>Ga0307515_10004710_pt1 | contig 27956 bp, 36 predicted proteins | sample 17_EM_MG_FD_194513 | JGI IMG/M metagenome (GOLD analysis project Ga0307515, IMG submission 194513) | Populus trichocarpa ectomycorrhiza microbial communities from riparian zone in the Pacific Northwest, United States - 17_EM | ecosystem: Host-associated > Plants > Roots > Unclassified | place... | reverse complement strand
GAATAGATTGTAGAACTCCTCCGCCTTGGCAGGGTTGTTTGCAAGGTGACGGTCCCATAGTATTTCGAACACGGTTCGTGTGATGATCTTGACCTGGCTAATGGCTCGATTGGTGGACGATGGCTCGATGAGAATGGCAAGGTGAGAGTTTTCGGCGGCACATGTCTTCAAGGTGAGCGTGCGGATAAGTTCTTGGACGGAATCGACTGCTGTGACAACCAATGTCTTGTATCCTTCTGACCGCTTGGCATATTTGAACAACAGCCGGGGAGATGCACCATAGTCCCTAAATAAATTCCAGAGGTCACGTTCTCGTGGGGAATTTTCAGGGATAACGAGTGTGCGGCTGCAGGGGTGTGATCATCAAATTGCGGCGGTCTAGTGGGAGAAATCAACATACGCCTGGCAGACCCCCTGAAACGACCACGGTTTCATGTAAAACCGTACCGCAAAGACCTTCTTCATCCACTCGAAACGGTTCTCCCGAGGAGACGTTGCTTCGACGACAAAAAAAGGGAATCCCTTCGTGAATACCGCAGCAGGTTGTATAAGGTCAAGATTTGAATCGACAAGGGCCCAGATCCTCGAACAGGCGTCCCGTAGCGAATTGTCATAGGGCGCTTGATTCCATGACTGCGCGAACTCGTAGACACCTTTCTCACAAAAAATGTGTACGCGTCCAGGAGAAAGTTGTAGTTCGGTAGGGAGTCCGAGCGAGAGGCGTCGGATGAGGAGACGCAGTAAGAAGACGGTTTTCCCTGGAAACAATATCGTAACTTGTAGAGGGTAAAGCAAAAGGGGGGGGGCAAACCTATGCCGGGATGACCAGTCACTGTAAATACCTCGGCTCCTTCCCCATAGGCCTCCAGAGTCGCTTTTTCGGCCTCCTCGTATTCAGACCGGATGAGGAACTGGTTGCAGTCGAACCCCCAGACGTTGGCGAGGGCCGGAGGTGTTTTCATGATGTGGCGCCCCGTCGGGACCAGGCGATAAGTGTGAGAAAGGGGGGGATCGACGGGATCGAGCGGGGGATTGAAGGGATCCTGAGACGTGATTGCAAAGTCATCGATGGGGTCATCCCCTCTGTCGAATTTGAGATCCTCTATGTCGAACGGTTTCAATTCCTTCTCTGCATCAAGCGGATCCAAGGCCAGACCCCAAACAGACTTCCAGAAGTCGACCCAAAGAACCCAAGGTCAAGAACCTCTTGTATTGCGGTTTCCTGTTCGGCGGCGCAGTCACGGAGACCCTTGAGGGATAGGGTGGGTGGAGTCTGAGGTACCATGATGGCAGTTGGGTGAAAGGAGTAGCCAATCGATGGCGATAGCCGAATGTGATCGTGATTTTTTACATTTGTTTGTCCCTGCCAAAACATCCCACTCGCTGAAAAACATTGAGTTAATGGTGACCGGTGAAGTTTGAATTAGTGTACAAAGAGTAGAACGAGCGAAGAAACCTTACGTAGAATCACACGTTGGCCAGTGAGAGCAGCCCCCGCCTATATTGCCGTCATAATCTCGAAGGGTTTCCGTCCACCTTTGTCTCGAAAGAACCGATCCAAAACTTGAACATTTATTTTGCGAAACGTGCTGGTCGTTGACGCGGAAGTGAGCCACAACGGTGTCGCTATCCTAGACTGGGGTCGCCCATATATAGCCCTGTAGTCCTGGAATTGCCCAAAAGACGAGCGCAAATCGACGTGTCCCATGCGTGGCGCTTGTAAACTTGGTGTCCTTGGGTCTCCTTACTATAGTCAAGCAGTGCTAGTGAACTTGGAATTGCGTTGTAGCACATGTTACTTACAGTTTACGGGGCAGCTTCCCGTCCCACCAATGGCACCGGTCAACCTTTGTTCGATCAACGTAACCGCCAGCCTCAGTCTCCGGGATCGAGTGCGGATGAAACGTTTTCGCGGGTGACATTCTCCTCCTGTCCCCCAATCTCTCGGGAAATGGCTCCCACAAACCTCACGCTCAAACAGAGATTGGCGGCTCTGGCTACTGCCACGTCGTCACCAACCGCGCCTTACGACGCCCCACCCAAGTCGCCTGGGGTTGATAGAAGGCGGGCATTTTTCAACCCGACTTGGATCAAACGCCCTAGTGGGGATGGGTCGTTGTTTGGGCCGGAGTCTTCGAGGGATCCTGCGAGTGATAAGTTGCAGGAGGTTATGGGCAGGGTGATCTATCAGGCTGGTGTAGACTTTGAGTGAGTCTTTCTTGCTTGCTCCGCTGTTGTCGGGGGGACCTCCCTTGCTGGACGGTTTGGGTTCCGTGTTGCGAGGTTTACTGACTTCTGCTGCGCCTCTTTCATCCTGTTCAACGCAGAACTCTGCCAATGTAAGCCGTCCATTTGACTTATCCAACGAAGCTTTACTGAATATTGATGTGTTTTTTTCTAGGGTCGTCGTGAACGCCTCTGCGCTTCCTGATCCACGAGAAGTCAATTACGATCAATTGCTGGTGTAAATACCTTGATGCCTCTCTTCTCTGTTCTTTCGACCTCCCGGCTGACCACCTGCCCTCGACCTCTCCAGCCGAATCTTATCATATCTCAACTTGTATGGTGAGTAACTCAATTGCCTTGCCGGAAAGTCATGGGAATGCTGACTGGAGTGTCCTTCCTCTCGCCTTGGCATCGCCTTTCCGGTTGCGTGTTCCGTTGTAATGCGCCACCGCTTCTCCCGCTCTCGCCACTTCTCCGTCCCCACCTCCCCTTGTTCATGACCTCCTTCTCCCTCGGTGATCGAATAAATACCCTGTAATTGGATTTCCGCCGCTAAGTTGAGGCCGATTATACCGTCATCTTCTTTGCGGCTGGGGCGAGGCATAACCCTGGATGGAATTGGGTTTGGAAGGCTTATAGGAGTCTCAACAGGAAGTATAGGAAGAACCTCAAAAAGCTCGTGAGTCCTTGTCTGTTCTACACCCTCCTCATCTTTATCCCCGCTCCGCTTTCGCGATTCCGGTGGTGAGAGGCGTGTTAGGGGAGGGTCACGTTTTCTCTCTCTTCGCTCTCAGGATGTGGAGCTGCGGTGATTTGAGCGAGCGGGACGCCTGGTTTTGAACTTTGGGCCCGACTTTAACCGTGTATAACTTCAGTGGGACTGATCATGATTCCTTCCCATTTCCCTCCCTTGTTTCTCTCTCCCCTCCACAACCCAACCTCGACCAGTTCATCGTCCACTCCAACTTCTTCACGAAAAGTAAGCTTATTCTCGACATCTATCCATACGGAGAGTGCCTTTTCTGATGGGCGGATCCATCTTTACCAGTGTTGTTCTCACTCGCTGGGGCAATCATCAGTCCCAAATTCTTCCGGAAAATATTGTATATCGATACACTTTCCGAACTCGCGCGACATGTCCCGCTCACTCAGATCGATATCCCTGCGGCTGTCTACAAGTAAGAACCACCACCATGGGTCCCGGGCCGTGCGCGCCTCAATGTCTCTGACATCGGTCTTTGTAGGGAGAACTCGAAGCTGGAGAGGGAGATTATTCTGCCTACACAGACACGGGCGAACATATTTGCTGTCCCGTTAGAAGACCTGATGGGGTATGACGGAGAGAAGGATGGGATCCCGAGGGTGATCAAGGACTCGATACAGTACCTTCGGGAGACGGGTATGTACTTCTTACCTTTGGTCGCTTGATGCTCATTGCGTTCGTAGGCCTCGAGGAAGAAGGGCTATTCCGAAGGTCACCGAACCTCACATTACTCAACCAAGTGACGAATGCCTACGATCGGGGTGAGGGTTCACCGTGTTAATGTATTGTAACGCTCGACTCACGGAACTACCCTGTTTCAGGCCACGTCGTGTCACTGGATACGTTCAACGATCCAAACCTTGCCGCAGTGTTGATCAAGAAGTTCTTGCGAGACCTTCCGACACCCATTTTCCCAGAGAGGACGTATCCTATGATACAGCGATGCCCCATTCCAAGTGATGAGCCGGGGGATGTTTCAACTATCACGTATATTCGGGAGACGATTTTGCCAGAGCTTCCCAGGTGCTCGTATATCCTGTTGAGCCACATTTTGCGTGAGTGTTCCCCGACCCCTTATGTCTGTTTGGGTTGGATCTGATGTTTTGTTTAGAACTGGCCCATGAGGTGTCGATCCGGTCGGCATACAACAGGATGGACGCGCACAATCTGGCTCTCGTTTTGACACCCAACCTTGTGAAGGGTCCGAACTTCAAGCGAGATTTGGAGATGTGCGCTGTGCCGAACACTCCTGGTCTCGTCGCACAATTTAACGATCAGACGACGAAACCATCCTCGGCTACCCTAGGATTGGTCACCAAGATCTGCATTTCGCATTACTACGAGATCTTCGACGAGGTACTCGACCGCACGGAAGCCATTGCACCCCAACTCTCGTCTTCTTCCATTACGGTTTTCGACTCGAATGAGCCGATTTCCGCCTCGACCTCATCGTTTTCACCTGATATTTCGGAGACCCAGGTGGACGGAGACGATGAGAGCATCGACGATCAGATGTTAGTTATGCCGCTTGGATTGACCCCGCCAAGTACACCCGGTAACAGAAGCAACGGGTTATCACCTCCTAGCGCATGGTCTTCCCACACGACGCCAATCCCCTACAAGCCCCGACAAAGGAAGACTCTTCCGAAGGGCTCGAACCAGTCTTTGCACACCACCACGTCGGGAGCGGTGGGCACGGGCGTAGGAGGGAACTTACAAGGCACGGTTGGGAAGGCCAAGTCGACGATTAGTATTGAGAAAGGAACGATTGGCGGTGGACCTGGGGGAAGGAAAGGGAGCATTTCGATTGGGAGGGGGACGACGAGGAAGGGTACGGGGTCGGGTGTGGAGGCGATTGGGATTACGGCCAATGGGTTCTTTTCACCCCCGGAGAGTGCACCGCCAGTACCTCCTAGGCGTAGGTGACCGTCCCTATTTGTTTGTTTTTTTTCCACCGTCTTCCATCTCCTCCATTCACACGTTTGAATCTAGACCTCGTTATGTATTCCATTCTCTTCCCTTCCTTCTCTCATGCTATTGTATTTGCGACTTGATTTGCGGGGCGAAGTTGGGTTTACCTCTCGTATACGAACTCCTATCTCACTCACGCTTTGCTATATTCGCCCCCCTCTCGCACTCTACCTCCGCGCTCAACGTCAACGACTGCCCTTTTCCTGCACGGATGTATCAGTAGTATCATATATACCAGTTTCCACGACAATATCGTTCTCGGGTATTGTTTGATGGCTATGATTTGAATCCCTGGGTCGGATTCTCTCGGTCCGACACTTGAGTTGGATGGAATGGTGGAGCGAGAAGTACAGTGTATATGTCGTATGATGTAACAACAGACAGAACGGCTATTACCAAGACCCCGGGCTTGTGTTGTAGAACACCCTCTTACACTTTCTCAACGTGGGAAAGACCTTTCGAAGTTCGCACCATTGTGTAAGCACCAAGTCGATTCCCTGCAGGGTCGAGATTGGTGCGCAGTGAGTTTGAGGTTTTTCCTCCAGTAGATGTTGAATTCGCCTGTGCACGGTGATTGTGAGGCTGATTGGCACCCGAGCGTAAGCAAGGGAGCATACGTCGGCTTCACGCTGTGTAAGTAAGTAGCATGATGACGGCAGAGTCCTTCCGTCACCATCCCGGGGCGTCGGGGCTCTCGGTTCCCGTATCGTTTGTGATCGGGTCCACCAGGTATCGGGGCACGTGTGGCCCACGCCCTGTATGCGTGGATCAGCAATCTTTTCCAAAAGGCATTACGTGCGAGTGGCAAGGGAACAATATGTGATGGATGAACCACGAACTCCCGTTCTCTCAACAAACCAAAGAATACCCCAAACCGATACCCGGTTGCTGGACGCCAATTTCGTGTCACCCGAATTCACACCCCAGAAGCGCAGGTTCTCATTGACCCGACGAACGCCCACCCGATCGACGACCTCTTCTGTTGTGGGAAGAGAGATGCATGTGCCGGTTGATAACGCCAGTGGTACGTGGCAACTGTCGTTGATCGTTTTGATTTGAGGTCGTTTGCTGAGCGCACGATCAACCCCCCCCTTTGTCATCCCCTCCAGAATCAGAGTACCACTTCGCGTACCGTTATGGCGACAACGGAAGAAGGATCTTACCACCTCCCACCGTGACCGACTTGCCGCTCAGGGATGACTTCGACGCGATAACGGTTGCCGACAAGTCGGTTCTCAACCGCGCCAGTTGGAAGGACGAGACCGGTTCTGCTTATGACGCTTTCGAGTACATGACGAGGCATCGAAGTGTACCCAAAGACACCCGGGTGAGGAGTAACAGCGACATGACGTTTCAAAGGTCTCAGCAGGAGGGGGGCAGACGCCCAAGCGGTTTGAAACCTTTAACTTCCGAAAGAGGACCTGACGCTGGGCGGAAGAGGTTGGGCGGGACACCGAAGTTGGGGCAGACGGAGCTCGTAGAAGAAAGGATACTCGAGGATGGTCCAACGAGAACGATATCTGTGTGGAGGGAGCAAGTTGCGTCCGACACAGTAAAGGAACGTGTTCCACCAATCCACATCCCGGGACCGACAAACGGAAAAAGACACCGAAGGGCCCAAAGTGACGCCGATGGCCAAACGTTCGGAGTTCCCGTATCCACGAGGCTCACGGATGGGAGGGAAATCATCAACAGGGCGAGGAAAATGTCCATCGACAGGAGCAGTGTACGTGATCGTCTGTCTCCTTTTGTTATTCGCGCGAATGACCCACATTTGTGCATTATTTAGCCCGTTCCGAGCTCTCCTTTGAAGAAATCGTTCAACTTCCAGTCAAACGGTCTCTTGGAACCGGTTTCTCAGCAATCACCTAGAAATGCACCGCGAACCCTACCAGGTGCTTCGTCCAGGGCGGCCTCCCCCGTCCCTCCCCGGAAGTCGGGGAGGGTTCAGACGGCTGGGGGCGGGAGTTTATCGGGGACTAGCTCCGGCGCTTCAACCCTGGAGTTATTATTGGCTTCGTGCCAACCGTCATTGTTGCATTTGACAGAAGCTTTGCAAGAGTTGGGGATCCAACGAGAGGAGCACCTCAGAGCTCTTGCGAAGATGCACGAAGAGATAAGAGATCGGGAGGTGAAGGAGGAGGCCCTCAAGAGGGGCATCACCGTCGTTGAATGGGCGATTTTCTTGGATAAGCTCAAAGCTTTGTACTCATACGATGACATGCACGTCGACTGACGGACTCTTCTTACTTTACTCGTGTCTTTGTCAAAAAAATTTCGACAAAATTGAGGGATCGTTCCAATTCGTTGCACCTAACAACGTGCTCGGGCTGGTCTATTCTCCGTATCATTGCAGCCTTCGTCATGAACGTCCAGTCAAAGCTCGATGCTACCCGTTCGAATGGAGGCTTAATGCGGAGTCTCCATGGGTCGAGAGGCTGGTCAAGCGGGCCACCTAGCCGTACTCCTCTCACATCCCGAAGAATTTCAGGGCTAGTAGCTGTGCGAGCGTCGTGTACCGTGCTTTTCGCCTCGTCCGCCATCCTCGAAGCAAACTTATTGCACGGTAGGATCAACGTCAAGATCAAAAGCGTGAGGAGGCGCCAAGACGGAGGTAAATGGAATCTGATTCGGATGAGGTGCCCCAAGGGGAAGGGGAGCACATGGGAAATGCGAACGCAGTGAGCTCGAAAAGGCCAAGCTGCTGTCGTCCGTAGACCACGGGTGTTTATATACGTTAAAACCACACCAACACAGGATGCAACATATCAAATGTCCACCAGTGACACTACTACTCTGGTCATAACTCCGGGGTAACCCAGTTCTTCCCCCCGGTGGAAGATTTCCCAGAGCGATGTCATCACCTCCACGTTCGGTTCCACCAATCGTGCTGCGGACAAACAAGACAGTGCTTCTCGGCTGAGTAGCATCGTTCGAACCCCATACCGAGTCTGGAGAATTCGCGGTCATCTTGAGAGATATTAGCGATCAAGAGCGGCATGATGCTATGCCAGAGTTTGTCAGCCTAGTGGCACAACTTGATGCGATAAACGAGAAACCCGCACCGTACTCCCGCTGTAGATAAGGTGACATTTCGTCGAGTTCATCCTTATTGCAATATTCGAGGAAGTAGCTTACGCCGAAGGAATGAGTTGAAGATACTCCTATGCACAGCTCGTCGTGAGCAGATGAACACAAGCCGGTCGAAACGGACGGGTTCGAAGGGATTGGGGGGAAGATGTGGGGGCAAGACCCGTATAGCGAAACTTCAAGCTCCAAGCTTCAAGGTCCGCGTGAAGTGGACCGCCTCGAGATTACATCAGGCGCGAGATATCTACCTCATTCTCACGCTTGATCGTTTTTGATCCTGATCGGTCAGAAGTCGCGGTACGGGGCTATTATTGGGGACTAGCGCGCCAACCAACGACCGTGCGTCTGTTCACATGGGTTTTCCCCTACCAGAAAGATCCCCCATTACGGATGCGATATAAGTGATTCGCAGGATATTCAAGACAGGTGCTATCGTGTACCACGTAATGGAATAGATACCTATGCATATATATATATATATTCATGCGGGAAGTAGCGTATCATGCATCATGGGTGACTCTTGTTCGCTGCTTGCATCACCTGGGGTGATACAGAAATTGACAAGGGCCGTGCACAGGTCAACCTCAGTGACCCGAAGGTCTGTATCGGTTATTGTCGCCGAATTCACTCAAAACAGTCGCCAAGAGGTCTTGCGGGCATCCTTCCAACCGATCAGGATTGGGGGGCTCTATTCCACGTGCAAACGAGAGGCGACGTGGGTGCGACACTGAGCACATGCAGAGCAACGAGGATCTCAACACTGCCCTGGGTTTTCGTTGCCTTCACAACGTGCTCAGGCTGGTCTATTCTCCGCGGCTTTTCACCTTCGTCACCGACGTCCAGTCAATGTTCAATGTCTCCGTCCGGAAAGAGGATTACTATTGAGTCTCCATGGGGCCAGACGATGGTCAAGTGGGTCGCCTGGCCATGTCCCTCGCCCATCCAGAAAGAAATTAGGGTCAGCAGCGGTGCAAGCGTCGTGTGTATTCGTCGTGGAAGTATGCTTATCGCTCGGCGAGGATCGTCAAGGCCAAAAGCGTGAGAGCGCGACAAGAAGAAGGTAAAGGGGACCCGGTGCGTTATTCGAGCGTGCCCAGATGAGGTGTCTCATGGGGACGGGGAGTACGTGGGCAAAGCGAATGCAGTGAGCCAGAACAGATCAAACTGCTGTCGTCTATAGGTCTTGGGAGTATATATACCATAAAATAACACTAACTCTGGTCACGACTCTGGGGTAAACCAGTCCCCCCCTCCGGCGGAAGGTGTCCCAGAGCGATGTTATCACCTCCACGTTCGCTTCCACCAATCGTATGGTGGGAAAACACGACAGTGCTTCTCGGCTGCGCAGCACCACCCGAGCTCCATACCGAATCCGGAGAGTTCGCGGCCTTCTTGAGAGATAATATCATACGCGTGATCAAGAGCGGCATGAGCCTATCCCAGGGTGTGTTAGTCGAGATATGGAGCTTGATACGAGAAACGAGAAACTCACATTGAATTCCCGCTATAGATAAGATAATACTCCGTCAAATTCATCCTTATCGCGATATTCGAGACGGTGACTTACCTCCCAGGAAGGAGTTGAATCGGTTGCTATATGCAGCTTGTCATGAGCGGAGAAAATAAGGCAGTCGAGGGGTCACTCACAGGCGCAACGAACAGAAAAAGAACAGTAAGAGAGTGACTAGTAAAGAGTACCAAGAAATATATGGTAGAATCCCGAACTATCTTGTCGAGAATGCTCGGCACACCGGAAAAACATGAAAGACCTCGATGTCTCCCCGAATACACGATGATGAGGAAAGCCGAGATATCTTTTACGAGGAGGGGGTTGGTCACTGCGATGTGGATACCGAAGTATGGATCAGAACGTACCATACGATAACGAAAGTACGGTGTAGGCGGTCTCTCCGTGTGGCCATCGCCCGCCATGACAAATCTTGAGCTCATCGAAAGGAATGTCGGGTATCCCCGTCGGGCCTAAAACCGGGGTTATCTTAGATAGCTCCCTCAGAGACCAGCGGAGAAGGACATACCAACATGCAAAGCAAGACGGATCGTAAGGTATATCCCGAGGGCATACTGCCCCGCAGTTATAAGACAAAGCCAGGAGCAGATCCGCCGATTGCTCCCCGTGATGGCATATACCCTAGGTATGTGGTGAGCGGTCTATATGGCATAACCTCGAAGCTGTAGCGAACCTCAGCGTGATTGCTGCTTGAGCAAACAATGTAATGAACCCAAAATGGAGCATTGGAAACCATGCGGTTTTGTCACACCTGCCAAGTCGGCACGTAAATCATCAACGCTGATCAAGTCAAGACCCAAACTTCGGGGAACGCACAGCTAATCAGTAGGTATGTCAGAGTTGTCTCGAGCCGTTACGTGATGGATTTCTCACCGGCCCCGAGTGTTTGGGGTTCAAAAACGCTGTTGGGAAGTTTAGACAGGGCCGCGGGGGTAACGGGCCGACTAGGATGCGCACTGACCGAAGAATGACCACACCAGGTACCAGGCTGGCCAGTACCTGTTCTTTATTTCCTTCAGTACAGGGCGCGGCGTCACGAAAGAAGAGTGGCCATACCAAAATGAATAACACGAAAACTGAGGCACCGTCAGCCCAGTCCACCGAAGTCCGACGCTTGATGGAATGACGTACCCAACGAGGTTTTTGCAGTCCAACCATACGTAATCTGTCCTTGGGGTATAAGCAAATCCCTCCGGCTAAGCGGAGGAAACACTTGCCTCATCCTGCAGCGTGAGGAAGTAGTCGTAGACCCAGAGAGCACTGGTGCTAACAACAATGTACTGAATCCCGCTTCGTCAGCCACCCACCTCAGCTGCAAACCCACATACCTTGAATGCCCGACTAGATGCGGGGGCAAATCAGTTCGCCCGCCATGGAAACGAAGACGGAGAAACTCACAAGTTCTTCGCGACCAATATAACCAGGTCTAGTATCTCCTGGGGGGACGCCATGGTCTAACGTTCAACAAGCAGTCTTTCCCGGTTTCGTGGGGGTGGGGGTTTGGCGACGAGTAGGGGGATGACCATATAACCGCTAAAGTATGAAATACGAAACCGCAGAGACATGGGTAGTCGCCAGTGGTATTGATTCCCGAGCGTCGTAGCGGGCGGACCTACAAAAGACTCACACGTCCAGCCAAACCCCCTATAGAACACCCGATAATCATCCTACTCGGTACCGTAGCATCGGGTCATCAGTGGGTGACGCGGTTTTCAGACACGGTAAGTTGGCGAGGCATCTTGCCCTAACCTCGGTACAAGCCCGGATCGGCAAAGACCAGCTCATGCGGAACTTCGATCAGCCGGAGATTGCTTCTCCAAGCGAGCGGGATTTGTACGAACCACGTGCACAAAAATAGAGTGATCGAAAACTATCGATATCTGAAAACCACAACAAGTCATCCATTTGCGCTTGACACTTACCGAGTTCTCAGGTGCCAGCGAGCGCCAGTCAGTGAGCGACCTATCACACCATTTATCAATCTTGGGAGAAGCAACTTCGCAAAAGGCCACCGGGAGAATCCCGAGCCAGTTTCCACGAGCTTGGGAATCGGGCCCTGGAAAGTTGCGGGGGTGTTTGGGCCTAGTACAAAATCGCATGGAGCCCAACGGACCCTTTCAAAGAATTTGAATCACTTCTACAAACGACAGTCAGTACCGAAACTATCAGACACAACCACGCTTGCCGGTGGCCTTGTGCCCAAGATCCAGGTACGCGCAATGTGGCTACGATGCTCGTGACCCCCCCTCTCCCCATCCATCCCCACAGGTTGTCACCCAGGGGGCGAGTTGCTTTTCTCTATTCACCCCGAGGGGCTCTGGCCAATGGGGGCGTTCGATGCCCCAGGTAGAATGAGAGGGGGATTGTCAGCCAACCATGAACCAAGGGCCGACGGGAAAAACTGAAATCAAACCACACGCGGCGTTGAGCAATGGCGAGACTAAATTCGGGTCTTTCTGGTTGGGGATAACAAGTTTGAACAGACTCACGGTCACTGGGTGGGGTGCTAATCCCCGACAGTACTCACCGTACCGCGACTTATGACCAAGCAGGATCAAAAATAACTAAGCGTGAAAAGGATGCAGATTTCTTGTGCCATGACGTGCCGTTTTCGATGGTGAGAACGAAACCGTGAATTTGACACGAGACACGGATTGCTGAAGCCTGAGGGACTTGCAAGATCCAGGTACGGAGATAGCGACAGGGGTGTCTTCTCTCGGGACTCGTCCAGACACGGTTACAAGCGCCTCCTGAGTTCCGCCGCCATCTCTCTGATCATCGCGGCATGCCGCAAGCGTGGAAATCATTGCTCCCCATCGCCCTCCAGTTCCCGAGTTCCACCGCTCCTCCTTCGTCCGGGTTGAGCTTCGTGATTTCGTCTCTCCATTCTATGTCGTCCAACAACGTCGTGACAGCACATACCCTGGTAAGGGGTAAGACCTGTGGAACGATAGATCCACCGCATACAGCGCCTTCCGATTGAAAATTTTGGAGAACAGGGAAGCCATAATCGTGGATGGCAGATTAAAACAATAGGATGAGATATTCCGCCTATAAATTAGACCACTCGTCCAATTGGAGACTGCGATGCACATTCGGGAGGTAGCTAGAAGGTTCGATCCTCAGATAGCCGACGCAAGTCTTCAAACACTGCAAGCCAGACGATAAGATCCCATCGAGTTGAGAGTTCGGATAAAGCCTACATGGTTGGAGCCATATTGGTCGCAAATTTCCTTTCAGTTGGGCTAAGAGAGAGAGTTACTTCGCACAAGTTGCGGGTAGGAATTGACGGCGACTTACGAACCCACGAATTGACAGCGGTATAAGGAACAACCGATTGGATGTCTGGGACGTTCTGCGGTAACCTTCAGATCCAGTGTACGCTCTCGGGAGCCTTGGACCTCGATCGAAGTGGGAAAGACTGTGACAACCGCAGGGAGGACTCGGAGCTTGATGGTCTTTCAGCGCCGAGGGCCACGACCAACTTCAATGCATCAAACCACGGTTGCGATCGGTGAAGATTGTTCTGGAGCATGAGGTTGTGGATCGACGCAATTAAGGTACGGCAAATAGCGCGGTAAGTCTCGCCCGCCGTAGCAACGGAGCAGCTGCGAAGTGATGGAAGGATCGGCAGTTTGGATACTGTGAGCAACAGATTAGGTAGAACGTTTAGCATTCTCGGCAGGCTCATTACATATCGAGTGGGACTCACCTTGCGCGCCCGGGGTACAAAGTCCTCAATCCCCCCAGACCAGAGATTAGCAAAGCAATGAACTTGGTCCGCTTCGGCGACTCCAATTTCTGAACAAGTACCCCATTCAACTGATGAACCTCGATCTGTACTGCGTTTCGAAAGGGCTTCCTGAAGATACCCAAACCCTCTGAGTCAACTCGAAGTCGTCGGGCGGAATCATGATATATTTGAACAGAGCGGGGAGGGCCGCGGGAAGGGCGGTGAGTGCATCTGAAGGTATCGTACGGTGCGGGGGAGGAACAAGTCTCGACATTAAATCCAAAAATATGGGGCGTCAACGTCGTTCGGAGGTCATGCACCAGCCTCTGGGGAAGGCTGTTCGTAATTTAGAATTGTGTCCCCTGCACCCTGCCCGGCGGCAGCCCACAGCTCCACAATCTGATCGTGATGATAAAGCAGCGACGATATAGACGCAGAGAGTCCGTCTACCTCGTTTGCAAATTGGATGAAGCTTGGCGCAGGGTTCAGTTGTCGCCAATGGTCTATTACCTGGTGGAAATGTGAACCACTACCCTGTATCTCCTGTCAGGGTGCACCTAACACTGTTACCACGTACGCTCACCGCGGTACCACCATCGGAGCGCGCCTGCTCCAGTCCGGGTACGGCCCATACGTGCTGGTGATGGCAACTGGTTTGTACGGTGTTACTGTAACCATTCTGGCGGACGGACCCAGAACCTCTTGGCCAGACGTCCTTCTCCGCTATGCATTGCGTCCCCAGACATTTTTAGTCCTGGTCGACTGGCTCCGAAGGAAGGTGTGGCGGATGGGACTCAGACTGTGATTGACATCAAACTTTGAATCACGAGCACAAGAATAGAAATACTGTACATCGCAATGCTTCAGGACAACAAAGAGGCCTCCGCAGCGGACTTTGGAGGAGCAAAGCCATCCTACGATTCCTTCACGATGCCAGTGGCCACCTTCGTCCGGGCATGTGCAGTCGAGTTCCAATTCGACTTGTTCTTGTACGTAGCACTCGGATCAACGACGTACTCGAAGATGTCACGGGTTTGCTCTCGCTGGTATTGGAAACGGAAAGGCGATAGCGGAAAACGGCTGAAATATCTGACGTAGTGTTGCGAATTGCGTTTGAATCAGGTGAGAGGGGACCGGTTGGAGTTAAATTCACCACTCGTTGTGCTCACCATCGGATTTCAACCGTTGCACGGTCGAAGGAGCAGACTTGGGCGGTCCGGTCCCAAGATAGGGTTGAGGGTGCAAAAGAGTAAGACCGATCCTCCGGTCGCGCAGTGAAGACCTTTCAAGACACATGAAGTTCCCCGGGTCGGCACGGTCGGTGTCAAGAGACCATCTACGACAAAAACACTGGTGGCATTGATTGGGTTCATGCTGCCGGCGCTGAGCGTGGAGGTAATACGTAGTCCAGTAGATATCCATGAGGCCTTGATGGTCTAGTTCTTGAGTTTGCTTTCATACGTGTTGTGTCGGAAGGTGTATGCGGATGTTCGACGGCGGGAGTTAGAGGTTAAGCAATGATATTTTCCGGCTCAGCGGAACGCCGCAACCCCGGGCCGGAAAGCGGGATCAAGCTGAATTGCTGAACATCCGGGTTCTGCCCCGCTCGGCTCATTTCCTGCTGTTACCACAGAGTCCGGTTCTCCATCGGACAACCTGCCATTCTATCAACTCAATTTGGCATTTATTGCGCTATAATTCACCGGCAGTGACAAGCTCCATCCAAAGCGCTGGGCCGGATGGTCATCGTCTAGTACCAATATCGAGGTGCTGGAACTCTGTCCGCCCCATTCGCCAATGTGGGGCCTTCTGGCGCCCGCATTCAGTGCGCTTGTGCATGACTACAGGTATGGCAGTCATCCCCAACGGCCTTACGGTCAGCAACTTCATCCGACATACGGCACCCCTTCGTACGGTCGGTCTGGTCCAACCCGACCTCAGTTCCGGGTCCGAGTAGCGGTACAAGCGTCGTGTACCACATCGTGCTTTGCACTCCGTCCGCCATCGTGGAAGCAGATTTATCTCACGGCGATGACATTCCGAATGTCAAGAGCCTGAGAAGATGCCATGGGTAAAGTGAACAGAGTGAGTTCGGAAAGAGAAAAGCTAATGATTGCTGTCGCCTACGGATCACAAGGGTCTACTTTAAAACCACAACAGTACAAAAAGCAACACATGTCGCATCGAAGGTGATTGTTCGAGGTGGAAAGAGGGTCAAACTTTGTTCGGATCCTAGAACATCTAGTAAAAGAAACCTGTCTGATGTGCTGAACACTCGAGTCCATGAGATCACAAACGAGTGTTCAAAAACGTATGGACAAATGGGTTAAATCTAAATCTAAACTTACGGGTCATTTAATTGGGGGCCGGGCTTACAAGTCACGACTCCGAGGTGGACCACTTCTTTTCTCCGATGAAAGGTGTTTCAGAGCGATTTCACCAGCCCCACGCTCAGTTCCACCGATCGTACGGTTGGCGCGCACGGTTTGTTCCAGCTGGACAGTAGCGTCCAAAGACCATGCCGAGTCTGGAGAATTTGCGGTGCTCCTGAGAGACAGTATCAAACGTGTGACCATGAGTGGCACAAGCCTATCCCAGGGTGTATTAGTCGAGACGTGGAACTCGATGCAATGAACGAGAAACTCACACTATGTTTCCGCTATAGATAAGATAAAACTCCGTCAAATTCACCCTTATTGCAATATTCTAGACGGTGGCTTACCTCGCAGGAAAGAGTTGGATCGAATCCTATGTGCACCTCGTCATGAGCGGAGGAAAACAAACCGGTCGAAAGGTCACTCACAGGCGCAAGGAACTCAAAGAAGATTAAAAGGAGATGACTGGTAAATATTACCAAGAAATATATGGTGGCATCCTGAAGTATCTTGTCGAGAAGGCTGGGTACACCGATAGCACGCGAAAGACGTCGATTTTTCGCCGAATACACAACAATGAGGAAAGCTGAGGTATCTTTGACGAAGAGAAGGTTGGCCGCTGCGACGTGTGTGCTGAAGGATGGATCGGAACGCACCATACGCCAGTGAAAGCACAGTATAGGCGACTTCCCCAGGTCGCCATCGCTGGAAGAGACAGGCCCTGTACTCTTCGAAAGGAAGCTGAGGAGCCTCCACCACTTTTGGGATCGGGGGTTGCCTCAGACAGTTCCTCAATGGCCAGCAAGGAGGGACATACCAGGTCGCGACGAAAACCGGATCGCAAGGAACATTCCGAACGCAAACTGTGCCGAAGTGATAAAACAAAGGCAGGAGCAGATCCACCGATTGTTCCTCGTGACAGCATACACCCTAGGTATGTGATGAGCGGTATAACGAGATAGAACCTCGAAGCAGCATCGAACCTCAGTGTAATCGCTGCTTGGGCGAATGCCGTAGCAGAGGTGAAGTAGAACATCGAAACCCACGCAGTTTTGTGACACCTATCAAGCCGGGGCGTAAGTCACCGACGCTGGTCAGGTCAAAGTTGAAACGTCGAGGAACGCACGCCTAATGAGTAAGTATGTCAGGGGTGTCCTGAGCTGTCACATTATAGATTTCTCACCGTCTTTGTGGATGCATGGCTCCAAGACGCTGCTGGGGAGTTTATACGGGGTTACTTGAAGCAACGGGTTGACTGGGGTGCACACCAACCCACTAACAACCATAGCAGGTACCAGACTGGCCAGTATCTATTCTTTATTCCCTTCAGCACAGAACGGGCCGCCACGAAAGCAGAGTGACAACACCAAGATGAACAACACGAAAACTGGGGTACCGTCAGCACAGTCCACCAAAGCTCGAAGCTTTAGGTAACGGCGTACTCAATGAGATTCCTCCGGACCAAACACATCGAAGCTGCCCTCTGGATATCAAGTAAAGCCGCTGATCGAGCGAAGGAACACTTACCTCGTCCGGTAACGTGAGGAAGTAATCGTAGAGCCAGAGAGCATTAACTACAGCAACAATGCACTGAACCCGGCTCCGTCAGCTACCCACTTCGACTACACACCCTCACATACCTTATATGACATTCTAGATGCGGGGGCAGATCAGCTTGCCGGCCATGTAAACGAAGGTGGAGAAACTCACAAGGTCCTCCCGACCAGAACAATCAGATCCAACTCCTGAGGGGACACCATGGTCTAACGCTCGACGAGGGGCCTTTCCTAGTTTCGTGGGGGGTGGAGGTTCAGCAATAAGTAAGGGAACGATCCCACGGCTAACAAAAGTATGAAGTACGAAACGGCGGAGGCGCTGGTTGCCCCCCTGTGGCGTTGATAGATATACCTAAGCCGTTGACCTGGCAGACCTGCAAAAGTTTCCCGTCCAGTTGAACGTCCAAACACCCGATCACCGTTTTACTCGGAACCTCCCCATCTAAAAGTGTTGAACGACTGTGAGCCCCATATGCCTCAGACCAACCGGAAAATCGAGGAAGAACTGAGGGCGAAAAACCTTGCGGACTTCTGGGAATTCCGCGAAGCCGTTTGATCGGTATATCCTGGAGTCGCTGCAAATCCGTTGCACCACGAAGGTGATCAGAATACAGTTACTGTGTACGAGCGCGGCCAACCCGGCAACGAAAACATCCGGTCAATCCAGTTTTGGCTGGCGTGATGACGGATGACTGTCGCTTTAAATTGGTCGCACGAGTGTCATACAACACTTCGAAACAAGCGAGAACACAATCGTGGGAGGGGAATCGGGTTGGCTCAACAGATACCCCTTCGGCAGAGTGTTCCGCCAATCGCTTTCGGGCGTGGGTTCTTATTCTCGCCGGGCGTTAGAGCAGCGAGTCCCTTCCTTCGGTTCAAGGTGGTGGAGCATTTGGGGTATCGGTGAGGCGCGACGTGCCTGTAACACAACTCGAGCGGTGGTTCGCTGAATTTGCAGTGTCGGCCTTTGCGGGGCCAGCGTTTAGATTGTGGCACCCTGTGGAGCCCAGCGCCTGAGACGGGGTAGCAAAAAGGTAACACGACCAAGTGCCGAGCAGTAGTCTTGACCGATATCCTCGCTATTATCACCGAGGATTATCGGAAACTCCGCCGGTAGGCACTGAGATATGTGGCACCGAAGAACCACATGCTTTCTTCCTATCATAGAAAGTAGTTCCAGAGTGAATACAGCATAACCCAGAACGCGGGCAAAATGGGACAAAACGTGTAGCCTGGGCAACAGCGAAGTTATTGGGACTAGTGCGGGTTAATGAGCAGTCGGAGGGATGAAGAGGAGGTAAACCACGACTCCCGGACGGGCAACGTCCATCCCAACAGTGGCACCGGTCGGTCGGGTTGTCGGCCCGTAATAGGTTTCAGGGCGGGATGTCCGTGTCCTGGTGAAAACTCGCCGACACGGTGAGTGTATGTTTGCGAACTTCACCCTCCGGTTTACTTACCAAGCCTTCAAGTGCGTGCACCCCACGTATGGACTACGGTTCTCTTCAGCGACAGCATCAGCCGACAGACTGTGATGTGATGATTCCAGAAGAACGTTGTCAACATCCATGGGAACGCCGTTAGGGATGCACGGGGAGGCATTCATATTGTCTTCCGTAACTACACCTTTTCTTCTACCTCGGGAACCTGGAGGATGCTCTCGACCCCTCTCCTCCTACGTGTCACGCGTCTCCGATGGCGAACGGAGAAGCCGCGTCGTATTTGGTGAAACCGTCGAGTTGGCAAGCCACGATGTCGTTTCCTAGGACGAGCACTAGTTACAGCCTGACTGGTAAGTTCGTTGCAAGATCCAGCTGGATCCCAAAACAACGTACGGACACGGCGCAAATAATTACGGCATACAAGAGGCGCAGATTCTTGTCAGGTTGGAATAAACGCGGCCGATTGCGGCCATGCTCATCGAAAAATTAATGAACCATCGCAACACTTATAAACCAGGACGAGCGAGTGCGTGGCCCTTACGCCCCAACCTGACTGGAACCTCTTGTGAGCGTTTCTCGCTCCCTCATCCGTCCCAGAGTTCTGACTTCCCTGCAGTTCGATTATTCCCTTTTGACGGACCCGCCCCAGTCATCAAACGCGAACACCCTCCTGCCGTGGCCCAGTTGAGGGACCGAATTCCGTCCTTCGCATTTTGGCCAGTTTCCACCGCCATTGCCGAGGGAACCGGAATGAAAACCGCGACACCTCGTATCTTGGGACGATCTTCCTACCCAAAAGAGGGTTCATGATTAGCCTTCAGACCATATCCCGCCCTGCGGTCCGGGCTGAGGCTACCCGGAATGGAGCAGGTGCAAGCGAGATGGGGACGGGCACCGGGTCCGGAGGACGTAAGTGGACTCGTCTTTCCTGCCCTAGAATCGGCCCTGAGTTGTTAGAGGTAAACTGAAGGTTGCGAAAGGCGTTCGAGCCTTCGTGGTTTGGGAGATCTCACTACCCACCACGGATATCTTCACGAAGACGACCGTAGCCATCATCGCAATGCAGCAGCCCGGATCGGTCCGCGCCAACCGTAACGCGGCTGAACAACTCATCTGGTATCTCGGCTCGACTGAGTGCCACAATCACGACCGGGAGCTACGTACGTATCTTCTCATTGGGGACCAGTGTTCGACCTTCAGGCTTGGTCAGGGTCATGTGGAGTATTTGCACAGGGGCTCGGTCCTTGAAGGAACCCTGGACTACATGACCGACGAGTTCAAGTTGTGCGAGATTGCGGTCAAGTATTGGAACAAAGACTAGAATAGATTCATTCAGCGTCTGTGACTTGGAATTCAAATGGCAATTGTCCATGCTATTTTTTAGTTTTCCAGTCTGCTTGTCCTGCGCCAGCGGACGTCTGTACTTCAGTTCCGGGCGCGGTGACGTGAAGAAAAGTTCAACCCAGGTCATGTGAGTTTAACCCTCCCCATCCGACGCCGTCCATGAACGCGATCTCTCCCTATCTATACGACTAGACCTCAGGCCATGTCTTCAAATATCTCATGCAGCGCAAATTTGGCCATCTTTCTCCAAGATGCCTGCCTCAATCATCAATACATCCGCTCACGAGACACCTCCACCATCGTTGAACGTCCGGAGCGCGTCCGAGCGGTCAAAGCTGGCCTGGCTGTTGCAATTTCGCGCCTTGAAGAACTTCATCTCACTACACAATCGAAACCTTCGTCTCCATCGGTGGAAGACCCAAACGTCGATCCATCGAATCCCGATGAACTCGTCAAAGCGTTGGATCAAATGACGCTGGAGGCACCCACCGCTCTGACTTACGAATCAAAGATTACCCCTGTTCAGATTGTTCATTCCACCGCTTCTGTGGATATACTGAACAATGCCGCGGTCAAGTTCATCCACGGGGACATCGACGGAGATGTGTATCTGGAGAAGTTGAAGGATTGGGTGGCCAACTCCGTCGATAAGATATCCAAAGGGGAGTCCGAGATACCACTTGATCTATCTCAGGGCGACCTTTACTGTGAGCCTTTACATATACCCACCTCACCAAGCGTTTCATTGACGATCGTATCCAGTGTGTCCCGGTTCGTTGGATGCTATTCAAGGGACATTGGGGACGGTTTGCGAAGCCGTCGATGCTGTATTTTCAAGTACTTGTCACGATTCTCGGTCAGCTCCAGTTACGCCCAAGCGGGCTTTCTGTGTTGTACGTCCCCCCGGTCACCACTGTGGAGAAGATACGCCTTGCGGATTCTGTTTCGTCAATAACGTAGCCGCGGCTGCTGCTCACGGTGAGTTGTGGGTTTCTCCCTTGCTGTTCGCTTCACTCTATTTACCACGTCTTCGAAGCACATCTTAAACATAAAGTTCGGAAGGTTGTGATTTTCGATATCGACCTTCATCACGGTATTATATCTCCCATAATGAACGGGGTATCTTCTCTAAGTCGCAAATCAGGGAACGGGACCCAAGCTATAGCGTGGGGAATTAACGAAGATCGCTACAGAAAGGTCCTCGAGTCGGAATCCTTGCAACCTGGTCAAGCGGCCGAAGCCGGTCTTCAGATCTACTACAGCTCTCTCCATGATATCCTATCTTTCCCGTGTGAGGTAAGTACATAGTAACCAGTTGTCGCTGTTCTTGCAACAACCCAAAACAGGATGGTAAAGCCGAACTTGTCCAAGCCGCTTCAGTGTCGATCCACGGTCCACACGGACAGTACATCGAGAACATCCATCTCGAGAAGTACGATTCCACCGAAGAATTCTTCGATAGGCTGTACGAGGGGCCGTACAAGAAGCTTTTGACAAAGGCTGAGCAATTCGTCAAAGAAACCGGTGGCTCGAATGATGATACCCTGGTATTCATAAGGTGAGGCTGATGATTTTGGGTATTTCCCCCCGGTTAGAGCTATCGAACCTACAGCTGCGGGTTTGACGCTTGTGAACACGAGTATGAATCCATGTCAAGACATGGACGTACGGTCCCAGTGGAATTTTATCACCGGTTTACGCGGGACGCGTGCGCGCTTGCGGACAGGATAGCTGGTGGGCGGATCATCAGCCTTCTCGAAGGTACCCTCCTGGATCCGACATACCCAATGGAATTGCCTGTTGACCACTCTGGACAGGAGGATACAGCGACAGAGCACTCATCAGCGGCACTATTGCACACGTTGCGGGATTCACTGACGTTGAAGCTCGGGTTGCCCGTGATTGGTGGGCACCGGATGTTTTAAACGACGTGGGTTATTGTGGACTGTGCAATGACCGCTAGGGACTAAAATGCGCCTTTGTAGGTGGAGAAAGGCACCAAGAAACGACGTGGGGGCAGGCAATCGAACACCGCGCCTCCTCCGTGGTTAGACCGTGCCATCGCATTACTGAATACCGTGGATGGAGGGAATTCTGCTCCAAAGTACTCCGCCCCTGCTCCTGCGCTTTCGATGAGACTTCGAGGGAGGAAACAGGAAGGCGGGGCAAACGGAAAATCCCCGTCAAGGGAAGGTTCACCAGTTAAGCAGAAACCACCGTCCGCGGTTAAGATGGAAACGAAGGAGGAAACCATCACCAAACAGGATGACCTGACGACAGGCGTAAAGAAACTTCCACGGGTCATTTTGAAGGTCGGACCTCCTCCAAGCAAATGACTTCATTCCTTCTGGCATGATATCGAGCTGTGATTTCCTAGATCTATTCTGTTTGAGCATGCTGCGATTAGTGCTATTCTAGTGTTGTCTATGATATATAGGCGCCGTGCTTTACCATACCCATATCGCCAATAACGTCGGTATATACGATTCGCTGCATTGACTTACATCCGAGGAAGTGTTCGCACGGCTTGTTCATACGCGCCAAGAAAAACCGCTCCGCCTGCAGAAATCCACAACGTCCGTGGGACAGCCCCTGCAAACAACGCTTTAACCCCTTCCTTTGCGTAAATTTGCTTGAACCTCGTCAGCAGCGATGGGAGTTTTTCAATAGATGGATTCTGAAGGGGGGCGTGAGCGAGATTGGGCAACACGAGATCAGAGGCATATAGTCACCCGAAGGTCCAACATAACACGAGTTTTGAGGACATCCAGAGGTGTGGTCATAGCAGCTGCCACAGCGCCCGCCACGCTGCCGCATACAGCGGCCTCGTATGAGTAGAGTTGTCTCCCGCGTAGCCCACGCGACAACCGGTATTTCAGAAACTCATATAAAGGGAACTGTATTGACGTGAACGGTATCTATAGTGCAACAACCCTTGTGGATCAGATATCGCAGGTAAGAGGGAAGTCATGGCAATAGGCGCAAACCTCACGAATGATCGTAGTGAAGAATCCACGATAAAACCCAGCGAACCCATCGGTCTTCAGGACTTGTTTTGCGGAGGCCCATGAAGAGGTGACCGATGGACCGTAAGTTGAAGTTTGGGTGCGGGTCTTTATTACTTCCGTTGGGACGCGGATCAAACATGCGGCCTTGTGAAAATGGTCAAGCTCCCATCATAAACCAGTGTAGGATACGCACCACCTCGCCAATGGAAGCTGACAACATATGGTTGACCGGCGCGAGATGGGCAGGGGTCGGTAGGGTCTGTTTTAGGGTATCATAGGTCACGAAGAATATCGCGGCTAATAATACGTGAAAGCTCGTGAATCCTCGATGCAGACAGGAAGAGAGACAGGGTACACACCACCTGGAGCGCTCCCGACAATAACGCTTCCCACGCCTTTGTAGATGCCTCTGAAGCCTCCAGCTTTCGCGAAGCCCTGGGCAGATTGTAACCGGGTTTTGACCGTGTCAATGGGGAAGAAGAGCAGGTCTACCGAGGTACCGGCCAAACCGCCTGCCTGACCGAGAATTCGTGTACTGTTGTAACCAACAGAGGTAGAACGCGAGGAGAGGGACACGTACGACCAGAGACTGGAGGAAAGTCGGAGCCATGGCTGAGGATCAGCGGATGACCGGTGATGGCAAGATGTGGTAAAGGACAGCTCGATCGTTGTCGGCCACCACGATGCCAGACTACCGTCTCCGTCTCCCCACCATCCCTCTCAGTGCCAGAGGCATGTCCACACAACGACAACGCAGAAGCAGCGCTAGCGAAGGTGCCGAGACGGACGAAGAAATTCCCGCCCTTCAGTCTCCCTCGGATTCGAGCGAAAGCGAGGACGAGCCCACCCCACAGCCACGACGATCCACGACCAGGCAACGCACCGTACCTCTTCGTCGTCCGTCAGCAAACGTCTTTGATTCCGACGATAGCGATATCGATATTACAGAGAGTGGTACTGTTCTCCTGTCCTCCGATTCCCAGGGTTGGTGACTAACACTTCGCACTCTAATCCCCGCTCCTCCCCCAGATGTGCGGTTCGCGAGGGGACTGTTACGGCAATTCCAAGAATACACAAACCCATCCCCACCCCTGCCCAACCAACCTCCTGGCAACGGCACTGACATCGAATCCTCGAGTTTGTTGGAGGCTCTATTCCTCTCCAGCTCCAGCGAGGACGAAGACGATCGGGACAATCGTCGAAGTCGGAACAGAAACCAAAGGACGAACACAGTGTCGTCCGAACAGGCGAGGCACCAGATCATACAGCAGTTCGTTTCCTTCATCAGCAACCGGATGCAAGACCACGATGCGGATCGGGAACCGGACCATTTGAGGGCGCATGCCGTTATCGACGGACTGGAGCCCGTGTCGAAGGACCTGTTGTCACGTTACGAGGCTGTGAAAGGGGAAGACCACCCGCAACGGCGAGCCACATGTGCTGTGTGCTACGAGCCGTTGGATCTGGGATGCCTTCATCACGTGGAGGACCACGATCCCGCAGAACCCATCCAAACGGAGAACAAGAAACTATCGCTCGCTCTTCCGTACCATGCTGCGTTCCCGGAAGTGGTGGCCTTCCCATGCCTGCATATTTTCCATTCGGAGTGTTTGCTCCCGTGGTTGGGCCGGAAGACTACTTGCCCTACGTGTAGGTTCGATGTGGATCCTGATTCGTTGACCCTGAAGGGTGGTAATGGTGCACAACGGTCTTGGGTGCCCCCGGTGGATGGTGTACTGGAGGCTTGGGTTCAGGTTGAGGAGACAAAGAAACATTCTCGCATCAAGGATGGTCCGTGGTTCCCATCACCTAACATCGTTGCGGATATTTATCTCGATGCAGTTCCCTTGACTCTGGGGTCTGAAGATCGTCGTTCGTCCGACCCAGACATGCCGCCCCTCGGCTCAGGTTATGAAACAGACGAGAGCGTTAACTCCGTTGAGAGCTTTCGGACTTGCTACGAAGGCGAGCATCGGGCTTTGTAAAGAGGACGCTTCCCTTGGGGTTTTGGGTGGGTTGGGCTCCGTTAATGAATATGCTCATCGAGAGATTACATAATGACTCTGTACTCGACTAATCGTCCTGTAGAATATTTTGTAGTTTGTAGTTTGTAATTAGAAATAGTTTCGGTCCCCTGCCTCTGGCCAACGTCCGAGCCTCGATCAGCGCGTTGAAGCGCTCGAGCTGCTTCTGTCACCGACACCGTTATCTCGCCTTCAGGTCCCTCCTCCTTTTTCGTGGATCGAGGCGATTCTATGCGACAGAGTGAACGAGGACTTAACCAAACTTCTCACAAAAACTATCTCACTGCTCGACTTCCATTGGATACGGGCCTCGCACCTATTAGCTTGAAAAATCACCTGAAAAGAGCACCACCCACGGTAGTGTGGTAATACGCACCGGTTCAGGAGGTCCAGGCTCTCCTCATCAGCTGCGAAGGATCCTCAAGATTTACTTCCAAGTAACAGGCAGAACACGAACGCATTCATCCAAATATAGACGAATCGACCGCTATACTATAGTATTCAACAGCGCCTGGTGGGAAAACATTCTATCGAACAAATACAGGCGGTCATTACAGCTGAGTCCTTATAAAAGCATGGTTTCGTTCCCGAATTGTTCAACGTCAAACCACGTTTGACAGCTGTCATGCTTTTGCCTCCGTTCCCAGAAGACATTTCGACTCACCCCCTCCTTGTGGTGGATTACCAGAGGCTTGTCAAGGACGACGCAGCCGAGATTGAAAACTTTTGGCATGCAGCGACCACCCTTGGATTTTGGTAGTACGCACCCGGTTCCTGACCTTCCCCATTCTTCTCCTGCACATGTTGACGTGTCTTCGCAGCCTGAAGAACCACGGTGTCGACGCTGAAGTTAACCAGATGTTCTCTATGGGCGCAGAGACCATGTCTCTCCCCCTCTCAGAGAAGATTGCGTTCGAGCAGGGCGATGAAGGTGTCTCCTTCGGCTACAAAGCTTCTGGAGCCTGCGCCGTGGACGAATTCGGGAACCCCGACACTGTCGAGTTCATCAATGTCTCCCAGGACGATGTCCTCGCTTGGCCAGAGATCGTGCATAGGACGTACCCTCGAACAGTCAACGAGAGGATGGACAATACCATCGCACCGTTTGTGAAGAAGTCGAGGGCGATTAATGTAGTGTTGCTCAGGATCTTGGAGAGGAAGTTAGGGCTTCCTGAAGGGGAGTTGCTGAAGAAACACTCGGAAGAGGAGCCCAGTGGTAGCGAAACGAGGTGTATCAGGAGCCCGCCTCGCGCGCCCGAAGACAAGAATGTGACTGCGATTGGGGCGCATACGGACTTTGGAAGTCTGGTAAGCACACCGGTTCCGTTACCCGTGACTTACTGACCTTATAGCATCTAGTCCTTCCTGCATAATCGACTTGGCGGCCTCCAGGTCATGGTTCCTGACACGGAAGAGTGGCAGTACGTTAAGGTAATTCAGCTCAAACCGGCTGTGTACAGCGGGTTAACCGCAAGTTCAACTAGCCAATACCAGGGCACGCGATCTGCAATCTCGGTTCGGCCGTTCTTGATTTCGTTTCCGCTCTCTCGCTGAAGTCAGTTCAACAGGGGATGCGATGGCGATCTTCAGCGGAGGGATACTCAAATCTAACCTCCACCGTGTAGTGTGAGCAAAGATTTCCTTGAACCCGTGCGAATCCACTGATTTCGTGATACGCATTTAGTCAACCACCAGGTGAGCAGAGCAAGCACACCCGTTGGTCCCTGGTGTTCTTTACTCGCCCGGGAGAGTCGAAAGTTCTTGAGCCGATGGCGGATTTGAGCGAGATGGTGGCGGAAGCTATTCAAAAACCAGAGAATGCGAGGTTCAAAACGGATGGTGTTACCGCTAGAGAGTGGTTCGCGAGGCGTATTAAGAACCAGCGGATCAAAAACCGAAAGGTGAGTGTCGACTTTTCGAGGGTCGCGTTGGATACTCAAGACCGAGGACGTCCAGGGACCTGAGACGTGGATGGCGAGCCGGGGAACGGAGCACAAAGTATCAGCCCACTGAGGCGCGCAAACTGCTCGGACACATGATTGAACCTTCCCTGACTTGATCCCCATCGTAGATCACGCGTCTGCGATATGCTTGACTAATCTTATACTGTATGAGATATAGAATCCTTCCAACGACAGTACGAACGGGAATCATAGAAGGGTAACCCCACCTCCTTCCAACGGTCGCAATATGGCGTGCATGGTCTGTCTGATCGTCCACGCGTGGTACTGCAGTACTTATTGCCCCACTTCACAACGGCCCCTCCATCTGTGCCACTGTACATCCAAACGGATCCTATGTTGGGTGTCAGTCCGATCTTGCTCATCTAATCTCTTCATGTTTTCGTCATGTGCGACGGCGTTACCCCTCAATCCGTTCTCCATCGGTTGCCAGATGGGGGCAGCTTCAAACAATGTCATTGACATGGTCAGTATGCTTTGTCGAACCTGGGAGAGATACTGCCATCGCATGAAATGCGCCATCGATTGGACTCTCTGCCATGTAACTTTGTGTCGCGCGATACCTCTCGAGTCTCGTTTCTCGTCGATCCGACCCCACGCTGTCAATTTGTTACTTTGGTGTACTTCTCTCGCGGTATTGTACATGACTACTGAACGTTTGTAACGTTCTGAACCCAGACCACTTTACAAGCCGGCATGGTGCCTCATCCATCCTCGTCACGGTGTTCGTTCTTTAATACTTACCCTCACCCCGTCTAGCTTTTCCCCTCAGCCTTCGTGAACACCCCTAAGCCATGATCCTTGTTTTCCCAACCAATCGGATGAATGTTTTGTTTTGTTTGACCGACACCCCTCCGACGTGAAGCCCGATGAGCCAAGGCACTATCAACAACGACGCTCTTCACCCTAGCCAATGCGGGCCACGGCAATGAGAT
>Ga0307515_10004709_pt1 | contig 27957 bp, 31 predicted proteins | sample 17_EM_MG_FD_194513 | JGI IMG/M metagenome (GOLD analysis project Ga0307515, IMG submission 194513) | Populus trichocarpa ectomycorrhiza microbial communities from riparian zone in the Pacific Northwest, United States - 17_EM | ecosystem: Host-associated > Plants > Roots > Unclassified | place... | reverse complement strand
GGTTTTCTGTGTGGAAAAATAGATCCTCAAATCCCATGTCTAGAGAGCCAAGCTAGACTCACACTTGCAGATTCCTGATAGGACGACAATTTATTTCAAAGGGACTTGACTAGATTGAGATGGATTTGTGGGTCCATTAAGATTAATGCTCTTGCACTTTCTAATCCTGTCCGATACTGATATTTTTTCTACATGCGGGTTCAATGTGAATTGAGTTCCATGGAGGAGTATGATACGGCTGGAGCCAAGCAACAGTTTCTTTGACTTCAATCTCTTCGCATCATCCACCTCGTGTCAGAACGAGTCATCAATTCAATTAGACGTGAAATCTACCCCCTCTTTTTTATACATGTAAAATAAATAAAAAAAATTAAATATATTAAAATAATACTTTTTATTTTTAAAAAATTATTTTTAATATCAACATATTAAAATATCGAAAAACATTAAAAAAAAATTAATTTAAAATAAATAAAATAAATAAAAATTTAATTTAAAAAAAATACTATTAAAATATAAAAACAAACACGGAATCTATCTTAAACTGATCTGTTTCAGCATCATATCAAACCCTTGCATGATCCAATACATGAATTTGCAGAGAATTTGTCCACGCTTTGAATATCAATTTTAAAATGACAACACTTTTACTTTTTTAATGGTTAATTTCGTTTAATTTATCTGACTTAACTCGCGCTAATAGGATGAAGTTCAATGTGATACAGCAAACAAACTAATTTAAAATTGCTTTGAATATGCCCAGGCAGACTCACGCTTTGGAGCTTTGTAATTATCCCAAAAACAATTTCAAAACGTGATTGGCATTACTCTAAAACGAAAGAATAAATCATCCATGTCTACTGCTTTAACCTGCTTCTTAGCAGAAGCCAGCCGAGCACTTCAATTTGATGTTGAAGAGGGCCTACATGTCTTCTGTCTTTTTATTCTTGTCTATATTTACAAATGATGTCAGGTTGCCTAAAAGAGAGTGCTGGTCCTTTGAATCTTGCCTTAAAACTTAAGCCAACCTTTTTGTTTTTCTTTTTTTCTAGTTATGAATATTTTGACTAGTTTACATGTATTTTAATTAATTTTCCGAGATCAAATACTAAAATTAACGACTAGGTAAGTCTTCAGTGACCCTGAAATTTATAACATTCAAACTATAAATCTCTAAAAAACAAATTTAAAACCTGACCAATGTTACCCATGTTCCTTGAATGTTTCTTTTAATTAGACTAGATGTTTTCCAAAGATTTATTACACAATCAATAGATCACGTGATTAACTTGGGAAAATAGACATGGAATGCCCTAAATGTCATCATATCTGCCCCGTGAAGCTTCTGTGCAGGTCCTAAAAGTCATGTCAAGGAGGTAAAAAATTTCTTCGTTTCCCAGGTCAGAGTCGATCAGCAACAATAGAATAAAAGAATGGAAAGAAGCAACCCAAAATGGTCCTTTTGTACACATCGATGGCTATTGATCAACGGTGATCATCGACTTCTTATTATTAATGCAGTAAATGTCAGCAATTCAGGTGTACTGTGTACAATTCTTTGCTATGAGATAGCATGCCACTCATCTAAAATAGGATTGTTGGTGCAAGTCCTAAGAAGAATCTTGTAGCAAAGTGCGCCTACATGGCGGCTTCGAAAGTTACCATAAACAACTTAACCTGCCGCCGTATCTTAGGCTACTGCCATTTCTTATCAGCTGGAATGGACTTATTAAATCTGTGAAGTATTGATGGGAGAACAAGATCCACAAACAATCAATATGGATAAAATCTTCATATCAGAAGTGAACAACATAACAGAAAAATGCCCCAACTTATCATTTCCATCGACTTCGGTAAATTTGCAGAAAAATGCCCCAACTTGAAATGCGGATCAGTTCCATTGACATTGGTAAATTTGGTATTCTCACATTAGTCACTTGGTAGTAAATTGACATTTTCATCATCACCTCTCTCTCTCTCTCAAGATGACGCCTTAATACCTGGCCCATGGGTTTGAACAGATGTTTTTGACAAGCTAGCTTCAAGCTCATTTAGCTCATCCATATCCAGCTCGTCATCATCTTCATCCTCGTCAGGTAGGTCCTCTTCTGTATCAGCAACTGCCCCTGTCGATGTGCTTGGCACTGCTGCTGAATTGACCTTGGACTGAAATTAGACCAGAAAAACCATAGACCATCAAACATCAAAACCTGAACTTTTTTTAAAAAAAAAAAAAAAACATTCAAAATACATGCACTTAATCTGTTCCAGATTCATGTTTTGGGTTTTGTACACTGAAAATATCCCAAATGTTTGAGCATTTCCAGAAGCCCATGAAAGCATTATAGTATGAGCACAACTAATCATCATTTGACCATTTCCTAAAACCATAGACCATCAAACACCAAAACCTGAACTTTTTTAAAAAAAAATAAAATAAAACATTCAAAATACATGCACTTAACCTGTTACAGATTCATGTTTTGGGTTTTGTGCACTGAAAATATCCCAAATGCTTGAGCATTTCCAGAAGCCCATGAAAGCATATAGAAAGAGCACAACTAATCATCATTTGACCATTTCCTAAATACACAAAACTCACATTGATATGAGAAGTCAGTGCGAGGCATCAAATAAACTGGACACAACACACAAGGTTCACTCTTTGCGAGTAAAAATGTGTTTAGGGGAGGAAGGAGACAAAGAACATGCCTTGGAACTAACTACTGTACAAAAATTAATCCAAAAGTTGAAGCCAGTGAATAGTAAATTTTACTGACACAACTTAACAGATGTGAGACACAACCCTTAAGCAGGACTGGATGTCACAAGAGCAATGCTTTATTTGAGTGCACTGATTATGCTCCACAGGCCAAGCAAAAGCAAGGGATGGTGGGCATTTGAAGACCCAAGGAAAGAGGTCTTAACCCATACCCTAGCACCCCCACCAAACAGAAAAAAGTAGGATTCAAGAGAGGCAAATGACAAAGCACTCCAATTATTCACAAATTTCCAAGTTAATGGAGGAGGAAAAGGAAACAAAAACATTTTAAAAGTCGTAACAAGGTTGCCAAGTGCTGAGACAATAGTTAACATGAAAAGGACAAGATATAATGCAGAAGAAATTGAGATTCTGACAGTAATCTTTAAGTATGCCATAAGATGTTTGAATGGAAGAGCAAGCTCTTCCTCCCCGCACAATTATAAAAATGATGAAAGGAAAAGGAAAGCTTTGAAGTCGGATTCATTGACCAGCACTATCATAAACTCCCACAAATTTTAGAGACCGCAACATTGAAAAGGTAGCAGGATTACCTTCTCTTCAGTAACCACAAGTTCTTCTCCCCTCTGGTAATTTTCATATGCCTCAGCATCATCCACAAATACACTTGAATCAGAGAGGAACAGCTCCCGGCCACTGATGTGAATTGTAAGTTGTATCAATCAGCCATAAACAGCGAACTATATCATAGTGTAAGATAAAAGAAGAGTTTAAGACATACCTCATCCTATCATTCTTCGCTCTTTCTGCTCGTTTTGCGGCCAAGCCAGCCTCTCTTTCTTCCGCCTTCTTCGTCTTCCATTGTGTAAACAGCTCAGGAGTCATTGGAGTTGAGGCCGTTAATTTTGCACGCTTCACAAGTAGCACATGAACAATAGTAAAAACTCAAAAAAAATCACCGATAACTTGCCAAAATGAACTTGAATAGATGGGAGACAATATAAAAGCTAATGAGAACCAATATGACCATTACCTGATTTTCAATCTCTTCTTCAATAGGAATTTTGTCTGCCTCTTCTTCTAGAAGTGCCTTCATTTGAGATTTTAAAACATATCCTGGAGGAAGAGCATGTCTGTAGTGGCAGTCTTTACCACCATTTGGGCAAGACCAAAACCAGCCATATTGTTTCTTCTCCACTACTTCCAGAAAGTACTTGCAAACCTGTGTAACAATATAAAGAAAGAATAAATAGATGCTACTTTTTACAAAGGGGTCTACTGAAAGCAATAGGGTGACAAATCACAATAAGCAAACACCAATGTGAAGAAGAAATCCAGGCTGATACCACACATACAGGTCTCTTTTATGTATAGGCATGTTGGATTGCTCATTGAGACAAATTTTATGTATATCTGGTTCTTTCAATCCGTCCACCTCCCCGGCAACTGAAAAGGAAAAGGTAAATGATGCAGCCCCGTCTCTCTAAAACAGTATCTACACCTCCACTAATGACACTACACCCCCCCCCCCCCAAACACACACAAACATCACTTGATTGGTGAGAAAGGGGTGACAATTCTCGATGAAGCAGAGCAACAGAGAACATTTTCCTATGGTTTGTCGAGTGATATAAGATTTAAATCTAAGTACAGAAAGAGAACATAGAAAGAGCCAAAGGTAAACATGTAGAGAAATAACCATTGCAGCTTCTCATCACTTTCATCAGTTATGGGAACGATAAGCAATGTAAATGATGCAAATGAGAACATGCCCATTATGTCTTAGAAATTGGAAGGAATTAAAAATTTGATAGGCATGCCAACTTTAACAGGAATAAAAAAAAGGAAACGTATACTCCAGAGGCAAAAGTCAGCATACGATATCAGTCGGTTTATTCTGGTTATATTCATTCTTCTTCGACTCCACGACCTTCTCCAGAGTCTCTTGATCCCAATCCTCCATAGTGTCTTCATTTTCAATGACCCCGCCAAAAAAAGAAAAAATCATTATCACATTTACATCAATGACACAACGAGATAGAGAAATTCAAGGCTTCTATACAATCGATGACATTAACTTACCTTCATCACGCTTATCGCTGTAAATATCAATCTTTTCACCCTTTCTCTGAACATTCAAATCATGCGAAAACTTACATTTGAAACCTTTAGCACACTGCCCTGCCTTGAAAAATTCACATAGTATAGACTTGGGATCGACACCTGTACGAAAACCACAATCCCATTTAAATGCCTAAATCAATCAATCCATATCACAACAAATACTAACCATAGTTTTAAATCACGGAATACATACCAACTGGCACTTTGGGCTGACTAACAGCAACTTTGAACAGATCATTCAGCTCCTTTTCTCTTGCTTTCTCTTCCTCTTTCTTTTTCTGCTCATTAAATGAATATTCATTATCATTTCGCTGAACCTCAAGCTAAAATTACTAAGTCCAAGAACAAAAATGAAACGGATCCAGTAAAGGGAAAATCTAAGCTAATATTCCAAAGCAAGCAGTAAAATTGAACAAAATATAAATATTAAAAAGAAAACCTTGGCGGCGATTTTACTAGGGTCTAGTTTGGGCTGGACGGCTTGTTGAAGATTTTGGACATATTTTTGAACGTTTTTGCTCTTGCTCTTGTTTTTCAGACCAAACGTTTTATCTTCAACGACCTTCTGCTTCTTCGCCAAATCGGCTTTTGATTGCTTTGGAGGCATTTTATCTTTTCCCTCTAGCAGTTTCAATCGATGTCGAGCAAAAAAGAGGGATTTTCAAAGAATTTTTTTAAAAATTGTTGCTGGCTGCGTTGGGCGGTGGGAAGGGTTTTGGGTGGATTTATGATAGTTATCGCTTTTCTCTCGTTTTAATTTTTATTGGACGAGTGGTGACGAGCTGGTGATGGCTGCGGAGTCTGGTTTTTGCGGTCTGATTGAAGGAGGAGTGGTGAGATGTGAAATGTCGAGTTTGTCCTTGCAGAGTTTATTTAGTGTTTGTCATTCGTGTAGTGTATTGTTTTCAAACTCTAGTTCTAACTTCTAATCGTGGCTTGATTGAAATAATGACAAATACGGAGGGCCTTTTTGTTTTTTCCTAAACCATGATTATTTTTTAAAATATTTTTTATTTAAAAATGAATTAATATAATTTAAAAATAAAAAAATCAATATTGTTTAAAAATAATTTTAAAACACAAAAATAAACATTTCATATTTTAGTATCGTTCCAGGGGAGAGAAGAAAAATACTTATTTGATTGTTACTTCTTAAATCATAATAACCTGCGACACCCAGTTATATGGTCTGCATGGTGTTAACAGATGTCGCCGGGGCTTTTTTTTATCTTCCTGTAGGTTTTATATATATAATGCATGTATCTGTGATGTGGTTTATTTACATTATTTGTTTCCATGTGATATTCTTTTTATACATGTCTTCCAACTTACATCGCCTTCTTTTCAATCTGAAAGGAACAATTCAAAAACCTGACAGAACAGAGCTACATGCATTCACGGCTTCTTGTTTCTAAATATTGAATTATATATGGATTTTAATTTAATTTTACATGTAATTTAAATTTAATTAATAATTTATTATCATTTTTATATATTAAATAAAATATTAAAATTTATAATTGAATTTAATTATATTGTTTTGGATACTTGTGGGATTTAATTGAATTAACAATCTTAACTATTTTATTTTTACTTTTTAATTCATAATTATATTGAATTTAATGGAATATAAAGGTTTTACATGATAATATATTTGTGTTTTTAACTGCCATGTTTGAAACAAGGTGGTTGTAACAAATTAATTGATTCTTACACTGGAATTTACAGTATGATATCAAGTTAACAAGGTATAATTTAACTGATTAGACTCTAGATCTGTTTCTTAGAAGTCACTAGTTCAAGTCTTACAAATCGCAGGGTCACTGGAGGTTTATATGATCGGTAATTTTAGGACTCGTGAAATTAGTTGAGGTGCACAAGACCGGTCAGGTATTTTATCTTTAATCCATAATTGCATTGAGTTTTATGGAATGTAAGGGTTTTGCAAGAGGATATATTTGTTTTTTAACTGCCATGTTTGAAGCAAGGTAATTGTAAAAAATTGATTGATTTTTATATTGGACTTTCCAGTATGGTAATAAGTTAATTAGGCATAGCTTAACTGGTCATATTTTAGATTTGTTTATTGGAGGTTACTAATTTGAGTTTCACAAACCTTGGGGCCACTGGATGATTATATGGTCGGTAACTTCAGGGCTCATAAAATTAGTTGAGGTACGAGTAAACTGGCTCGAACATCCATATTAATAAAAAAAAGTACAAAAAACATGTAGATCATTAACGAAAAACACTACCACGAATGCGCTTGACATTTTGTGTGTTCTTTCTTTCATATGATCATGGCTTTAGATTATGTTTATAACAAACTAGATTTTCTCATGATATTAACTGTTAATTTGGTATGAAAATGACGAAGCTAGGATTATGTTTTTTAATTAAATGGAAACTACACATGAAGAAAGAAAATCATAGTGCCTGTTGTTTAGTGGAGTGTCGAGGATTACATGTTTTGGCTTTTATACATGGCGTCTATTTATTTTTATTGTCTGATTTTTTGCTTTGCATAATTTTCAAGTGGAGGTGATGAAAAAAAAATTAGCGAAGATCTCACTAATTAGATGTCAAACACCGAAGCATGTGAAGAGGGAGCCATGGTGTGTCTGATGAGATGGTTAGTAATAAATTAATAATAATAATTAAAAAAAACAAAAAATATATATATTTTAATAATATTTTCAGTGTTATTAAACTTGAACCAAAACCCAAACTAAAATATACAGAAAAATTATATTTTTGAAACTAATGTCATGTAAATATACCATAAATGTACGTGTGTGTGTGTGTATAGCATTTATAATTTCACAATACAGTACACACGCGCACCTCAAATATATATACTACAATTTTGTTTTATGTTGAGCGATAAATAATATTTAAATAATAAACACGTGGATGAATATAATATAAATATTTAAATATCCTATCAAATAAATAATGAACAGTGTCTAAATAAAGTGGAAATCTAACCGGTTAATCATCAACACGGACAAGCACATGAATATCAAAGATAGAAAAAATTAAAAAGGGTGCAATTGAAAGATTCCAAAGTTCAGGACGTGCAAATCAAACTCTCGAAAGACCATGGGTCCAAATCAAAATGGAAAAAAAAACTCAAGCCTTTTTAAGTTTTCTTCTCAACTCAACAAACGATCATCGTAAACGACTGTCGTCGAGGATTTGTGGCGCCCGTGCTCTACACAAAACTACGACGCGAGGCTCCTCCTCCTTACAAAAGCGAACAAGTTTCTGCACCAGAAGAAAGAGAGGGAGAGAGAAAGAGATGAGATTCCAGAGATCGCTGGCGGTTGTGTTTCCCCGGATAAGAAACAAATTTCAATCTCAAGCTTCGCGTTACTTTTCCTCGCAGCTTGAATCAGAACAGCGGTTTGTCTGATCAATCCTTAAAAGTTTTGTTAATTTTGTTCTGTACACCAATAATAATGGCATCTAGAGGAAGTTATTTTGGAAAATTCGGTGATTACAATTTATAGGTCCTCTTTTGGAATCGCGTTTGATATCGATGGGGTTATTCTTCGTGGCCGAGATCCCATTGGTGGCTCTCCTCAAGCTATGCGTAGATTATACGGAGATTCTGGTGCGTTATGCGTATACGAATACATGTATTTATTTTACGCATTGTGCGTTCATCTCAGCAGCATCTAATTATGATTACTGCCTCTTACTTTGCAGGAAACTTGAATGTTCCTTTTTTGTTCTTGACAAACGGTGGGTTATTTGAATAATTTATTCTTTATTGTCATCCACTAGCTTAAAAAAAAATCAAGGAAAAATGCACGCATTGATGGCTCGGTGGCCGTGTTTCTGTGTATTTTAGTAATGTTTACATTCTCTTGGAGAACGTAAAAATTTGCTGAAACTTGCTTGTTAGTGTGATTTCTATCTTCAGCAGTATTGGGTTGCATGGTATTGCGTTAAATGACTAATTGCATATACTTATAATCTTATATGTTGTTAGGAGGCGGCGTTCCTGAATCGAAAAGAGCTAATGAGTTAAGTGAACAGCTTGGAGTAAAGATTTTACCCTCTCAGGTATTGCTTTGAGTTTTTTTATATGATTTACTAGTTGAAACTTGACTTTTTAGTCTATCTATGACCATTGTTTGACTGTGGAACCTTTTGTATAGCTGTCTCTTTTTCCTGGTACAGGTTTTACAGGGTCATTCACCATTTAAAAGTTTGTCGGAAAGGTATTTATTATAGATTTTGAGCCTATCTTATTTTTATCCATAAATCTTCAATTTCGAAAGATGACACATCCTCCGCAACTAATGTAATTTGAATAGTTTTTTCTTTTGCTATGGACCTCCTGTTCTCTTTTATCTTGAACCTGGTAATCACAATACTATGTTAATAAATGAAGCACATTGTTGTTATAGGAAAATTTGTAAATGAGGTGTGTCCTTTCAGCAGGGGAGTTGATCCCACAATCTGCTTAAGCGAAGTGGAATGATTGGCTGCAACTTTAGAAATCGCTTGCCTCCACTTTTATTTATGATTAAACCAAAATTATGAATTAGGGGACTGCAGGTAGTGTAGACAAGTTAAAGTGAGTCATCCCAAGGTTAAAAGGTTTCATTGACCATATTTTCTAAGATTTATTTGACTTCCAGATTTGTTATCTGCATTCTGACATAGAAATTAATGCAATCCATTATCTTTCTGATTTTGCTGCCATTGTCAACTGAGCTTCTTTTTTCCCATCAGATATGAGAATCAATTAATTATTGCTGCTGGAAAAGGAGAACCTGCTGTAGTAATGTCTGAGTATGGTTTCAAGTAAGATCCCTGTAATGTCTCAATCATTTTGCTGTACCGCAGTTTTGAAGACTTCTTCACATTCCATTGGGCCTGGTTTATTATTCTTGGCAGAAAAGTTGTCTCCTTAGATGAGTATGCATCTCTCTTTGAGAACATTGATCCTCTGTCTGAATACAAGAAGTGGACAGCTAACCAAGTGTTGGATAGGAGTGTTCACCCCATGAATACAGTGCCAAGATATGATGTTTCTTCTGAAGCAGTTAAGGCGGTATTTGTTGTTAGTGACCCTGTAGACTGGGGCAGGGACATCCAGGTATTTCTCCTTTTCATGTAGTCGTGTGATATCAGCCAGCTAATGTATCTTTTGGACTTCATATATGTTTGCGCCTTTTAAATTTGATTGTTTCAATTTCGATCATTGGGTCCATGTTATAGTTTACTTCCCTCTTCACCAATCAGTTATCCAAGTGTTGTCTATAAATATCATCTCAATTTGAAGGTTTAACATTATTTTGTTTGCAAAGTCCATGGTTCATCAATTACATATTGAATTGTGCTATCCTTGAGTCAGAGAAACAAAAAGCATTGTTGCTGACCTGAGAAGAGACTCTTTCACAGCACACAATATCTGTTACATGTTCAGAATTGAGAACTCGTGTAACTGATTAATTGGAAGAAATCATCTCATGAATTGCTGCTGCATCACTTCAAAAAATCTCGTGAAATTTTATAATGTTTCTATGTATAGTAATAAGGTTAGATTTTCTTATTAACACTTCCATGAATGGTTTGCAACATTGCTGTAATGTATAGTGATAAAATGTGGAAAGTATAGAAGTTAATTATATTAATTTAGTTGGTGTTGTGTGGTAAATTTTTCTCGATGGAGTACATTTCCTTTGCATTTCATGTTATTGGATTTAGCCTCCCTTAGCCATGTGTACCAAAGCTATGCACTAACTAATGCATGGCATTAGGTTCTCTGTGATGTTTTAAGATGCGGGGGTCTTCCTGGACAGGAGAATGGTCATCAGCCTCCTCTATATTTTGCTTCTGATGATCTTGAATATAAGGTTGGTAGTCCTGCTTATTAGATATTTACAGTCGGTTGTGACTTATAGGTTCTTTCATATTTTAAATGGATTTGGCAAATACACAAATGTTGGATTCTCCAATGTGCAATTCTTTCTTTAGAACTGACCGGAAGTGAATGAAAGCTTATAAGCTAGAAGTTTTGCTACCTTCATGCAGAAAGATCATCTGACTAGTATGTTTGATTTTGAAATCCACACTGCACAAGATGGTGCCATCTTGTCACATACTCTCCTATTTCTTGGTTGTTTCTTAAATTTCTTACAAGTTAAAATTGCTTCTAGACCTTGTTTCTAACGGTTTTTCTGCCTGGTTTTGGAAACATAGGATTCTATATTGCCTAATCAGCTTATTTTATAGTACAGGCTGCATTTCCTTCCAATCGACTTGGAATGGGGGCTTTCAGAATTGCCCTGGAAAGTGTTTTCAATAGGTAAGTTTAGTTTCTTCGGTCATTTCAAATTTAAAAGTCAAATTTGATCTCTGGGTTTTCAAATTTGAAAATTCATTATAGTTCACATTGCTATAAGTAGGACTGCAAGTGGTTTATTTATGGATCTCTGGGTTTTTGCATGTCTAAATTGATCTCAGTTTAGGGCTACTATAAGCTTTGTGCTGTACTAAGTCATGATTTCAGAAGGTTTTGTGGTTGTTGGCTCATCTTGTATTTCTTAGTTGAGCGTCTATTTTAGTAAGAGAAATTAGGTAGTTTTCACAGAAAAACAAGACTGTATAAATCTAGGAAGAAGTATGGATACCAGGATAAGACATTTCAAGAAGTTGATTTGGTCAAAATAGTGAAGGAGAAAGACAATGCAAGGTAGCATTGGCCAGTTGCTTAAAATGTTTCTTCTTATGGTGCTCGCAATAGATTAAAGACAAGAGTTAATACTACTTTCAGGTTTTATCCATTTTGCACTCAAAAACAATCGTGTTGGTTTCTTATCACCTAAATTGCTTTCTCACATTTTGTTGTTTGCTTTAAGACAAGAAAAAATAAGAAATTTTGGATAAACAACTTGGAACTCATAACACATGATACTTGATGAGGAGATATATACCATTGAAACTGCCAAAACGCTTTGCAGTTTATTGTATTGTAATCCTCCTTTTCTTATAATAACTGTTAATTGGTATTTGCTTGCAGAGTTCACCATAATCCTCTAGAGCATGTTTCCTTTGGGAAGCCAAATCCAGTTGTATTTAAGAATGCTGAAGCTATGTTGAGGCAGCTTCAACCATCTTATCATAGCGATAGTTCTAAGGAATCTGGAGATTCGGGTTTGCAATCATTCAAAACCCTTTATATGATTGGTGACAACCCTTCAGTTGACATTAAAGGTGCACGGCAGGTTTGTCCTGATTATACCTTGGTTTTTATTGGTGGAGCACATAAGATTTCTACCATAGGCTTTCACCGAGCACATGTTGAGAATGAAAAAAAAATTGTCTGGTTTCACTTTCAGGCAGGACATCCCTGGTTTTCTATCCTGACAAGGACAGGTGTTTTCCAGGGAAAGCATAACCATGCAGAGTTTCCTGCAGATCTGGCAAGTAGAATGATGGAACTCTTAGCTTGATGCAAATTAATTTTCATAAACATGGATGGGATCACCCATCTTCCCTCTGACATATAACCAGGGGACGCCCAATTTTAAAAATTGCAGCCACATTTCTCTTTCTTCTCTCCTTTTCTTCTAAATGTGTGTACATTTGTCTTGCCTGACGCTGTATTTTCTGTCAAATGTGTAGGTTGTTGATACTGTGGAAGAGGCAGTGGACTATATTCTTGGAAGGGAGTGTGTTTCATAGGCTATCTGTAACTTAATATGCTCCATTTTTCCTTCAGAATCAATCATTTCAGACTGTTTGTTTTAGAAATTAAGAAACTTGAAGCCTTTTTTAATGAGAAAATATGTTTTAGGCCTGAAATTTGCCGAAATCAACACTTGATTCCTGATGGCACCATACCTGGCCTGTTTTCGCAGCCACCGCCATTTCAAATTGTAGGTGTATTTGTGGCAAAAGCCTTTTGCTTGTAATTAGCACCTTATGTGCATGGTTAGCTTACGATATTGATAATAGGCTTCCGTAGTTCAGCTGACAAACTCGCCCGTCAGTTTTCATCTCTTTTGTCTCCCGAGGATTTAGACACTTTTCAAGCCAGAGCAGGGAATCTATTTCCATGCACTTTGTGTTTAGCCTTGCGATGGATGATTCATATTGTAAAACCTCCGTGAACATTAGCTGTTTCTTGTTATCCTTAATGATCAGTGACCAATGGTGTAATATTGAATCTTTGTTGATTGATAGCTTTTATTTATTGGTAACATATAGTGATTTCAGATTTATGACAGGTTTAGTTGAATCATATTCCAGATTCAAGATTTTAGACTGAGCTGTGCCAAATTTTCCTTGGCATTTGTTCTGGAAGGCTGGATCTTGGATAGACTGGTTTTGTTTGAGATTGAGAATTGAGAATGCAGAAAGCACACCCACCTTAAGCTCAGCATCATCTGAGCTCAGTCCAATTTCTCCTCTCAAACCTAGGCAAGATGTCACAATTGATTGCGGTAGATACAGCTGACTTAATGGATTTGGTGAACAAAAAATTCAATTCACGAGGGCAGTCTTCAAAATCAATCCCATCCAGTTGCTGGGGAGCTATTTTACTCGGATTGTAGGCGACAATTTTACCTGGATATCGTCATCTTTAAGTAGTGATACTGATGCCGGCCCACTTGAATAACACAGTGGAAGCGTACCATTTGGTGGGCTCTTTTTTTAATGAATTTATTTGTCGAATAATTGAATTGATCATTTGTTTCATCAATTCAAGCATTGTCGTCACTTCTTCTCCCCTTGTAAAAATATCCAGTAAATCTTATAGTTGCGACAAGCGAATACCTCTAAAAATGGCTTGCGTATTCAACTTGAAGTTGAGCCTGAAAAATTCTTAAGAATTTATACATATGTTATGCAATTTATCCTTCATCTTACTTGATTAGTGTTTGGATAAAATAATAATTTTTTGTGAAAGCTTTATTGTGTGTTTATCAGATGCATTATATTTTTTAATTAAAAATATATTTTTTAATTTTATATATTAACACTTCAGATTATTTAAATATCTAAAACATAATTTTATATCTTTTAAATAAAAAACATTTTAAAAAACAAATGAATTATAACGTCAAACAAACGAACTTAGAGTTTGTTTGGTATTGTGGTAGTAATTGTATTTTAAAATATTTTTCGCTTGAAAATATATGAAAATTTATTATTTATTATTTTTTAAAATTTATTTTTAACATCAACATATTAAAACGATATGAGAATATTTAAGAAATATTAATTTTAAATAAAAAAATATATATTTTTAATTCTTTTCAAGGTGAATTTCACAAAAAAAAAAACAAATAAATTATCAGTAACCGACCGTATGACCGGTATTGGGTCGTGATCATAGTTTTAAAACTCAGCCCGGCTCGGCGGGTCTACCCGGGATCCGACTGATCAGAGGATGGAATCGGGCCGGATTTATAAAAAAATAAGAGTAATTAAAAACTTGGCTGACCCGATTAAAAATCTAGTTGTAACCTGTTAACTATTTTTTTATTTTTTATTAAAATGATAATGTTTTAATTTATAAAAAAATAAAAATTAATTTAAGTAATTTAATAACCTAACCAAAATCTAATAACTCAATCAAAACTTGTGGTCCAGATTAGATCAGGTCAATCACGACCAGATTTAAAAACGTTATATGCAAAAGCGGCTAGACATTAGCCTACCATTACAATTAAAAAGAAAAGGAAAAAGAAAAGAAAAATTGAGCTAGAAGTAAATGAAAAAAAAAAAAAGGGTTTACCCTCTAGGAATTACTCTTTTACAAATTTTCACCCTCCATTTTTTCTCCATCATCCACTGTGCACGTTGATGATGATAAGATAAGCCACAAAAACACACGCTCGTACTCTCCTCCACTCTTCCACCACCACCATGGAAACCACCAGTCTCCTCTCCTTTCCCTCCTCCAAACCTCCTCCTACCCGAACCCATTTTCGGCCCGCAAACCCATTTTCCTTTTCCTTCCCCACAACCCACAAAACCTCCATTTCACACAGACCCATTAACATCAAATCCGCAATTTCCCGCACAAAAAAGGAAGAAACAGTGGAAACAGTCAAAACCCAGCTCGAAAATTGCTACCTCTTAGCAGCTATAAAATACACAGGCTTCACAGTCAAACAATTTCAAGACTTGAGAAGATCATTACCTGAATCATCAAAAATCATTGTTGCTAAAAACACTTTGGTGTATAAGGCCATTGAAAATACGCCATGGGAAGCTTTAAAACCTTGTATGACAGGAATGAATGCTTGGCTTTTTGTGCATAGTGAGGAAATTCCTGAAGCTTTAAAGCCTTATAGGGATTTTCAAAAAGAAAAGAAGTTAGAGAATGATTTTACCGGGGCTGTTTTTGAAGGAAAGTTTTATGGGCCTGGTGATTTTAAGCAACTTGAAACAATGCCGTCCAGAGCTGAGATTTATGCTAAGATTTTGGGGGCTTTACAGGGTCCTGCTATTGGATTGGTGGGTACTTTACAGGCGCCGGCGAGGGATGTTGTTATGGTTTTGAAGGCTTATGTGCAGAAGTTGGAGGAGGAGAGTAGTGGGCAATAGTGGAGATGCAATGTAATGCGATGTAAGTGTATTGTTTAAAAGCTCCCCCATTTTGTTGTTCTTGAATTTATGTAGCGAAATTAATGGTTATTTTTTTTTTTTTTGGATACGAAAATGCGAATGATGTTATTTTGAATACGAAAGTGGTGAATGGAGTTGTAGAATTTGTAAAATTGGAACCTTGATAGTTGTCTTGAAGTTTAGTTCAAGATTGCTATTTTCTTGTGGTTTTATTTTAATGAATTTGTATTAGGGGAAATTCTAGCAATGTTTTTCTTGTAGTGAGTTTGATTGTCATACCTCTTTTTTGTGTTTGGAATGCTTCTGCCGTTTTATGATTTTTGGTTGGTTATTGAAGCAAATTTTATGGTTATGGCTATATATCTGGTATACTGGGAAGATGTATATACGGAATACTTTGTGCGTTCTACCTGGTTTAATCACAGCTGCCTGGTTGGGGGATTCTTTCACTCGGAATCCACGTTTGTTTATCTAGTTTTTACAGTATCTAGTTTGTTAGGGAGCATATGTAACTCTATTTCTCTCCATGGTGCATACATTTGGAGGAAAATGCCTCGAGCACTGCCATTTATGATTTAATTAGATGTTATCCAAGCAAATTCAAGTGCCTGTAGAGCATATTACTTGAGACAAATGATGCACTTGATAAGGTACCTTCAATTCTGCTTTATTCTCTCTAAGGAATCTAGTTCTTTGGGGTTATAGGAACATATGCCTTTTGATTCTGAGTGCTGATTATGTTCACACAAGGCACTTCTGGTTGTAGTAATAGAAGGAGGGTTCTTCAAGTAATAAGAGTTCAAAGACAGCATTTCTGTTCTTTTAATGATTTAAATCCTTTGAATTTAGAAAATAGATGAAGTGGTTACATCTAGCAGACATGATCTTGTCAGGCATTTAATTCTGCTGGTAAGGATTCACGGAGTGACTGCCTGTGTTTGATAAATCAAGTTAGGCTTCTTTTTACTTAATATATATGGAGATGGATTCTCAGACCTATGACATGTCCATCGCATAGCAAATCTTATTCTCAGGACAGGTTTTGTTTTTTGGAAAGAAGGGTATTATCTTGCTCTGTGAGTATCTGCAGCAACGATTTATTGCTGTTCCTGTGCAAATTGTGATACCATGAGCGTATCTTTCATGGATTGAAAGAGGCTTTGTCTTATAAATGATGCAAGGAAACCACACATTATTTGCCTTGTGGAAACTATGCATTCGAGACTCCTGTCTCCCCTTCCGGTCATCCTTGGTTTCACATTAAGAACCCGGCATCAGCCAAGTCACCTTTTGTGATACCCATCTCTAGTTTGTTCCTCTTCCTAGGGTTTTCTCCAAGGTAGTGGCTGGAGAATGTCAGTGGTCTGGCTTGCATTGCTCCTCCGTTCTAATCCTTTTATGCATACTTAATTCCCTTCCGAAGTGAAACAAGTAATCTGTAACGGTCTGATTAGATTCAACTAGCTTGTGGACAAGGAAAAATTCATGGAAAATTTTATAAGTTTCTAACTTTGTTTCTTAAATCTAGAATTGTTTCAAGATGCGTCCTGGGACAGAATCTATTCAGAAGTACTTGAAGAAACATGTGCCACTCAAGAAATTGTTCCGTGCAGCCATCAACTAGATCTTTCACTTGGTAACAACGTTGCTATTATTTTCAGACTTGCTATTATTTTCAGACTTGTTTGAATACTACTATCATTGTTTACCTGCTGCTCTGGCCTTTGTTACTTGTTAGAAGTATTCACCAGGTATTTGTTTGTTGCCTGCTTCTTTCATTTTGCTTGCTTTGCTTTCACTGACTGCATGATCTCTAGCCATTGTCCTTCTCTTTTTTCTGACTATAGTTAAGGACTCCATAAGAAATTATCTTCCAAATGATGTCTAGCCAGAGTCTGGTGTCAATCGATAGCAGGTGCATGTCTCAACTCAGTATTATTTCTCTTAAGTAAACCTGCAAGCTACGAATTCATGTTAAGCACACACAAGAGACCATCTCTATGCTGATTGTTGATTATAGTATAAGCATGTTGCACCCAGGCATTATTACATCCTTATGCAGCTAGGATTACGAGATGCAACACAGCTCTTGAATCATGCCCGAGATCCGCAGTTGATATGATGTTGTCCAGATATTGGGCGTCTAGAAAGTGTCATTCATTTTCTTACCCCAGAAAGAAAGCCATAGCTGTCTGGTCGTTACATACCATTGCCAACTGATCTTGAATTTTAATAAAAGAGCAAACCTTAAAAATACCATCAAACTACATGGGTAGTTTTTTGTACCGAATTTATCCTTATAATTTCAAAAAAAATTCAATTAAAAACTTCCATCCATTGCCAAGACATTCCATTAATATTTCCATCTAAATTGTACCCTCTTTTTTTTTTTTTGGGTAAAAACAATGTCATTAGTTTTCGGTTGAGTATTTCTAACAAAAGTCATTATTAAGAAATCAAAATAATATGTTAATAAGATTGATATAAAAAATAGTTTAAGCGTGTAATTAAGTGGAATTGTAGTGTTTTTTACTTGAAAATATATTAAAATAATATTTTTTTTATTTTTTAAAATTTATTCTTGACATCACTTCAAAAAGATTAATAATTTTAATAATTTTTAAAAATATTTTTTAAATATAAAAATAAAATTTTAATATTATCATGTAACTTGAAAGGCAGGAAGCACCCTTTAAAACACAATGGCTGCAAATAAGGCCTTGCTTGAGCATAAAAGTGAAGATGAAAAGTAAAAAGGTTGCTTCCTCCCCGCTTCAGAAACAGAAAACAGCTCGTTCAAGTGATTCTCCCCTCCATTCTCTTCCCATCCCATCCCTGTGGGCCAGGAGTTTCACAAAGCCAAATTTATTCCTCAGCGAAGCAAAGTCCATATTTCACCTTGGCTAGAAAACAAAAGGAGCCCAGGGCAGGCGGAGCTGGTCAGCTCATATGACTCGTCATTCGTATTACGCATGACCCGTCGTCCAGGAAATAGACAAACAGTGTTGAGTGTCGAATGACTTCAACACCTTTTTCCGATTCTCCCTCCAAATTTAAAACAATACCCTAAACCGAAAAAAACAGCACCAAATCGTCCCCTTCTCTCTTTTCTTATTCCCCAAATCGTCCTTTTCCCCCATTAAATCAGATTCCTAAAAAAATAAAACATTTTAAACCCCCCCAATTTCTCCTTCTTCATAGCCCAGAACTCCAAATTTTCCTCCAAATGGCACCAGTCGATCCCCACTCATTCACCGATTCAACTCACCCTTTAACCACCCACATCGCCCTCACTCTCTATTTCCACTTCCCCTCCTCCACCATCCACGCCACCGCTCTCCTCACTCTCCAAACCCCGCACACTGGCCAGCTCTCTCTCGACACTCGCTCCCTCACCATCCACAAAATCCTCGACCCTGAAACCCTAACTCCCCTCCCTTTCACCCTCTCCTCATCCGAACACCAAATCAATGGCCGCCACCTCACTGTTTCCCTCAACAACCACTCCTCTATTCTCATCCTCTACTCCACCTCCCCTTCCTCTTCCGCCCTCCAATGGCTCTCCCCGCCCCAGACATTTAAGAAGATTCACCCTTTTGTTTACACCCAATGCCAGTCTGTTCACGCGCGCTCCGTTTTTCCTTGCCAGGATACGCCTGCCGCGCGTGTTTGTTACTCTGCAAAGTTGAATGTTCCGAGGCAGCTTTCTGCTGTTATGTCTGCTAGGCATTGTGACCGTCGTGACCCTGTTGGTAGTGACTTGGATGGGGTGTTGACAAAGGAGGCGACTGGATTTGGGTTTGATTTGAAGTCATTGTGGTGTGAGGAAGGGAGAATTGTGGAGGAGTTTGTGATGGATCAACCAATCCCGCCGTATTTGTTTGCGTTTGCTGTTGGGGAATTGGGGTTTAGAGAGGTGGGGCCGAGGACTAGGGTTTATTCGGAGGCAGTTGATGGGGTTTTGGATGCTGCTGCGAGGGAGTTTGCGGGGACTGAAGAGATGATCAGGCAGGCGGAAAGGTTGTTTGGTGAGTATGATTGGGAGAGGTTTGATTTGTTGGTTTTGCCACCGAGTTTTCCTTATGGTGGAATGGAGAACCCAAGGATGGTGTTTTTGACTCCTACTGTGATTAAAGGGGATGCGAGTGGCGCGCAGGTTGTGGCGCATGAGTTGGCTCATAGTTGGACTGGGAATTTGATTACTAACAAGAATAATGAGCATTTTTGGTTGAATGAGGTATACTGAATCTTTGCTTTTGACATTTGATTTGATTATTTGGCCTTTTCTTTTATCGAATTTAGTTTCAGTTTAATGGCCGCCTCAAATAGTATCTCTTTGTGTGCTTAATCAAGTTTATCTGCATGTGTTCTCATCTGCTGTACCGAATGTGTTTGTATCTCAGTGTCTGTTTGTCTACTTGTCATTAGTGACTTGACAATGATGAATTGTTTGATTTCGTTTACTTGATCTATACATTTTCTCTTATAAAATATGGTGTGAAGAAGTTCATAGTAGTTTAATTGCTTTGCACCTACATAATGGTGATTGTTTGGCATGATTGTCAGAGTTTTAGGGACATTTTTAACATGTCTGTTTTGTATGAAGGAAAGTATGAGCAAATGTTTCTGGATAATTTTTGTTAGGATATGTCTGTGTGTTATGCTCCTGAACTTCCAAATAGCCCATTGTTAGTTCAGTTTGTGCTATGCTGAGGTTGGCAATTTTTGCTCCTTTTGAGTTATAATTTATAAGTTTCTGATTCATGAAACCAGGGTTTCACAACTTATGCGGAGAGGAGAATTGTTGAGGTTGTAAAAGGTGAAGATATAGCTGCTCTGAATGTTGGAATTGGTTGGAGAGGTTTAAATGAGGAAATGGAGAGGTTCAAGGACAACATGGAGTTCACTAAGCTAAAGAATAATCAGGAAGGAGTGGATCCAGATGACATATACTCCCAAGTGCCATATGAGAAGGGTTTCCAGTTTCTCTGGCGCATTGAACGTCAGGTATATTGAGTTATTTCTTGTTTGAACTTGAAGATTGATAACAGTAATATTCTCACGGGTTGACTTTTGAAAATTTTAGATTGGAAGACCTGCATTTGATGAGTTCCTGAAGAAATATATAGCCACCTTCAAGTTCAAGTCAATTGACACAGAGACATTTCTTGATTTTCTGAAAGCCAATGTACCTGAAATAGAGAAAGAAATTGACCTTCAACAATGGACCGAGGGCACTGGCATCCCCCCAGATGCTCATGAGCCGGTTTCAAACTTATATACAAAGATTGTGTCACTTGCAAACGATTTTAAGCTTGGAAGGATGCCAAGAGAGGATGAAGTTGCTGACTGGAAAGGACAGGAATGGGAGCTCTACCTAGAGAATTTGCCCAAAGCTGTTGAAGCCTCACAGGTAGTGTCTTGATACATTTTTCAATTTCCCCATACTAACCCCCCTCCCTTCTCGTTGCGAAATTTTTTACAACCTGCAGTGATCTTAATTTCTTGAAACTTTATGTCCTAATTACTGTCTGTCCATATCTGCTTGTGCTCTCCTTGGCAGTAACTTATGCAGGACAGTTTAGAAGCGGCATGTTTTATGTGGTGTTAAAGACCACTTAGATTCCTGTATAATTTCTTCTGCATCTTTGATTGGTTTTTTAGCTGGTATATGTGTCATTTGGCAATTCCTTACCTTGTTGTGTTTAAAGTTCAAACATGGCGCCTCCCAAGAGTCATGAAAGTGAAATATACTTCCGACTTCCTAATTGTTATAACTCATTATGCAGGTCTTAGCCTTAGATGCACGCTACAGGCTGTCAGAATCAAAGGACTATGAGGTGAAAGTGGGATTTCTCCAACTGGCAATTTCCTCCAGGTGTAGGGATTACTATGGTGAAGTGGAGAAGACTTTGAAGGAAGTTGGGAGGATGAAGTACCTCCGTCCACTCTACAGTGGTCTTGTCCACGGGGCTGGAAAGGATGAAGAGAAAATTTTGGCTAAAAGAGTGTTTGCAGAAGCTCGTGAATGTTATCACCCTATAGCTCAAGGTGTTGTTGAGGCAATCTTCGCGAAGCACGTGTAGGATGGGTATAGCACAATATAGTATCTTAACCTAAACCTTTAATGGCTTGAGCCTACACATATCCTTTGGTGTTCGAGATCTAGCAGGCCAACAATATGACTTCTGATTTTGTTAATATGTGCATCTTTCAGCACACCATGCTGCCATGTCTTACGAGGCAGCTTCAATGGAATACCCTCTTGTATCTTGTCACTTTACTCTGGTAATTCTGCTGGTTTTACATGACTATTGTGGATATTTTTAGTCTTATATATCTGAAACGGTATTTTAAATGATCAGAGCTTTCTATTTGTTTATGGATCAACAATCCAGAAGGATCTGTTCATGCTCTGACCATGGCTATAAACTTGGACTGTTGCTTGCGAAAATGAAGCCATTCAATTAGTGCCCCGTCAAATTGCTCTCTTCAATAGCATTTCTCTTATTGTTATTTTTCAACTTGGCCTGGATTTGTCCATGGATAGCTATTTTTTTTCTTTAGTATTTGGAATTGAAAAAATATTAAATTGATTTTTTTGTTGATGTTAAAAATAAAAATATTAAAAATAATTTTTTTAATAATTTTTAAATAAAAAATTATTTTAAAAAAATATTATGCAATACAGTTTCAAACATTTTCTTCCCAGTGTTTTTTTGTTTTTTTTAATTTTTTATTTTAAAATTGAAGTACTTAAATTCCCAAAATGTACAAGTTGTCTTATTCCTCAAGTATTTGTCTGCAAATCAACGCTGGAAAGTGGAAACAGGATAGCTAACGTTAATCTATTCCATGCATTCTTCAGATTAACCTTATTATTATTATAACCCAAAAAAATGATCTCCCAAAATAAAAGGTAGGAGCCACTGGGCCAGACAGATCTCAAGACCATGCTTCCTTTTTGTCGCCCTGTGTTGCGGTGGGTCTTAATTGAGCCCGGCAATATTGAAGCATGGCCTGTTATCATTTAACATTTTGGATATCATAATCTACGCTTTATATATAGTTTAGTTGACGGAAGCCGAAATCTATCCAAACGAGAACACTCTTCTCAATCTCATGGTGTGGGACTTGCTGGTTCAATCGCAGTTCCCGAGCTATCATCGAGTGGAACATAATTCTTGCTTGTGGTAATGAGCAAACTTGTTTTCTATGCTATTATATTTGAAATTTACGTGTATAGAATGAAGAAATTTTACAATACTGGCCAGAAAACTAGATAAAAAGCGAAGATCTCTCTCTCTCTCTAAACCAAATATAGTTATGGATGATTATTCTCAGGGCAATTTAAGATTCTTCATAAATATTAACATGTGAAAGTTGATAAAAAAAATATTATAATCCTCAAAAAATAGCAACCGACGAAGGCTTTCCTTTCTTGCAAACAGTAAAAAACAGGTACACTGTCTTGCCAAGTTGCTGTTATAACTCGGATTTGTTTAGATTAATGATGTATTTATGTAACTACTTTTATCTCACGAGTTAAAGGAACACCAATTAGCGATAAATCCATTGATTATTGATTTTTTTGGGATCGAAAGGTTGGCTGGTCACAAAAAAATAATAATCATGCTTTAAGGAGTTACTTTACTCGTCAACAAGTAGGACCCATAAACTCAAACCTCAGATCATGGCATGGACGACCCAGATCCAACCTTCAGTACCATCAACTAGACCCTCTCACTACCAAAGGCAATCCTAGTTATGACTGCTATCACACCCATCTCCTCCCTGAAAAACACTTCTCTCCTTTTTTCCCTTTCTCCTCGAAAAAAATAGTTCTTTTCATAAATAACAGTGAGCAGAGGAGAAACGAACTAGCCCTCCCTGAACAAAAATGGATGATTACACGAGAGAAATGATGGACCTGAAAACACTCGTCACTCGAACCCTAGAGAAAAAGGGCGTCCTTGCTAAGATCCGGGTAATCACTCAGTTTTCTTTCTGGTTTTCTTTTTATATTGATGATAAACTGAAAAGTAGAAGGATTATTTTGATTGTGAATTTTTAAATTCAGTTGTCTCGAGCTAATTGATCTTGAGTCAAGTTTCTTATTTTTTGGTTGGATCTCGTCCCATGGGAAAAAAATGGAACCTTTTTTCTTTGTTTAATTGAATAATTGTTTTTGCTCTAGATCTTATTTTCTTTGTTTGAAATCGAAATTAGGTTCTTTTGTTTCTCCCATTGGTTGTGAGGAGAAATGATTATTTTATATTTTGTAGCTAGGGTCTTGTGTTTTGTGCAGGATCAAAGCCCTGTAGCCAAATGTAAAGCTCAAAGTCTCAAGATTTTGAGCTTTTTTTTAGTGAATTAGACGGCTTTTTTTCCCTTTTAAATTCGTAGTTGGTTCTGCATTTTAGCTATTTTGTTCACCGAGTGTTTAATGACGCAATTCACTCCTTTTTTTTCTTTTTTATCAGAAAGTGTGGTTATTGAGTAGAATTAAATAGAGAATGTAATCAGGCAGAGTAATCCGTATGGCGAAGTTTGTGGTTTCCTTTGTTCTAAGTTTTGTATCTTACTTCTTTACTCTGCTTGTAGGCTGAACTGAGGGCAAGTGTTTTTGAGGCAATTGAAGAGGAGGATAGGGTAATTGACAAGGATGAAGGCCTACCCCCTGCATTATTAGGAAGCTGCAATGATCGTGCTAAACAACTTCACGCTTCTCCATCAGGTTACTCCTTGAATTCATGACCCTTTTAGTCTGTCTCTCAATTTTGAAACTTTGTTTAATGTTTGTTTAGATTGATGAAATCCAATATAGTGCGTGGGTGTGTACATTGGCTAGCATTTTGCTGGGTTATGTGAGTTTGTGCTAGGTCATGAAATGAAGTTACTTGGGGGTAACCAAGTTGCCAGTTTATTTTCCTCCTGGACCAATACTTATGTTTCAATTCAGTCCATCATGGTAGTTAACAACTTTGGTGTGGGGGGGCTAGCTAATAAGTTTTTTTCCCTGGGCCAAATTTTATGTTTCCAATATCTTTCATAGGCGATTACAACTTTGAAGCTTCATGAGTGGACATGCTATTGCTAGCCAAAATCAAAATTCTGCTCTTTCAGATCCGTATAGTTTATGGACCTTCAAGTTTCCCTGTTAGAATTTGAGGTGTAGAGAACATCACAGGATCGCTGATCTTTTATTGGTTATTGGAAGTTGCTAAGATAGGATATCAAATAGTTATTCCCCACCTATCCATTCCTAAAAACGAGTGCCTTTTGGTCACAATGTTCAAAGTTTGTAGTAACTTAAACAAGTGCATGTGTTCTGGTAAAGTAAGATGTTCATAGTCACTTGTGTATGTTGTGTTGATTTTTTTCCAAAAACAAATGCAGGGAGGCTGCTAACTGCACTAATATGTGAATACTTAGACTGGGGGCAGCTAAATCACACGCTAAAAGTCTATTTACCAGAGTGCAATTTGGTAATCATGTAATTTATCAGTGTATTATTTCCAGAGTTTTTAACACCTTTATATGATTTTCACTGTACTTGATTTGTGAATATTAAACTGCATTCCTTATCTTCCCTTCAGCAAAAGGATTCTTGGAAAGCTGAGTTGAAAGAATTCAGTAGCAAGAATGGATATGACCTGAACAGGAACGGAGATAGTGCTCCTTTGCTTTTGGATGTTCTTGAAGGATTCTTGAAGTTTGAGGTTTGTCCCTATCTGTAGCTGCATATCTGCTTTTAAGACTTTTGGGTGAAAGAAAACTGGCATTATGGTGTCTGCTTCCAGCTATAAATGTAATGCAATACAATCTCTTTGGACATCTGATTATTCTTAAAGAAATCAAACATATCAAAAGGAATTATCGATAGTTTTGCTTTGTGATGTCTGAGTTTGTAATAATTGTTCATGCATGAAATGAAAGCTGTGCAGCCTATTCTCAAGTTCTTGAAGGTGTTTACTAAGATGTTCATGAACTAAGATGGATGGGTGCTATTGTTTGCTGTCTTATATCACTTGAATAGTGGACTAGTTTTGTTATGGGGACTGAAATGAGCTTGCTAATTGTTTGATAGGACTTAAGATTTTGTTCTTAATGCTCCAGTCACAGATACCATGTTCTTATCTTATACACCGCAAATGCTTAGGAGCTAATCTTAGGTAGAGTAAGGGACCGCTTTTAGCTATGGAGATATTGGTGCCTGTGGAGAATATCATCTATGCTGGTTCAATGTTGATTGAAGGCTTAAAGAAACCAAGCACGAGTTCCCACTAAAAAGACTCAATGTTGATTGTAGCTGGGATGAATATGTTATGGTGTATAAATCTGCAAGCATGGAAGATGAAATTAAAATTTATGAGAAAAACTTATTTCAGTTTTTAAGCCATTGAGATATAGGTTGAAGCTTAGCTTCTCAAACCCGTTGGACCTGGAAGATTAAAATCTGCATGCTCAAGTGGAGGATATGATGACATATAGGTGGCTATTGGAAAACACTTGAGGAGAATGCATCTGAATGAGCTTGAGCGGCAAATGACATAACATGAGACTAATTTTGAGAAGTCTGTGATCCTTTTTGGAGCTAAGTGGCAATTGAGGATTTATAAGTTAATTCCATGCGGCTTTGATACAGGGCTTTTGTTGGGCACCATTAACTTTCATCTTGAATTTTCGTACTTGATTAAAAACAATATGTATGTTTTTCTAGGAGATATTTTTTTTCCTGGAATAAGGTTCAAAACTCTATTCAAATTTCAAGTAACTATATTGCTTGTTGATGATTTCTTGTCTCTTGATGTTTTTTTTCTAAAATCATTCACTGTTTTATTGATGAAAATCATTTTTTTACAGAATTTATCCCAAGGAAGGGGTACTGGAAGGAGAATGTCAGAAACCGAGTCCTTATCCAATGTAGAGTCTAGGAATATGCGAAGACCCTCATCATCATCTGTTGCTGGTGGCTTACCTCCATTAATAAGGTGCTGGGCCAACTCCAACTTTTAATTTTTCAATTCTTTTATTTTTTATTTTTTGGTGTCAAATATTTCCTTCCCTGATCCACTCATAATTGTTTCTGTTGTGCACATGTTTTCTGCCAGGCCAGCTTCTTCCCAGGCATCTGGTGAGTGATTAAAATATGCATCATTTGCTCTACCATCTCCTTCCTAGTTTCTCCCTGTTTCTAATACTGTACATGGTGCAGATAGGAGAGCAGGGTCTTCCATGTCTGGTTACAGGAAAGATGATAACAGTTGGAGATATGATGGTGATGAACTACCTGAGGATGTGATTCGAGCTTCTACTGCCCTTGAAAACCTTCAGTTGGACAGGAAAGCTAGGAATCTGACTACATCTTGGAGGTTAGTTTCTCATGCATCTTCAAAATTCTTCCATTATGAAATAGGTAAAAGTGTATTTTGATAACCATTTATTCTGGAGCAATTACAAAATGAACAGTTGTCACTGTGTATATGAAAATTATGTGCAGTAACGGCGAAACTGGAGATTGCCCTATATTAGAAAAATGCTGAGGGGTGTGATTAGATTGTTATGAAGTTTTTTTATACTGCAAATTGTCTTAACTTGGACATTGCACCCTCGAGAATCCTGAGACCATATTTTGATTGGTTGCCCCCCAGTCTTTTGTCTTGTTAAACATTTTAGAGTAGCTAAATTGGCGGGCAACTAACTAGCAGTCGCTTCGCATACGCTGCTTTTAGGTAGCTTATAATGAGAGGTCCTATAACATCACTCTGATGAACTGAATTCTTCCATTAGTTATTTGTATTTGATGTATTGTTTGATCAAAGGAGCTGTTCGCCGAGATAGCCTCATGCCCGCGTCTGTCATCTGATTATATATAAAACTCATGATCTTATGTGTTGGGTTTGGTTGCAGGCATGCTGGGGATGGCATCAGTGATGACGGGGGGAGGGCTGACCACATTTAGCATCCTCGAATAATGCAATGAGTAGCTTAGTGTGTATTTTTATTTTTATCCACTAATGTTTTTTTCATCAGCCAAACGAGGTAGCGATTTGTGTTTTGTTTTTTGGTTAAATATATTGTGAGGTGCTCCAGTGTTTTGATGAGTTCTCTTGCTTCTTTTCTTCTTTTTGGACACAATTTGAAATCTCAATTATTGATTGCCATAAAACTTGTGTACGTAGATTGCCTTCAATTTTTTAGTTGACCAGGGAGGCTGAAAGATCAGGCCTGTTAAAAGATGGATCAAGCTTCTCTCTTTACAGCAAGAACAATGGTGACTTTTTTATATATATAATTGAAAACATTTGGGAAGACGAATTTAATTGGATAGGGATACGTGTATATAAAACAAGAAAATCACTTTCATCAATACCAGCCAAAATAGAGTCGGCAGTCTTCGATTCCAAAGACGAATTAATGCTTAATTCCATCCTCATGTTAGACATTCCAAAAAAAAAATTAAAAAGGAAGAAAAAAATGTTTATTATTTGCACCTAACTCTTCGTGTA
>Ga0307515_10004708_pt1 | contig 27965 bp, 3 predicted proteins | sample 17_EM_MG_FD_194513 | JGI IMG/M metagenome (GOLD analysis project Ga0307515, IMG submission 194513) | Populus trichocarpa ectomycorrhiza microbial communities from riparian zone in the Pacific Northwest, United States - 17_EM | ecosystem: Host-associated > Plants > Roots > Unclassified | place... | reverse complement strand
CCTTATTATTCTATTTAACCTACGTAGCTAATGTCTAAAACTGCGTTATGTATTTAATTGCTAAGGTTTATTATACTAGGTCTTAAAGTTTCCTTTTTACCGTAGTTATTACTTCTAGGTCTTTAAATATTTGCATAAGTTATTCCGCGAACCTACTTTAACTTAAGAATATAAACCGCACCTCCTAATTGGCAGTCGTTATGCCGTACTCCTATATCTCCGTAAGATATGGTTTAAACTACTTAAGTACTCTTCCTATTAAGAACAGTCCTGCGTAAGCTACTTAATCCATAGGCGTCCCTAGTTTTACTCCCTCCTATATAACCTTAAAGTGCATTTACGTAAGGAATCCTTTAAGCTTTAATCTCTCTCCTAAGAATCGTTTAATTAAAGGTAACTTAACCTTAGCTGCTCCTATTCCGTTAATTCTATCTTTAAGTATCCTGTTATTGTCTATTAATCAATTAACCATTTCTTGTAACTGTCCGACTGTAACTAGTTATGAGTTAGTATCTGCTATACTAGTGTCGTTACCTAACCCTAAGGTTATTGCTGCCGTTAATGGCGTCATTATGGCTGCTTTTAGTGGCATGTTGTTTAACTTTCTGTTAATACCGTAACTAGGTAGTAATTGTATAACGGAACCTTATAGTAAGAATTACGGTGGGTCCTATTAATAGGCTAGGTATATAGGTAATGCAAATAAAGTCAATAACGTAATAATAATTAGTGGAGTGATTGCCTAATAGATTAACTCTAATTATATTCTGAGAATTACTATAAGAAAGGAACTATCTAGGTAGGGACCGTGGTCCTTTAAATACACAACCATACTCCTAAGAAATCCTTCTTATATGTAACATACGTATTATACATATTATACGTGGCCGTATAATGCGTATACCGTGTATACTACGTACAATATCATGTGACTTAGTTACTACCTCTCGTTACATAGTTCTACCGGCTCCATCCTAGACCGTGCTTATATTAACCAACTAGCTTCTTCTAACTCTTCTCTAAGTAGTCGTAACATTGTACTTAAAGCGTCCGTAATATTTATTCTTAAAGATATCTCCTATCTTTAAGTTGTTTATTAGAGGTATAGCATTCCTATTTTTAATTTAATAACCTTTATTATTTCTAATACCTCCTATTAGATCCTCTATATATAATTATTATAATTAGCTAGTAATATTTATTTTTTCGCTTAGTAAAGTTATACTATCTTATTTATATTATACGGAGAAAAAGTTAGTATATATTATAATCGCAGCTCTATCTAGTTACTAACCTTCTTTATACGCTAAGTATACGCGAGCAAATATATAATTGTCTTATAATATTTAATCCGTTTTAAATACTAAGTATGCGCGTTTTATTACACTTTATAACCGTCTAGTTTTTTATTTAATTTATTTTAGGGTTTTATATATTAGTAGCGGCTGAAAAACTAGGGAGTAAGCTAGCTAAGGCCCTTACTAAAGTTTAGCGTCGTTCTAATGAGGCGTTTTAGGCCCTAAAGGCTTAACTTAATACTTATATTTAATTGCCTTATTTAGTAAAGGTTTATAAAAAGGTACGTTTTAAGAAGCTCCACTTAGTAGAGTAAAGTCTCTTTAAGCTTAAGGCTAAAAAGGCTAGAAAGAATTCTAATTAAAAAGAGGTAGAAATAGTTTATATACTAATAGTGAATCTCTTAAATAATCTAGCTCGTCTATTACCCTTAACTAATCCTTTTATTTTTAGCTCCTTCTTAATATTACCTAACCCGTTCTCTTCTAATACTCCTATACCTCTCCTATAGCGTTTTTTTAGGTTTCTTAATAGTTTTTAGGTAGTCTTATTATAGCCTACCTACTTTATTTTATACTATATTTCATTATTAGCATCCTTATAGCCGATAATCTTTAAAACTTACTATTTATCTTCTTCCTATTCTTTATACGTATCTGCCTTATAAACTAGTAGTTTTATATCTCTATATACTAGTTCTAGCATTACAATATACTATATAGGGTAGATCTTAATTTTTATTAGTAAGTTAAGTCTATACGTAACTTTTAAAACTTTAGCTATAATTTTAAATAGTCCTAATCTAACGTAATCCAACTTCTTACTTAGTCGTTAACTTATGAAGTTTTTATATAATAGCTACACTTTATCCCTATTAGACCTTGCGCTACCTATACAGCGGTATAGGCTAGAGAGCTTATAAGGCATTCCAACCGGCAGCCTGTCCAGTTGCGAGACACTACTACTACCTTTTTGGTGGTTTACATGGCCGAGTGGGTTGGGCTTAAGCATAATAATCCCCCTCCTTTAGATCTAGTCCCTTAGATCTCTTAGCATTATAGTATCTTTTTATCTTTTCTTATACTATTTTTGCTATAAAATAGAGGTCCTTATAAAGATTTATTAGAGTCTGCATTCTTTTTTTTACTATACCACTTATTTTCTTTACTTATTATAGTAATAACAATATTATAGGCTTATATCCGTAATTTGCCTAAAATAGTAATATCTCTATACCTTCCTATAGTATCGCGTTATATATAAACTATATAACTAGTAATAACAATACCTAATTATTCTGTATATAATTAATATAATGCCTTAAATACTACTCTAGCGTCTAATTTAGTCTTTCTATCTATCCGTCTGTTTGCGGATAATATATAATAAAGGTTACTACTCTTACTCCTTATTCCGCTAAGAATACTTCCTAAAATACTACTATAAATCTTAGATCTCTATCTAATATAATCTTGTTTAGTGCTCTATATCTTATAAATACTTCCTTAATATAGATTCTAGTAATATCTTCTACTAAGATTTCTTTTATATATACTATAAAGTAGTCTTATTTAGTTAACTTGTTTACTATTATAAGGATTATATTATACTCCTATCTAGTAATAGAGTCTTTTAACTTTAGTAATTTTATAATAAAGTCTTATAATATTATCTCCTATAAACGTTCTAGTACTTTAATAGGTTATAGCTTTCCGTACGGCTTATACCTTATTAGCTTATTTTTTTTAGTAATCTAGATCCTTCTTTATAACTTTTCTTATTAAGTCCTAAATCCTATAAATAATATATTCCTCTTAAAGTCTTAATACTAAGCCTATGGCTTTATTATATCCCTATATTATTTCTCTATGAAAATCCTTAATAAATTCCTCTACTATTCCCCTTAGGATATACGTGTTTGTTTTCTACTCGTACTAGTTTACTTTTAGGTCCTTAGATTACGCTTCTTAAATTTTTCTTATCTAATCGCTTTCTAGTAGCTTATACTCTTAAGTTACTATAATCTTAGGATAATTATATCTAATTAATCTATTACTATCTCTGCGTAGTATTGCTCCTAATAGCTTCTTATTATTCTATAATTTAGCCTTTCTACTTAGCGTATCTACCCTTATATTCTTAATGCCTTTAGTATACTAAATTTTAAAATAGTATTCTATAAGCATCTCTACCTATCTAACTTATCTTTAGTTAAGTTCCTTTATTATTAGAAACCCTATTAGGTTTTTATAATCCGTCTTAACTATAAATAGTTTCTCTATACCTTATAAGAATGCTCTTTATTTTTTAAGTACTATAACTATACCTAATAACTCCTTATTATAGATATTATAGTTTAACTCTAGTAGTATTATCTTTTAACTATAGTATACTACTAGATGCTATGCGTTCTTATACTTTTATAATAAATATGCTCCTAGTATAAAGTCTAATATATCTATTTCTATAACCGTTTCTAACTCTAGTTAATAGATTTTAAGTATTAGTTTCTAGGTAAATAACTCCTTAAGTTTTTTTAAATAACTTCCCTTACTTATTCCCCTATACCTATAGTTCTTTCTTCTTTATAAGCCTAATAAAAGGTTTAATATTTTTAACTATTATACTATAAATCTCCTATAGTAGTTGCAAAACTCTAAAAATAACCTTAACTGCGTTATATTTTTTAGTTCTTACTAACTTACTATAGCTTTTACTTTCTTTAGGTCTATATTAATATAACCTAATTTAATAATAAATTTAATGAAATTTGTCTGTCTTATAAAGAACTTATATTTTTTAATTGCTACTAGCATCTATTCTTTTTATAGTCTCTTTAAGACCTATTTAATATATTCCCTGTATTCTTCCTTAGTTATTAAGTAGATAATAATGTCGTTAAGGTATTTCCCTAATATACTATTAATTCGCTTCTAGAATATTACTAGTATATTTATAAGTCTGAATTATATAACTAATAGTTTATATAGTCCTTTCTTTAACCTAAAGGCTGCCTTTTATTCGTTGCCTTTCTTAATTCTAATCTAATAGTACGCCTATCTTAGGTTTATTTTTATAAAGATTTATACATTACCTATTCAATTCTAGATTTTGCTAATTAAGGGTAAAGGATACCTATCCTTTCTAGTAATGCTATTTAACTGTCTATAGTTAATATATAGTCTAAGTTTTCCGTTTTTTTATATAGTATAAATAGTACTAGATAACCTGCTAATAACTATAATGGTCTAATATATCCCTTTTATAGGTTTTCCTAAACGAACTCCTTAAGTACTCTTAACTCTTCTTCTATTAGCTTATAGATTAGAAAAAACCTTAAACTTATTCCTAGCTCTAATTCTATTTTATAGTCCTATACTATATATTCTAATAGCTTTTCGCTTTCTAGGCTCTATAGCTTCTTGCTATACTTATAGTATCTTTTTAGTATATAGGATAACCCTTTCTTAGTTTCCCCATATATCGCTCTAACTTAGTACTATACTAACTTAGTTTACTATTATATCTTACATTATTAAGTATCTCTAATATTAACCTAACCTATAATCTAATTAATCTTTAGATTATATTCCTGTAACTAAAATATACCTAATACTGCCTTATCCCGTCCTAATAGTAGGATATTAAAAGACATCTTAATTTATCTCCCTTTAATGGTTATCTAAATAAGTCCTATTTTAAGGTAGATAATACTTCCTCCGTAGGCTATTAGATCTTCTAAAATTATAACTAATAGGTAAAGATTCTCCTTTTATCTATAAGGTAGTCCTATTCTTTTAACTGCTACTAATAAGATATAGTTCCTAGTCGCTCTATTATCTATTAGTGTTTTAAATTATTAATCTTACTAATTAACTTATAGGTTTAGGTGTTGTTCTTAAATTCCTTTAAGGGTTTAAGGCTCTACTACTAGCTCCCTTTAGTTCTATAGGCCTCTACTTTTCCTAACTATTAGCTACTTAATTCTATTATACTTAACTCGCTCTTTAGCTAATGCCTAGTTTGCTTTTTATCCTCTATATATTATAGGCACGTATTCTTTAGGCATTCCTATTACTATTATCTATTTAAGCATTTTTTTATAAGGAATCTTTTTAGTTAAAGTATTAAGTCTCCTAACCCCTAAACTTCTACTAGATGCTATCTATATATATACTTAATATTTCTATATTATTACTTATTTGGCGCCTAATATATCCTTATAGGGTATTTCTAATTCTTTTCTTTCAAATTTTTATATATATTGTATATATTATCTATATATGCAATCTATGCCAATATATAGTATACTAGGTGTCTTAGGTTAACTCTTAACTTATCTTTATTTTTAAGTTTAAACCTCTATTTAGCTAATTTAAACGTTAGTTTACTATTTGCTAGTACTATAATTTATCTTTTACCTCTCTAGTCTTCTAATCTTTCTTCTAGATTTCTTAACGTTATAATTAACGCTCCTTTAATATAACTTATGCGTTTCTCTATAATTACTTAGTCTTAAATAACTCTTTTATCTAGCTATATATAAAAATCTTCCTATTTATTATTATATTGCTATCTATACTACTTTTAATATAGTTCCGTAAGCGTATACAATCTATTTATAAGGAAGTATCTTATTATTACTGTATTATTACAACCTTTAGTATACCGTTCTTTAAATCTAGTTAGAACTCCTAGGTCCTCTTCTTATTCTAGTTTTTTAAGCTATTTTACTCTTAGCATGTCTACTCTAGGCCTATTAGTAATTTTTTGTATAGGTACTTTAACCCTTAGTCTACCTAGTATTTTTAGCCCTTAGTAGCCTCTGCTCTTACTATACTTTAATTTAATTCTTAAATCTTTTCTAGTTTTTTCCTAGTTTGCGTCTAGTTATAAAATCCTCTAAATTTATAAACTTTATAATTCTAGTGTTAATCGTTTAACTCTAAGGCTAAATACTTTATTTACCTACTATAGGACTCTTTCCCTTTATTGCGGAAGTCTCTTCTTCCTAATTATCTGCTTTAATCCATCCTTGTAAATAACTAGCTTATGCCCTTATCCTATCTTTAGATTCTTAAGCCTTTGGCCTTTTACCTTTATTAAGTGCTAAAGTAGTTTACTATCCTACTTCTCTTACGTCTTATAAAGTAATAGATATTATGTCTAATAGAGTCTTAATCCCTATTACTAATCCCTCCCCTATAGTGGATTTAACTTCTACCTCTATTATAACATCTTTAAAGTCCGTATGCTCCTAGTAAGCTGCCTTTATTACCTTATTATTACTAATTATTTCACCTATATTAAATTTATCGTCCTTAATATCTAATCTGCGAGATAGTTTGTTGGTTCCTCTAAACTTTAATAATTTTAGCTCCTATGGCTAATAGCTTATGCTATACTTAGCGTCCTTATAAATTTAATATATGTTATTATAATAAAACGCAAAACTCTTAATTAAACTCTTTTTAGTTCCTTGTAGTATACTATCGTCCCTTTATATATATATATTGTTTACTAGTTTAGTTCCGTTTACCGCGTAGTTACTCTAACTATCTTTATAGTCTCTAGCGAAATAACCCTATTTTCTGCAATTTATATAAGCTCTTTCTTTAAACTATTTTTCTTATTATGGAGTCTGCCTAAACGTCTTCCGCCATTAAGATCCTCAGTTTAGCCTCTATTTCTTAAACCTTTAATTACTTAATCCTTATCCTCTAGGTTTCTATAATTGTTTACCCCTATACTCTTTAGTATTACTTAGGTCTATTAGCTCTAGTCTATTATTTTATAGTTTATAACTTTGCTAATATATACCTTACGCCTTATATAACTGTAAAACTCTATCTTAACCCTTTTTAGCCTATTCTCGTTAATAGATCCTATTATTAATCTTAATTACTTAATCTATTAGTTCCCTAAGTGTATTTATATCTTTTATTAGGATAATTACGTCCTAGACTTTTACTTTAAGTCCTTGTTTATACTATATCATAAGCGCCCTATTATTCTATTTAACCTATATAGCTAGCGTTTAGAACTATATTGTATATTTAATTACTAAGGTTTGTTATATTAAATTTTAAAGCTTTTTTTTTACTATAGTGGTTGCTTCTGGGTCCCTAAATATCTATATAAGTTATTCCACAAATCCTCCCCAACTTAAGAATATAAATTTAACTTTTGGGTTTAGAGTTGTGCTTCTATTTTCCTATATTTTAATAAGGTAAGGTATAAACTACTAAAGTGCTCTTCCCGTTAAAAATAATCCTGCGTAGACCACTTAGTCTATTAATATAGTAAGCTTTATATCCTTCTATATTACCTTAAAACGCATTTATACCAAAAACCCTTTAAGCTTTAACTTCTCCCCTAAGAATTGCATAACTAATAGTAACTTAACCTTTGCTACTTTAATACCATTAATTTATTCTTTAAGTATTTAGTTATTATCTATTAATCAATTAATTATCTCCTATAGTTAACCTACCATAACTAGTTGCGAATCTATATCTCTTATACTAGTATCCCCACTTATCCCTAAAGTGGTTGCTACTATTAATAGCGTTATAACTAGTGCTTTCGGTAGTATATTATTTAACTTTATTAATACCGTAACTAGATAGTAAATATATAACGAAGCCTTATAGTAGGAACTATAGTAAACTTACTAATAGGCTAGGTATATAGGTAAACAAGAAGTTAATAATATAATAATAATTAGGAGGAACACCAAAATCGAGATCCGACCCATACGGTCCTATAGGGGTTCCTTTCCGTCTCATCTTGTCCGCATGGCCAAGCTGAGAGTGAGGATCTCGTCTGTTACTGATGCAGCAGCGTTACGTTGTGGCTAGAGGGGGCCTTCGAATACTCAACCCTTAACGCCGTTAGAACAGCAGAGTTTTCACAGGCCTTGGCGCCAGACCAGTTAAAAAGACGACTCCAGAAAAGCGACTTTTGCACCCCCATACGGTAGAGCCCGGGAACCTAGCAGCTACTATTAATGTTCCATTTAGATCGTGTTAATAAACTACCAGAGCGAACGCAGAGACGTATATACGGCTGCGCAGCGCCTATGTAGCGACGTAATAGTAGTGCAAAGGTTTTTTTACTAAGGGGTGAGCCTTAGTAAAAAGGTTAAACACCGCTACTACGTCTCTAATATATATATTTGGACATTAAATCGATAAGTATTATCCCTTCGGCGTACCCCCTTCCTCCTACAAATACTATATATACCGCATAGCATCTACACACATACACAAGCAATCCGCGCCCTAAGCGTAGCAGAGGCCCCCTATTTTAATATTATCCGGTAACCTAGGTATCTAGTTATAGGGATTAGGCCCCCTATTAAATACTAGATTATCCTCTTACACCTTATAAATAGGTACAAGGGCCTAGGTTTAGGCCCTAGGGTAAAAGCGATACCAAGTTATATACACCCTATTATAAAAACCCTTTAATAGAGAAGTGGATAAGAGACCTTAGTATATAGGCCCAGGCGGAACGCAAGTGTTATTTATCAGGAGATATTTATAGGAGACTTGGAAAAGGAGCTAGGGACAGGCATATAACTTAGATAAGCAAGATATAAATATAGCAAAGATGGTTTAAATGGCAGATGGGGTAAGATAGGTATTTAGACACTCCTGTATAAAGGGAGTCTCAAAGCAGCAACCTAATAGTGTTTTTCCTCCCGTTAATGTAGTATAGATGTTATCTGGAATATTACCTCTTACGTCTCCCCTGGGGGTTTTTTATACACTTAAAAATGGGGTTTTTCTTAGTAAAGAGGTTTTTCCCATAGGAATTAGTCTGTGTGGACCCATTAGGGGGACTAGGTCGGACGGTAAATTAAATCTTATATAATAATAATTAGTGGAGTGGTTACCTAATAGATTAACTCTGATTATATTCTAAGATTTACTATAAAGAAGAGGACTATCTAGGTAGGAACTGTAGTCCTTTAAAAAATATAATACTGCGCCTAAGAAATATACTAAGTACGTTAGTACGTTAGTACGTTAGTACGTCACGTTTCTATTTTCTTACGTTTCTACGTTCTAAACTTATAACATAACTAGCTATATAACTTGGCTACCCCTTATCCTATAGCTCGATCGATTCTAGCGCCTCCTGTACTATCTTAACCAACCCGTTTATATCTCTCCTTAGTAGTTATACTACTGCTAATATAAGGTCCGTAACAAATAGGGTACCCTAGGGGGGGGTTTTTCCCTAGGGTTCTTCTTTTCCTAACTTATTAGATATTTCTCCTTCCTCTATTTTCTTAATATTGCCTATATCCTTTAGCTCTAGGCAAGATAAGGCAAAGTAATTCTCCTTATTATAGTTATAGCATATAGCCGAGGTAGGGTTAATTAGAGTATTATAACGAGTACTAGTTAAGGGCGTAGTACGTAGCTAGTTAGGCGAGGCTTACCGGTACGTAGTTATAACCGCTTTTAGTATAAGAGTAGTTATAACTTATCTTCCTACTCTAGCTCCTATAGGTGCGGTTAATAAATTCTAATCGCTACGGAGTTACTTCTGCTAACTAGGGCGGGCTTTAATCTACTTTAGTTTTAAGTTTAATAATAGGTAATAAGCTGCAAGTTTTTTGTAGGTTAGTAGGTTATCTAAGGTTATAGCGATCTTCTTTTATAGCCGGATTGTTAGCTTATTATATAGGTCTAATTAGTAGTCCTTAAGGGGAACTTAGCCTTCTCCTATAAGGTATAAGAATTAAGTCCAAAACTTAGTAAAGGGATAGTTTGGTTTTATTATTAGGTAATTATAGTTATACTAGGCATCTTGTACTTTGTTTAAGTTAATATAAATAGCCGCTAGGTGCTGTATTATCTTATTAACAGATATAAATTAAATAGGGGACTTGTCCTTAAACTTAGCTTAAAGGTGCTATTAGGCGTCCCTAGTAGTTTAACTAAAGAGGTAGAGCATTTTAGCTTCTTTAAAAAGAAAATAGTTATAGTTAACACGGAGCTTTCCTTATGCGTAAATTCTCTAATTCTTAAAGGTAGGATCTATCCTATTAGATAGTAGTTAGGGGTTAGGGAGCTTAACTGACTCTAATTACTTTATTATTATATCCGTACTCTCTAGTATATTATATTTAGTAGAGTAAGTAGCTTATCTAAGGCTTTAAAAAGGGAAAGCTAGGCTATTCAATAGGGCCGTAAGGCTTTTTAGGATCTCTTAGAGGGTCTCTTATATATTTCTTATTTTAAAATAATTAGCTTTTTAATTAGCTGCGAGGGCATAAATCTACTTACGTACGTCTACAACGTTATTATTGTCTTTAATTTCTAATCCTAATTAGATCTTAGGTTCCTCTTAAATAGAGGCAGCTCTCTTAAATAAGCTTACCTTAGGTACCATTATTAGCTTCCTAAGGTTCGTTAGTATTATACGCTTTAGTTTTAATTCTAGGGGTATAAGTCCAGTCCTATTTAGCTTATAAGGTAGGATATTATCTAGACCTTCCCAGGCAGTATAGAGTTGTTTTGGTGTCTAAGTATAGCGTATTAACGCGTTGTTGCAAACAAAGTTTCTTTTTAGGGTGGGATACTATTAAGGCCTTCCTAGGTAGTATAGGGTGAGCTTAGTATAATATCACAGCTTATATAAATGCCTTTAAACCAAAGCTTATAGAATACTGTATTATAAAGATACTAAGCTAAAGAGAAAGGAAAAGGGGTTACTAGAACCAATGTAAACAAATATATAGGGGCAGCCGCTAAGGCGCTAGTAGTAGGCGAGCCAATCATAAGTTGGCAGAATATGGCAGAATTTAATAGCAGAGTTTAGCAGGTATCGTGCCGTAGCGCCGTCACAGTTATATTATAGGACTTTATTATAAAGTTACTAAAGTTAAAAGATCCTATTACTAGATAGGAGTATAATATAATCCTAGTAATAATAGACAAGTTAACTTAATTAGGCTACTTTGTAGTATATATAGAAGAAATCTTAGTGGAAAATATTACTAAAATCTATATAAAAGAAGTATTTATAAGGTATAGGGCACTAAGTAAAATTATATTGGATGGAGATTTAAGATTTATAGTAGTATTCTAATAGGTATTCTTAGCGGAATAGGGGGTTAGAGTAGCAACTTCTACTATATATAATCTGTAGACAGATAGTTAAACGGAAAGACTAAACCAGATACTAGAATAGTATTTAAGAAATTATATTAACCACGTATAAAATAATTGGGTATTATTATTACTAGTTACACAGTTTATATATAACGCAACACTATAGGAAAGTATAGGGATATTATTATTTTAGGCAAGTTATAGGTACGAGCTTAAAATATCGTTATTACTATAATAAGCGAAGAAAATAAGTAATACGGCTAAGTAGAGAATAGAAATATTAATAAATCTTTATAATAACCTCTATAATATAGTAAAGTTAGTATAAAAAAGATATAATAATAATAAAAGATCCAAGGAACTAGATCTAAAGAAGGGGGATAAAGTGTGGCTATTATATAAAAAGTTTATAAGTTAATAACTAAGTAAAAAATTAGATTATATTAGACTAGAACTATTTAAGATTATAAAAAAGGTTTTAGAAATTATATATAAGCTTAACTTACTAATAAAAATAAAGATTTACCCTATATAATATATTATAATACTAAAGCTAATATACGAAGATATAGAGCTACTAGTCTACGAAGTAGATATATATAAAGGAGAAGAGGAAAACAAATAGTAAGTTTTAAAAGTTATTAATTATAAGAACGTTAATAACAAAATATAGTATAAAGTAAAGTAGATAGAATATAACGATATTACCTAGGAGCTATTATAGAATTTAAAGAAAGCTATAGGAAAGGTATAAGAGTATTAAAAGAAAACGGGTTAGGTAATATTAAGAAAGAGTTAAAAATAAAAAGATTAGTTAAAGGTAATAGATAATCCAGAATATTTAGGGGATCTACTACTAGTATATAAACTATTTCCGCCTCTCCTTAATTAGAATTTTTTTTAGCCTCCTTAGCCTTAAGTTCCGCTAAACCTTATTTTATAAGGCGTAATTTCTTTAAATATACCTTCTTACGGACTTAGAAGAGATAGATTAATTAAGTATAAGTATTTAGCTAAGCCTCTAAGGCTTAAAACACTTTATTAAAGCGCCGTTAAACCTTAATAAAGGCTGGAGATAGTTTACCTTTTAGTTTTTCGGACGCTTCTAATATATAATAACCCTATAGTTAATTAAATAAGGAACTAAAAGGTTATAAAAACTAATAAGACGCGTATATTTAGCGTCAGAGATAGATTAAATATTATAGGATAACCGTATATTTACTTATATATACTTAGTATATAAAGAAGGTTAGCGACTAAAATAGAGTAGTGATTATAATATATACTAACTTCTTCTCCGTAGAACGGGAATAGGATAATATAACTTTACTAAGTAAAAGGATTATAGTTACTAGCTAATTATAATAGTCAGATATAAAGGATCTAATAAAAGGTATTAAAAATAATAAAGGTTACTAAATTAAAAATGGGAATACTATACCTCTAATAGATAACTTAAAAATAGGAGATATCTTTAAAAACAAAGATAAAAAGGAAGGGGATAGTATTACGGACCTTATATTAGTAGTAGTAGCACTACTAAAAAGATATATAAATAGGTCAGTTAAAATAGTATAGGAGGTGTTAAAACTAATTAAGCTATAGGATAAAACGTAGCTAAGTTATATAGCTAGTTATATTATAAGTTTAGAATATAGGAATATAGGAATATAGGAACGTAATATACTAACATACTAATATAGTAGTTCTTTAATTAACGTCTAATACGGATCTTATCTAGGCCCACGCAGACTACTCCGTCACAGGGGGAAAACTTATATATTTATAGGAAGAAAACCTTGCAGTTAGGTTGGGGGAGGAAAAACCCTATAAGCCACCTCAGTAGGATAAAAAACCCCGATTTGCTATGTCCGTCTATAGCGGCGGCCCTATAGGCCTACGGCTACGTCCTGTCTCCTTAGATGTTTTAAACTCCTTAGGTACTACTACTTCCCTCTCTAGCTTATCCTAAGCTAGGGTTTACTACGTCCCAGCTAGGCCTTGCCGATCGATTGCCGTGTATTATTATTATCGTTTCCTATATTATTAACCGTCCCCTATATGCTATCTCTTACTAACCATTACTATATACGCCATGCCTCCCCCCCTCTAGGGCCTATTAAAGGCGTAAGGGGGATTTATCTATAAACTACCACTATACTATACTATAAGGCGAGCGGGACGTGTATGCCTGGGTATCTTTTATGCCTAGGCCCCAGTTACTAGGCCCTCGCCAAGGGTTACCACTTCTTAAGAGGAGACAGGAAAACCGTACGGTGTTATCCAGGCTGCTAGGTTTTTCTTAGTATTTAATAGTTAATGGCAAGTAACCGCATGCTCCGCGGGCGATCGCCCTAGGGGTTAAGAGGGGCCGTATATTTGCTCGTTCGTTCGTTTATTTATCCGCGTTCGTTCGTTAATATAAGGTTGTTAATACTTTTAATTGGGGGTTAGGGGACGTTAAATTCTGTATATATCTGCGAGGATTACATAGGGTTAGAATAGGAGAATAGTGTAGCTAAATTATAGAGGGCCAACAGTAGTGGTTTTCGAGATCTCACCATCTAAAAATTTTTCACCACCGCCTAGAACGCTTACAACCACCACCAGGTCCTATCCGCAGCTATACAACGTCTCTGCGTTAGCTCTACTAAGTCTAAAGACTAGTAGGTTTATAGGCCTCACTATATATAGGTGTAGAGTCCGATTTCGAGGACCTAATATACTAATATACTAACGTACTTAATCTTTACTATAGGGAGGAGTTATATATTTAAGGACGTATAGTCTCTATAAATAGTTTCTCTTCTTTATAGTAAATCTTAGAATATAATTAGAGTTAATCTATTAGGCAACTACTCCACTAGTTATGTTTATATTATTAACTATTCTATACCTATATACCTAGCCTATTAATAAGTCTACCGTAGTATTTCCTATAAGGCTTTATTATACCATTTAGGCTTCTTTTAAGCGCTTAGTATACTACTAGGCCTCCTTATATATTATAGGACGGAGGTAGTAGCTATAGAACGTATATATTTAAGGAGTTTATAAGACGTTGCGCAATTAATCGTAAGGGTTAAGGGCGTAAGGAGGTAATATACCTACGCGTAGCTAATATAAGCTATATATAAGGTGTATATAAGAGCACGGGGATCTCCTATAGAGGCCCTTACGGTGGGGTTTTATAACATTACCCCCCGCGACGCTATGGTTACCATATATATATAAAAGGGATACTTAAGGTATAAAAAAGAAGAAAAGGGGAGTATTACTAAAAGTTTAAAACAACGTTATATAATAAGGCTCGGCATTTAAAAATCTAACTAATTAAATAACTTTAACCGCCGGTTAAAGTTCCTAGATATCTTAATAATATTCTAGTTATATAATCGCACTGTAACGTAGCCCGCCTCTACGTCGCCATACGGCCAAAAAGACTAAGAGTGCTTGCGAACTTGTCGCAAGCGCGGCGGGACCTAATATATATACTCTTACAATTGCCCTCTCCTCTACGCGCTCGTCCCCGAGCGCTCGCAGGGATTCCTCTATGCGCCCGTTCCGGGCCTCCACAGGGATCAAACGCCAAGAGTATCACTATATTAGTTAGTCCCCAGTAACATAAGCGATCGGACTCAGCCGACCCGCCTCATCGCACGGATGCGTATTAGACTGTACTAGAGCGAAGTAACCAATAGGGATTGAACCCACGACACCTAGCCCCAGTAAGTTCGCAAGCACAATTGTAACGTGGCCCGCCTCCACGTCGCCATACGGCCAAAAAGACTGAGAGTGCTTGCGAACTTGTCGCAAGCGCGGCGGGACCTAATATATATACTCTTACACGCACTTTACCGCAATCTAATAGTAATCTAACGGTAATTTGCCCTTACGTGGTAATATATAACGGTTTAACTCTATAAGGGCTTCTATAGAGGGTTAGGTATAAAATCTTTACTTAGGCCTAGTTTCTATAAGTTCGCGTAGTAAAAGTCATTAATTAAATCCTTTACATTTTTTAAGTCTTCCTATAGTTACTTATAAGGCAGTATTGCTAGGGTGTACGGTAGGGAGCAGGTAAGCCGAGCATGAGTTACATAGGGAGTCGATAGAAGAGGACGATATAGTAATGAGGGTAGGCAATAGCCTGAGTACAGAGACGAACCGATGAGGAGGGAAGGGCTGCAAGCCCGAGGTGCTTATAAGGAGGTGCCAAGGGCTAGCCGAAGGCTAGCCTTAGCGACCCCTAAGAGCCCCTAGGCGATGCAGCCGAGTAAGGGCCAAAATAACCCTTACATTACTATTCTGGCTAATCTATGTTAAATCCTATATATATAGCTCTATAATAGAGCTATCGTCCTCTACCTTTACTAAAGTATTTAGAGTTAATAATTCGTTTAACGGTCCACTCCTTATAGTTCTCGTCTTTATTCTTATCTTAAATTAGTACTAGTAGGGGTTTAGGCTAATAGAGGTATAATAGCTATAGGTAAAATATAGGCTATATCCTATAGGTGGCTAGGGTAGGTAGGAGTTTTAGCTTATATATAGCTCTCCTATTAATAACTTATTTAATTAAATAGGGGCTAAGGTTCTTATAATTAAGTAATATTATAGGCCTCTATATAGAGATATTACGTATATTTAGCTATACCTAGTTGCCAACACGCATCTCCGGTAGTAGCGTTCTATAATAGTTAGTAAAGTAGGCCTACTTTACTTAAGCCTAGGCTATTTCTCCCTTATAGTAGTTAAGTAAATTTTTTTTATAGTCTATATACTAGTTAGCAAGTAGTATCTTAAGGTATTTTCTATATAGTAGTTTCTTATTAATAGGTTCTAGTAGCTCTATACCGGATTAGGGGTAATAACCCTTATTCGCGAAGAACGGGGTAAATCCTATAGTAGTTAAGACATAATTATTCGCTGTGAATTTACCTAGTAGGAGGTAAATTACCCAGTTATCTTAACTATAGGCGACTATCTATTGTAGGTACGCTTTTATACTAGCATTAGCATTTTCCAGTTACTAGCAGTTTTATAGTAGAAAGATATAGATATCTTAATAGAGATACTAAGGCGTTAGCAGATTCGTCTCTATATATTAGAGTTAAATTATATACCTTAGTTGGACATAATCGAGTTAGGTAACCTATATAGTTAGTAAACTTTACAAAGGAAGGCGTTAGTAACGTTGCTAACGGCTATACCTTTAGTTAGGACGTAGTGGCGCTCTTTTATAAGTCGGTATATTATTATAAGGATGTTCTTATAGGTACGGCCATATCGTTTATAATGTAGTAGGTTAATAATAAAATCTATAGCAATATCTGCCCATTATTATATAGGTATTAGTAGAGGGTATAGTAGTCCCTAATACTTTATATTAAAGGCCTTAGCGCGCTTATAACCATAGCAGGCGCCTATAAAGTATTTAACTAAGTCTATTATTTTTAGCTAGAAGTAGTATCGGCTAAAAAGCTTATAGGTTCCTTTTTTTACCTAGGTAGCCGCTTAATCGGAGGTTATGGGCTATTTAGATTAGTTACTATTGTAGATTTTTTAAGTTAGGGATAAATAGGCGGCCTCTATAATAGAGCCTATTCTCTTTTACTTCTAAGGCTACTATATTAATCTGGCCTAAGCTTTAGAGGTTAGTAGGTAATATATAGGCGCTAGCAGTCTTTGTAGTAATAAGTTAATATAATAATAGGTTAATAGAGGTGTTATATGCCGTAGTAATAAGCTCGTTAATTTTAGGAGGTAACTTTAGTTCTATAGTATAAAGCTAAGGTATAGTTAGCTCTATTATAGGTAGTATACTTAAGGCCAAATTTTATGCTTTTAGGATTATCTATTATTAGAACTAATTATAGGGGTTATCTTTAGATTAAGGAAGGTCTTATAAGCGGCGTATTAGGCTATTAGGTTTAGTACCTTATACTTCTAGTCTATATATAATTTTAAAGTTAAAACTAGAGAGAAACTTGTTCTAATATGCTTAGCGTTAGTTTAGCTACTTTATAGTTATAAAGTACTTAAGGTTATAATAGTCTATAAGGACTTTAATAGGCTAATTAGGTTCTACTAAGAAGAGTTTTAGTTAGAATTCCTTAAACGCTTATATAATTATAAGAAGTTCCTTATTATAGATTTTATAATTATACTCTTATAGTATAAGCTTAGATAAGTAAAATGCGACTAGGTAGAGGAAACCGTTATTACCCATTTAGGAAAGGACGCTTACGTTAACGTAGTCTAAGAAGTTGGTTTTAAGGCAGAGTTATCATTCTAGTGTAAAGTAAGCTAGGATAGGTACTTTAGTAAAAGTATTTTTAAGGTCTTAGAACGCCTTCTCGCATTTAAGCGTCTAGGTAAAGCGTAAATACGTTTTTCTTCCCTTTATTCGTATTATTGCTATAAGTAGTGCTACTACGCCTAAGAAATTATATATAAATTTTTAATAGAAGTTAGTAAAACTAAGAAAGGCTTATACGTTCTTAATGCAGTTAGGGGCTTACTATTCGTTAATTATACGTACCTTCTTAAGGTCTATACGGACACCCTTAGTAGTAATAATTAGTCTAAGGTATTTTACTTCTATAACTAAGAATTCGCACTTCTTTAAATTAATATAAAGTTCTATATCGCTCTAGGACCTTTTAAATATGTTTAGTATACTTAGAAGGGTTATTATTATAAATAAGTATATTATCCAGGTACGCAGAGTAGAAGTTATTAAGGTAGTTCCGTAAGGCGTTATTAATATAGCTTTAAAAGGCGACTAGGCCATTATATACGCCAAAGGGTATAACGGTATATTTAAATTGGCTAAAGCGTAATATAAATACGGTTTTCTATTTATCACCTTCCCGTATTTAGAGATAGTTAAAGGCGGTAATAATATTAAGCTTAGTATAGATTTTGGCTTAACTAAGTCGCTTAAAAGTCTTACGTATAAGTGGTATAGGGTATTAGTTCTTAATTATAATAGCGTTAAGTCCTCTATAGTTAACGTAGAATTAAATACCTTCTCCTAGCTTCTTAATAAGAAGAATAGGGGCAGTTACTAGGGATATACTAAAATAAATAAACTCTTTATCAAGGTGTTCGTTAATATACTTTTTTATAACTAGAAGTTTATTTTTAGATATTAGGTAGAATCTCTTATAAAGTAGTATTTTTCCTTATTTAATATTAATGGTATAGTTATTAGGTTAATATAGGGGGAGTATATCTACGCCCTTTTATAAGCATATATTAATAAAGTTATAGTACCTCTTAGGGAGGAGCTTGCGGAGTTCCTTATTAGTAAGTCCTTTTTTAAGCTTTATAAACTTCTTAAAGTCTAAAGGTAAAAGTCCGTAGAGTTCTATAAGGGAGTTATCTTTTAAAAGGTCGACTATGTCTATCCTATTACTATAGAGGACGTGGTTTTATTCTTTATTAAGCTTATATAGTTATAATTAGGAAGCTATAGCAATAGTCTAGCCTTTTTTACCTGCTATACGGTAGAAGGCCGCAGTACTTACATAGTAGCAGTTAGTCGTAGGTGGGGTAATAAGGGGTTCCTTAGGTTAATATCCTAGGGAGTAAATAGAGGCGGCTAGGCTATGCCCTAGGCATGTCTCTCTATAGTATTTAGAGTTAAAGGTTACTTTTTTCTTTTCCTAGTTAATGGCGGGGTTATATTATTTAAGCTAGCTTATTCTAAGAATAATAGGGTAGTTGGTAAGTAGTATAATATAGGCCTAGAGCTCTTCCTGGTGCCCATTTATATCTAGGTAAAGTTATACTATATAGGTAATCTTCTATATAGTATAACTACCGTTAATAAGTTATAAGGCACGGGCATTAATAAGGGGTAAGATAGGTAGGTTATAAGTGCGCATAAATTAGGTATCTATAAATTTATTAGTAGCTCCGTAATTAATTATAGAACGGCTTTTATATTATTTTTTAGCAGTAGTTCCTATTATAGGTAAAACTATCTATTTCTGTCCGTTTATTTTTACTAAATTATCTATTAAGCAAGCTAATATATAGATCCTTCCATTATTAAGGCGTCCTAACCCGCAACTTAGAGCTAGGACTTAGCGTTTTCTGCTTCCGTATTCGACCCTATTGCTATTACTATATCCTTATCTTATATAGTAGCGGTATATAGTAACGTGTTTAGTATTTAGGGTATTAGGTTAGGTATTAGGCGGTAGCTACTAAACTTAGCTATTAGGCAGTTTAGGTTATCGCAATAATAACCTTTTTAATGGCATTTATAGCAGCGTCCTAGTTTCTAGAGTAGCTTACGCTCTCTATTTAGGAGTTTTTATAAAAAGGTTAGTATAGAGAAGTTAATGCTAGCTTTAGTAGTACTTAAGGTAGTAGGCGTTAGTAGCTTAGTATATATAGGTTTAGTAAGCCCAGGGGGCTTTTATAGAGAGGTCTTTAAATAAGGATTAGCAGTAGTAATCTAATTTAGTTATTATTTAATTTTCTATAGGGATGCTACCATATCGTAAATATCGTTATAGCTATAGCTAGCGGCTACGTAACTAAGGCGATAAGTAACTTTTTTTAAGGAAATCCTTTTAGTCTTTAGTATCGTCTTAGGTAAGAGCTTTAGTGTATTTATTACGGACCTTATATTAGCAATAGTATAACTACTAAGAAGAGATATAAATAGGTTAATTAAGATAGTATAGGAGGCGCTAGAACCGATTAAGCTATAGGATAAAGGGTAGCTAAGTTATAAAGCTAGTTATGTTATAAGTTTAGAATATAGGAACGTGAGAATATAGGAACGCGACGTACTAACGTACTAACGTATTAATATACTTAACCTTTACTATAGGGAGGAGTTATATATTTAAGGACGTATAGTCTCTACAGATGGTCTCTCTTTTTTATAGTAAATCTTAGAATATAATTAGAGTTAATCTATTAGGTAACTACTCTACTAGTTATTATTACGTTATTAACTTCTTATTTACCTATATACCTAGCCTATTAATAAGTTTACCGTAGTTCTTGCTATAAGGCTTTGTTATATATTTACTACTAAGGTTATAGTATTAATAAAGTTAAATAATATGCTACTAAAAGTAGCAGCTATAACGTTGTTAACGGCAGCAACTATATTAGGATTAGGTAATAATACTAGTATAGTAGATACTAACTCTTAGCTAGTTACTGTTAAATAGTTATAAAAAATAGTTAATTAATTAATAGATAATAATAGGATACTTAAAGAAAGGATTAATGGAATTGGAGTAGCTAAGGTTAAGTTACCCTTAATTAAGCGATTTTTAGGAGAGAAGTTAAAGCTTAAGGAATTCCTTACGTAAATGCACTTTAAGGTTATATAGAAAGGAGTAAAGCTAGGAATACCTATAGATTAAGTCGCTTATATAGGATTATTTTTAATAGGAAGAGCACTTAAGTGGTTTAAACCTTACCTTATAGAGGTATAGGAGTATAGTATAACAACCACTAACTAGGAGGTATAGTATATATTCTTAAGTTAGAACGGGTTTATAGAACACCTAACCTAAATATTTAGAGACCTAAAGGTAACCACTATAGTAAAATAAAAGCTTTAAAACTTAACGTAACGGATATTAGTAATTAAGTATATAATATAGTTTTAAATATTAGCTATATAAGTTAAATAGAATAATAAGGCGCTTATAGCATAGTATAAATAGGGATTTAAGGTAAAAGTTTAGGATATAATTATTCTAATAAAAGATACGGATACTCTTAGGGAATTAATTAATTGGGTAATTAAGATTAATAATAGGATCTACTAAAAAGTGTAGACTAAGAAGGGTTAGAATAGAGTTCTATAGTTATATAAGGCGTAGAGTATATAACGGTAAAGTTAAAGTTAGAAACTATAGTATAGCGTAGAGCTAATAGACCTAAGTAATACTAAAGAAAATAGAAAATAGAATAAACGACTATAGAAACCTAGAGGATAAGGATTAAGTAATTAAAGGTCTAAGAAGTAGAGGCTAAACTAGGGATCTTAGCAGTAAAAGACGTTTAGGCGAACTCTATAGTAAGAAAAATAGTTTAAAGAAGGAGCTTATATAAATTACGGAAAATAAGGTTATTACGTTAAAGACTATAAAAGTAGTTAGAGTTACTATATAGTAAAAGAAATAAAACTAGTAGAAGATATATATATATATAGAGGGACGATAGTATACTACGAGTAACTAAAGAGTGTTTAATTAATAGTTTCGCGTTTTATTATAATAACACATACCAAATTTATAAGGACGCTAAGTATAGTATAAGCTATTAGCTATAGGAGCTAAAATTATTAAAGTTTAAAGGAACTAATAAACCATCTTATAAATTAGATATTAAGGACAATAAATTTAATATAGGCGAAATATTTAGTAATAATAAGGTAATAAGGGTAGCTTACTAGGAGTATATAGACTTTAAAAATATTATAAAAGAGGTAGAGGATAATTCCACTATAGAATAGGGAATATTAGTAGGGATTAAAACCCTACTAAATATAATATCTATCGCTTTGCGAGACGTAAGAGAAGTAGGATAATAAACTACTTTAGCACTTAATAAAGGCAAAAGGCCACAGGCTTAAGATTCTTAAGAAGAAATAAGACACACTTAAGGACCTATAATAGACCGACAACCGATAAATTAGAGTAATAGCTTAGTTTAGTAATATATAAATAAGCTTAGGACGAAGTTTCCTAAAGGTATAAGATTCTTAAAACGAGATAAGTAAGATTTAAGACTCTTAAGATAAGATAAGAACACTATAAAAGCCAAATTAGACTAAGGCTGAAGCTAAGCTTAAGATAGAAGCAAGCTTAAAATTAAGAGTTCTATAGAACTAAGATTTTAACATATAAATAAGAACTATTAAGAAAATTAACACTAAGATTAAGAAGTAAGAAAACTTTAAGGATTTACTTATAAGGCGTAAACCAAAGAAAACTATAGAGGAATTTAGATAGAGAATCCTTATATAATAAGAACAGAAATTAGACTAGAGATGTTACGGAACCCCACCGCAGGGGCCTCCATAAGAGAGCCCCGTGCTCTTACATACACCTCGCGTACAGCTTATATCAGCTACGCGTAGGTATATCACCTCCTTACGCCCTCGACCCTTACGATCGATCGCGCAACGTCTTGTAGACTCCTTGAATACATACACTCTGTAGCCACTACCCTCATTCCATGACATTACGTTGCGCCTTTTTACTACTAACGCTTAGCCTATAACCAATTCTACGTCTTTATAATACTGCAGGCGCTGCCAGAAGCAGTATATCTATAAATTACCTTACTTTATACTTCTAAGGAACCTATAATAGTAAGACAATATTCCTTACTAGCTACTATATTAAACCTAAAGAACAATCTAATATCTACACTTAACCTATAACGCCAATTAATCCTAGGAGAATTCAATTTATCAGCTCTAACCCCTAAGGAGATAGATACTAATAATATCTTATCTTTTATTAACTATATAACTACAGACAAGCAAATAAATGGGCTACTACCTATTAAAATCAAAATATAAGACGCTAAGACGTTTGCAAAAATAGTAGTACAAGACCCTAATAAATACTACCGCCTTCTATAGAACTACCACCTAAAGCTTACACGAGCTAAGATGCGTACTGCCTAAGATCGCGATATTATCTAAAACCTATAAGCTTGTAAGGCGCTCGCCAATAACACACGTTAAGAAACTAAAGACAACCTCTATATATCTAAACGCGACGTCTAACAGTTAAAGAAGAATAAGATTGCAATAATTGCTACAGTTACTAAAAAAGAAGGCATAATTAAATACCTACAATCTTAGCTTAATAAGCATATTTATAACAACGCTAGATACCTCTTTACTACATATAACGCCACCTAAGTCTCTATACCCCTGGCAACTTTACCTACTTAATACTTAACAGAAGGTTAGCGCTAAGCAGCTTTACCTAATAGGAACCCTTACTAAAGCAGCGATAATAAAAGCTATAATAATCGGACCTAAACTGCCACTATAGGATCTAATACACGCTACCCTAATCCCCTAGTCTTTTAAGGAGACTATAAGGAATATAGCCACTAAAAGATATAAATCCGTAAGAAACTAACTTAAAGCGCCTACCTTTTTCCTACAGAAGATACTAAGATTAGCTACATTATTAGGCGAATAAAGGGTATACTATTTAACAGACTCTTTGCCTAATAGAAGACTAGTAGCCCCTAAAAGTAGTAGTCTTACTAAAAAGTCCTTAACAATCTCAACCTAATATACCGTAACTATAACCTACTGGCCACTAACTGAGCTAAACTACGTGCCCTAAAGATAAGCCCTACTAAATTATTTAATGAGTTCTATATTAAATTCTAGGAATATACTAGAGCCCTCGCCTAAGATAACACTAAAGACTAGGAGGATCACCTTAAAAAAGTTACTTATTACCTTAGTTACGCAGCCGCTAGCCACAACTATAATAATATTTATAAGATAGTAGCAGCCCTATAAAAAAATTAAACGACGACTAAATTAGATTACTACTACTAACTCTTACTTAAAGACCTCTCTATAGAAGCCCTCCGGGCCTATTAAACCTATATATACTAAGCTACTAACGCCTACTACCTTAAGTACTACTAGAGCCAATATTAACCTCTTTATACTAACCTTTCCGTAAAAACTCCTAGATGGAAAGCGCGAGCTACTTTAGAAATTAGGACGCTGCTATAAATACTATTAAGAAGGCTATTATTGCGATAACCTAAACTGCCTAATAGCTAGGTTTAATACCTACTACCTAATACCTAACCTAATGCCCTAAACACTAAATATGTTACTATACACCACTACCATATAAGATAAAGACGTAGTAATAGTAATAGAATTAGATACGGAAGCGGAAAACGCCAAGTCCTAGCCCTAAGTCGCGGGTTAGGACGCCCTAATAATAGAGGGATCTATATATCGGCCTACTTAATAGATAATTTAGTAAAAATAAACGGACGGAAATAGATAGTTTTGCCTATAATAGGGATTACTGCTATAAAACAATACAAAAGCTGTTTTATAATTAACTATAGAGCTACTAACCAATTTATAGATACCTAACTTATACGTACTTATAACCTACCTATTTTACCCCTTACTAAAGCCCGCGCCCTATAACTTACTAACGGTAGTTATACCGCATAGAAGATTACCCATATAGTATAACTCTACTTAAATATAAACGGGCACTAGGAAGAGCTCTAGGCCTATATTACACTACTTACTAACTACCCTATTATCCTTAGAATAAGCTAGCTTAAATAACACAACCCCACCATTAACTAGGAAAAAAGAGAAGCAACCTTTAACTCTAAATACTATAGAGAAACTTGCCTACGACATAGCCTAGCCACCTCTATTTACTCACCAGGATATCAACCTAAGAAACCCCTTATTACCCTACCTATAACTAACTACTACCACGTAAGTACCACGGCCTTCTACCGTATAGCATATAGGAAAGGCTAAACCGTTACTATAGCTTCCTAATTATAACTATATAAGCTTAATAAAAAATAGGACTATATCCTCTATAGTAACAGGATAGATATAGTTAACCTCCTAAAAAATAACGCCCCTACGGAACTCCACGGACTTTTACCTTTAGACTTTAAGAAGTTTATAAAACTTAAAAAAGGACTTACCAATAAAGAACTCCACAAGCTCCTCCCTAAGAGGTACTATAACTTTATTAATATATGCTTATAAAAGGGCGTAGATATACTCCCCCTATATTAACCTAATAACTATGCTATTAATATTAAATAAGGAAAAATGCTACCTTATAAAAGACCCTACCTAATATTAAAAGACGAACTTCTAGTTATAAGCAAGTATATTAACGAGCACCTTAATAAAGGGTTTATTTGTCCTAGTATATTACCAGCAACCGCCCCTATCCTTCTTACTAAAAAGCTAAGAGGAGGTATCTGATTTTGCGTTAACTATAGAGGATTTAACGCTATTATAATTAAAAACTAATACCTAGTACCGCTTATACGGGAGACCCTTAAGCGGCTTAGCCAAGCTAAAATCTATACTAAGCTTAATATTATTACCGCCTTTAACTATCTCCGAATACGGGAAAGTAATAAATAAAAAACCGCATTCGTATTACGCTTTAGCTAATTTAAATATACCATTATGCCCTTTAGCGTATATAATAGCCCAGGCACCTTCTAAAGCTATATTAATAACGCCTTATAGGACTACCTTAATAACTTCTGCTCCGCGTACCTGGACGACATACTTATTTATAATAATAACCCTTTTAAGCATACCAAACACGTTTAAAAGGTCTTACAGCGCCTTAGGGACGCAGGACTTTATATTAATTTAAAGAAATGTAAATTCTTAGTTATAGAAGTAAAATACCTTAAACTAATTATTACTACTAAGGGTATCCGTATAGACCCTAAGAAGGTACGCATAATTACCAAATAGTAAGCCCCTAACTACATTAAGGACGTACAAGCCTTCCTTAGTTTCGCTAACTTCTATTAAAAATTCATATACAACTTCTTAGGCGTAGTAGCACTACTTATAGCAATAATGCGAACGAAGGGCCTTTTTATAAAAGGAAGAAAAACGCACCTACGCTTTACCTAGACGCCTAAATATAAGAAGGCGTTCCAAGACCTTAAAAATGCCTTTACTAAAGCACTTATCCTAGCCCACTTTACACTAGGATGTCGGAATATATGGACAGAAGTTACGTGGTTACGTATCGTCGTTCGTGTCTCTGATTAGTCATCCTTACGGTGACTCATCAGCCCCCTACTTAGGCACTGCGATCCTTATGATCCTCTGCTTTCGACACCTATTAGACAAGAATCAATTCAACAGTTAATAGGCCAATTAAGTGCACTTGGGTGATACCGACAAGGACGACAACTCTATCTTAAAACCGACTCCTTAAACCACGTTAACGTAGGCATCCTCTCCCAAATGGGCGACGACGGTTTCCTTTACCTAGTCACATTCTACTTGTCTAAGCTTATACTATAAGAGTATAACTATAAGATCTATAATAAAGAACTCCTTATAATTATATAAGTATTTAAAGAATTCTAACTAAAACTCTCTTTAGTAGAGCCTAACTAGCTAACTAAAGTCCTTATAAACTATTGCAACTTTAAGTACTTTATAACCATAAAGCAACTAAACTAACGCTAGGTACGTTAGAACAAGTTCCTTTCTAGTTTTAACTTTAAAATTATATATAGACTAGGAGTATAAGGTACTAAACCTAATAGCCTAATACGCTGCTTATAAGACCTTCCTTAGTCTAAAGATAACCCCTATAATCAGTTCCAACAATAAACGATCCTCAAAGTACAAAATTTAGCTTTAGGCATACTACCTATAATAGAGCTAACTATACCTTAGCTTTATACCATAGAACTAAAGTTACCTCCTAAAATTAACGAGCTTATTACTACGGTATATAACACCTCTATTAACCCATTACTATATTAACTTATTACTGTAAAGACCGCTAGCGCCTATACGCTGCCTATTAATCTCTAAAGCTTAGGCCAGATTAATATAGCAGCCTTAAAAGTAAAAGAGAACAGGCTCTATTACAGAGGTCGCCTATTTATCCCTAACTTAGAAAATCTATAACGGCAACTAATCTAAATAGACTACAACCTCTAATTAAGCGGCTACCTAGGCAAAAGAGGAACCTACAAGCTTCTTAGCCGATACTACTTCTAGCTAAAAATAATAGACTTAGTTAAACGCTTTATAGGCGCCTACTATAGTTATAAGCACGCTAAGGCCTTTAATACAAAGTACTAAGGACTACTGCACCCTCTACTAGTACCTATATAATAATAGGCAGATATCGCTATAGATTTCGTTGTTAACCTATTACCCTATAAACGACACGGCCGTACCTATAAAAACATCCTTATAATAATATACCGACTTATAAAAGAGCGCCACTACGTCCTAACCGAAGGCGTAGCCGTTAGCAACATTACTAACGCCTTCCTTTATAAAGTTTACTAACTACATAGGTTACCTAACTCAATTACATCCAACTAAGGCATATAATTTAACTCCAATATATGGAGATGAATCTGCTAACGCCTTAGCATCTCCATTAAGATATCTATATCCTTCTATTACAAAACTACTAGGTAACTAAAAAATGCTAATGCTAGTATAAAAGCGTACCTATAACAGGTAGTCGCCTATAGTTAAGATAACTGGGTAGACTACCTCCTACTAGGTAAATTCGCAGCAAATAACTACGTCTTAACCACTATAGGACTGACCCCGTTCTTCGCGAATAAGGGTTATTACCCCCAATCTAGCATAGAGCCACTAAAACCTATTAATAAGAAACTACTATATAGAAAACGCCTTAAGATGCTACTTACCAACTAGCATATAGACCGTATAAAAAATCTACTTAACTACTATAAAGGAGAAATGGCCTAGGC
>Ga0307515_10004707_pt1 | contig 27966 bp, 27 predicted proteins | sample 17_EM_MG_FD_194513 | JGI IMG/M metagenome (GOLD analysis project Ga0307515, IMG submission 194513) | Populus trichocarpa ectomycorrhiza microbial communities from riparian zone in the Pacific Northwest, United States - 17_EM | ecosystem: Host-associated > Plants > Roots > Unclassified | place... | reverse complement strand
GGAGCGTCAACGATTTTTGGTCATGCGTCCTGGGAAATCACGCCTCCGATAAGTTGTAGTCAGTTATAAAGGAATTATTGGCTGCCTTTATAGGCAAAAAAAATTGCAGTACCCTCCCTGCACCATCATGAAAATGAGCGTCAACGGAGCATCAACGATTTTTGGTCATGCGTCCTGGGAAATCACACCTCCGATAGGTTGTAGTCAGTCATAGAGATATTTTTGGCCGCCTTTATAGGCAAAACAGATTGCAATACCCTCCCTGCCCCATCATGAAAATGAGCGTCAACGGAGCATCAACAATTTTTGGTCATGCGTCCTGGGAAATCACACCTCCGATATGTTGTATTCAGTCATAAAGGAATTATTGGCCGCCTTTATTGGCAAAACAGATTGCAAGACCAAATATCGTTGACGCACTGTTGACGCTCTGTTGACGTTGATTTTCAGGATGTGGTTGGGCGCATGAGTATGTTTGTTTTGCACATCAAGGCGACTGATACGTCGAAAATCAACCGTGACGTACCAATGTCAATATTTTACGATTAACAGTAGCATATCTGAATGCGACCATAAGTATGAAACCCGAAATGCAGAACCGGAGATTGGAACCGACGGGTCTAGCCAAACCCGGCGAAACCCACGGGTTGATGGGTATGGGTCCGGGTTTGGCCCGCCAAGAGTCAGCGGGTCGGGGTTTTGGACGGTTCTGGAACCGAACCGACCCGGTTGTGCGGTCCAAACCCGGATCGCTGGCGGGTTACCCGGACCCGTTGCTAACACTAACCTGGGTCAGGGATTATCCAGATCAAGTCATGTTGCTCACATCTCATATGGCTTATATCTGATATGTACAATATCTAAAGGGGAATCCATGGGCCATCCAACATGTCAACTACTTGATAACTGGAAAGATCAGCATGTTTACTTGGAACTTCTTGAGAAAACCAATATTGATACTCTCCATACTCCTGGTGTTCACCCAATCCACAACCAGTTCTGGCAATACCCTCTCTGCAATTTCTATTGGCTATGGCAGCCAGATGAATTGCATTAGTTGCTGCTGGAATGAGTCAAGGACATATTGAACTAGCTGTTTAAATACCTCAAAGCTAGAGATGTAAAGATTCAATTTAACAATCGATTCACATTAGTACTACAATATCCAGGCCTCCAGGACTTCTCTAAACCATTCGATTCATTGCAAAGCATTGTCTGGCAAGGAAAGAAGATCTGTAGAATGATCAGAACATTGGCTGTGAACTATGCTCCAATTCTTGTCTGCTCCAATAATGACTGGAATGCTGCAGCATAACCAACTTCTGAGAAAGTGGTAATGGAAACAGTACAGGTATTGTGTTAATTTCCTCTGCTTGTTAGCCAACAAAATCACTCTGCTCAATGCCTCAAAATACCAGACAATGCACTAGTGCAAATTTAACAGAAGAAATGGGTTCATCGACAACAGAAAACATTGAATACTGCAATGGCCGGAGTGGATGAACTGTTCACAATAGAATCGCAGAATCAAAGAGACCAAATCATTTCCGAAATTTGTACTGCATTTGAGGATCTTGTGTAGAAGGCTGCACAGGTTTCTACATCTACATGTAGGAAATTTCTGGTGTGCCTGGAATGAGCCAGACAAGCGGTATCACATAGTCAGATGCTGATTAACAGGAGGCAATAGAGCTAATGAACCATCAAATCGATAAGGTGACAATGGATAAAGACAAAGTTTTCAATATAATATTCCGACATCATGAATCGCGATGATTGTACAAAGTGTGGAGTAAGGCCCATCATCCCAGAGTCATATTGGCCCAAAAACTTGGGCATATGAAACGTCTGACAGAGGAACAGATTCATGAGGTGGCAAATATAACCACCAACAGGTGAGTAGAATTTCAGGTTCCTTTCTTGGATGCAGAGACAGAATCCACAATCTAGAATATCACTGATACAGAGCTTGTCACAGCCTGTCTGGTGAGAGATCTACAGTATCACCTCAAATGAGTGCAAGCGGATTGAGAAGGAATTATACCTCTGTTTGATCAAGTTTCAGGTTGTCGAGGAGATAATTTGCGTTCAAAAATATCAGATGAGTAACCCACATTGTGTTTAGTGATAGAAAAGGGTCAGGGTAACCCGCTAGTGGTCCGGGTTTGGTCTGGAAAAACTGTTCGGTTTGGTTCCAGAAGCGTCCAGAAACACCACCTGCTGCTTCTTGGCGTTCCAAATTAGGCCTCATACCCATCAACCGTCGGGTTTCTCCGGGTTTGGCCAGACCCGTCCGGTCCAATCTCCGGTTTTGCATTTCGGGTTGCCCTATCCATGGTCGCATTCAGATATCCTACTGTGAATCGTAAAATATGATCAATGGTACGTCGTTGTTCTTTTTGGAAGTACTGGCCACCTTTGTGTTCAAAATATGTAGACAAACGCTCCCTGACCCATCCTGGAAGTGAGCATCAACCAAGCGTCAACAAGTTTAGGTCTTGCATCCTGGGTAATCAGAGCGGGCATTCGTTGCAGATAGTCATAACTGAGGTATTGGCCTCCTTCATAGGGAACAGCAGAAGTGACATGCTCCCTGCCCCATCTTGAAAATGAGCGTTATATGAGCATCAACGATTGAAGGTCTCGCAGCTTGGGTGATCTAAGTGGCGCAAGATTGCAAACCTCTCTTATGGAGGAATTGGCAGCTTCTCTAGTCAGCTAAGCAAGCGACGTTCCCATGACAGCCTCCTGGACAGTAATAACTGATTTCATGTCCAATGATGCAACAAAGAGTTCATGACCGTTTTAGCCTAGAAAAACTGTCAGAACATCATGTATACACAATAACCGATGCATGGCGCTTTGATTACCAATGATGAAAGGCCTGAAATTGTTGACACTCCGTTGACGCCCATTCTCATGATGGGGCAGGGCATGTGGATCTGTCTCTTTTCCCAATAAAGGCGGCCAATACTTTGATTACAAATAGTAACAACCAAATCGCTTCTGAACTACCAGAGTCACAAGAGCAAGAATCGTTGATGCTCCGTTGACACACATATTCAGAATGGGGCAGGGAATGTGTGGCTCTCTCTGTTGCCTGAAAGGCCAGCCAATACCACATTTATGAATGGCCGCAACCAATCGCCACGCAGATTTCCAATGATGCAAGACCAAACATCATTGACACTCCGTTGACCCTCATATTCAGAATGGGGCAGGGATCATGTGGCTTTTTTTTTGCGTAAAAAGCCAGCCAATACCACATTTATGAATGGCCACAACCGATCGCCATGTAGATTACCAATAATGCAAGACCAAAAATCCTTGACACTTCATTGATACTAATTTTGCCAAGGGCGTATCCGCAATATGTTATCATTTAATTTGGCCTAATATATCATTAATGGTGTTTTGGCAGCCTTTGTACCATCTTCATGTACTTTTGCCTTCATCAATACATTGTTCTTTAATAATACATATAAATATATCCTTGAAAATATATTTTAAAGTGTCCGCTAATTGTAGATAATAATACACTCAACAATACTGTTCCATTCGATTAATGCTCATCTGCACTGTCAGGTTCGCTCAATAGGCGGCTGTCGTCTGCAAACTGGATGTCAGCTGCATTTCCACGCAGCAGATGATGTACTAACCAGTGGATGTCCCTTCATCAGTCAGCGAATCTGGATGAAAATCATTATCACGCTTGCGATCTTTGGCATACGCATCAAGATTGAAAAATTGAGCACTGAGAAACGGAGTATGTATATACACATATCTGGGTGGCACACCTTCGATTTCGGATACGTGCGCTGCCTCATTGTTACCGGGTGGAACACGCGGCGGTGTTGGTGGATGTGGTGTCGGTTCTCGTTTGGGCTTGCTGAGTCGCTCTCTTGGAGGTGCACCCGTGCCTTTGCATCTCCAGCGTGTCTGGGGATTCTGTGCTGTGCCATTTTGGCAAGGGAGGCAGCCGTCAGTCTGATTTTCCCAAAGCATAGCCGGGTGTCTTTCCATGGCAGCCTTCACATATTTATACCCAGGAAAATCCACTCCCCGCTTCTTCTCTTCTTGGACTGCGGCTTGAGGTTTCTTGATTAGGAATTAGGTTTCATGTATTGGGGCATGCAAAAACCCTCCTTTGGCCATTTTGGCAATGTTCAAGGCCGCGCGCATGTCTGACCGTTCTAGCTGTACCCGACCTCCATGCCTTGCCATAGTTGCAGACATGTTGAAAACCTACAAGAAATCAGCTGCTGCATCTACATATTAGGTTAGGCTATTACCTCAACCATATACACTTCCATGGCATCCTCTAAGGTGGTTGAAGCCTGTATGGTCCACTCTCCGGGATTCTTATCACTGAGTTCGTCCGCATAGATCCCAGAGCTGACAGCATGATGATGTTCAATTTCGCGGACTTTGCAGACAAATGCCTTGGTCAACCATGGAGGTTTGCCATTACGGGCGGCGATGAATTGGTCATGCAGCTCTCTTTGTACTCCAGCTGTATTTTATATCATTGGTTGACGGCTGTGTACCGTGATACAACTACAGTTTCATCTGATCGCATGCTGCTGTGTATTCTTGCTGCTTCCGGTTTTACGGACAATTTTCAACTGTGCCTCCAGGGTCATATTTTTGGTGGCTGCATTTGCAGCATTGCGGTATACTAAGTGGTGTCTGCGTGGCAGTTGGGTCTTCGCAGGTGCGATATTGGATGAAGCGCCCGTCCTTCTGCTCGATTCTGTTCCACTCTCACCTTGCTAAGGTGTTTGTGGAGCCATGATTTGCTGCTGTCGAAGTGAAGAGATAATGATAATGAAACGGAGGGGGCAGTCGTGAGGAAGAGGTTAACGAAATGAAGTGGGAAGTCGTGAGGAATATATAGTTATCATCAAGTCAAAATGGCATGCATAACAGCAAACTTGATCATTCTACACAAGACGAATCCTGTTGTGCGTGACTGCCCGTTGCATGGGTTGCCAACCGTCCAGTGAGTTGCGCCAAGTCGGTATGAAAGTTTGTGTTTGTTTATGGGGATAAATCACGGTGAACGACTGCCGGAATCACGTCTTTGTGTGATCAATACGGTTCATTCCTCGATGGAAAGGATGTTTGCTGATCGTTGTCTCAAGAAATCCCTGGGATATTACATGCAACAGACGCTAAACATCTTGTCATGATGAACGGTTAGCATTGCTATGCCCAATGTAGTGATAGTCAAAACACAGAATTTGCATTCTTCAAGTCCATTGAGTGTACCAACTTTAACATAAAAGACGTAGCTTGCCTCTATGTGGTCCATATCTTGCAACATCCAACATCTCCTCCATCAACAAAGTCAAGACAATATAAAATGGTCAATGCTCCGAAAACACCCTTTCGCCACTACTGGCAGGCAAATACGGCAAATCAACAAAGCACCCCACACAATGATGTCATCCAGCCAATGATGGCAAGCGCGGCATGGAAGCATAACTGGTCCGAGCTCTAGGAGCGTTGCGCAGCTTGCGATCCAAAAGAAGCTTGCAGCTGGGAAACGACGAGAAACTCAATTATTAAGCTACAAGGAGAAAGAGAAATGAATCGAGGATTCTGTGGAATGAGAGACCGCTGTGGCAACAAAGCGAGTTGAAGACGTTGAGACAGCAATTACACAGGTGCAGGATGATACGAGAGATGCTGTAAATGCACGATTGACAACCACCAAGCCTGAAAGAACATTTGAGGGGATGTTGAACGCCATCACAGATAGTCTGAGCGACCTTGCAAGTTCCAAAGATGAGGAGGATGGGGAAGACGAGGATGATGATGAAGAAGATCCTGTGGGGGGCAAGCTTAGCGAAGAAGACGAATCTGGCTGGGTGATGGGCACAATCTCCAGAACGGTACAGTATCACATGGAGCGTTTTCGGCAGAAGCGGATGAAGCTTGACGAATTGATGCAACCAGACTGGGAAGACGTGGCCGACTTCTTCCGAGAGAGGGATACGATGTCAGGGACAGCCGAATTGAAGGTTCCAGCTGACGTTCAACCTCATATGGCAGATGATGCAGCATCATCTACGCTGACGACATTCGGTGAGCCTATGGAGACTCCAGATAGCATTCCCCAACAATTACAAATGCCGCGAGTGACTTCTTGACCAGGGAGTAGTCGTATGAGGCGAGATTTGCGGAAACCGTAGACACATGAACGCATTCGATCCCTGCCTCCCGCCCTAATGCCCGCTTTGTCTGCCATTCACAAATCAAAGCATGTCGAAACTGTAAGCGTCAACCCATGCATATCTTGTCCCTCGCGAATTGCCATATCGACATCGGCTTCCGATGAAGACATGGTGATGGCACCTGCGTCGCCGGAGTGATGATTTGGCAAATTAGCATTTGTGACGATGTATCAATTTGATATGTAAACCTGTACCAATTTTGCTACTTGTCAGCCTTTACTTGATTTCAGTGACCAAATTGTGAGACATGATAATTTGTCTATGCATGTGCAAAGGTCGGATAGGCCATGCCAATGTTCTAAACTTCAAATCTCATTGACTTGCGACCAATGAACATGATATCATCCTGCCCATCACTGTAAAGTTAGACTATTACAACTAAATTAGAGACGAAACTGACTAACAAAATATAAGTCAGTGATGTCATAAGTGTCATATATGCAGCGGTCAAAGCGCAATGCATAGCGTAATGAATGACAACCATCATGCTGCATACGATGATGCATCCAACTGCATAACTCTCTGCACAGACTTGTTGCACATGGTCCAGAAGTTGAAAATTGCTTATGGTAGGTCATGGAAATCGTGGAGAATGAGCTGGATGAGGAAAGGTGAGGAAGTCCGGCTAAATATATCAACAACCAGTGTACAGATTTGTATGCGGTTAATTGCAGACCAAAAGCACTAGAACGTGATAGGCCAATGTCCTTTATCTCTCAGTTACTGTCTCTTGGTTGATCAGAAAGTGAGATGCTTGGAAGCTGTTGAATGCAAATGTTTTACACGGAAACAATTTATTGGCTGCCAGTAACGACTATATGAATTTTTACATACAATTGTTGAGCATCCACTGACTGTTAGTATGTCATTAAGTTGAGCGTCAACAGAGCGTCATCGATTTTTGGTTCTACATTTTCGGCAAACAAACCGCTGCATAGTCACATCCTTCCAAAGTGATTGTACTGGCGGTTTTTATAGGTAAAAAGGATAATGACACGCTGGTTGACCCATCCTGGAAATGAGCATCAACGATCCGTCAATGATTTTCAGTCTTGTCTGTCTGATACTATATCAAAAGACATGGTCACTGTGATACATAATCAAAGTTTTGGCCTTCTTTAAGACCCAAGAAGCTAGCGCTGCCATCGCTACAATCTCTTAAAAGTGAGCATCAACGCAGTGTCAACAATTTTTGTTCTTGCATCTTGGAAATCAAACAGCTGTGCGACGACATTATGCTATAATCAAAGTGTTGCCCGCCATTATGGGTCAAATTGGCAGCGACGATATCGCTACCACCTCCTAACAATGAGCGTCCACGGAGCGTCAACGATATTTGGTCTTGCATTATGGACCCTCAAGGTGCTGTGCATCAGCATAAATCCTTCACCAATTCATCGCCTGCCTTTATTGGCAAAAATGCTACTGAGGAGATTGCTTCCATCTGGAAATGAGCGTCAACGGAGCATCAACGATTATTGGCAATGCATCTTGGATAATCGAAGGGCTATACAACCAGGGCAACCCATCATCATATTCTCGGCCTCGTCTATGGGCAAAAGTGCTACGGTCGAGATCGCTACCACCTTCTGAACATGAGCGTCCACAGAGCGTCAACAATTTTTCATCATTCATCCTGGACCGTCAAAGCACTGTGCATCAGTGTTAACCCAAAATCAATGTATCGGCCGCTATTGTGGGCAAAAATGCTAGTGACGATATCACTACCACCGGCAGAAAATGAGCGTCCACGGAATGTCATTGATTTTTGGTCTTGCATCTTCGACACTCTAAGGGCTACATAACGATTTGAACAAATAATCAACTCATCCGCTGCCTTTATAGGCATAAATGCTACTGACGTTATCACTACCACCTCCTAAAAATGAGCGTCAATGGAGCGTCAATTGCTTTGGGGCTTGCATCATGGACACTCGAAGCGCTGGGCATCGCCGTTGACCCATAATCAATGCAAAGACCGCCTCTCTGGGCCAAAATGGTAGTGACAATATCACTACAACCTCCTAAAACTGAGCATCAACGGAGCGTCAACGATTTTTGGTCATGCATCTTGGATAATCTGAGGGCTATGGAACTACGTTATTCCATGATCAATTCCTCAGCTGCCTTTAAGGGCAAAAATGCTAGTGACGATATCGCGTCCGCCTCCTACAATTGAGCGCCCAACGAGTGTGAACAATGTTTGTAGGGGCTTAGTAAGGTACACAGCAATGAACTGCATCGCATTGTTACTGAATTGAGTCTTAGGCGGTCAGTCTTTTCAATGTCTCCTTCTATACAACTTCACAAATATGCATGCAATGTCTCAAAGATCTGAATGTTTTGATTGTAGCTGTAGAGTCAATAATTAAGAACCCGCAGTCAGTTATACTGTATCGTTACCTTCGGCAGTCTTTCAAGTTGGATTGCTTAGCTTTCTAATTCCAACTGCCATGTCAGATTCATAATCTTTGGAAAACTCATTGCTCGAGCGTATGATCTCTTCCAAAAATAAACCTGTCCTCATTCGTGATGTAAGCGACCTTACTTTGCAAATCATCTTCGATGCTTGGTGGGCTTCAATGAATGTAGGCTCAAAGCGGCCAATTGCTTGGAATAATTCTAGACATGCGCTTGCCTGGCGATTCTATTTACACTGCGGAATTGAGGAGCCCGGCACCCCTGGCATCATATATATCGTTTGTCATCAAGTTCTTCGCCATCCATCAGATCATGGGACCAGCTCAATGAGAACACACTTGCTGGCAAAAGCCCACATCGCAAAGTTAAACGAATTAACAGAGTCAGAGGTTACTGAATGGACTAGTTCGACCGCTGATGAAACAGCTTTGGCTATCCTGAAGAGGGAAGGAAGTCTAGGAATCACAATAGTACGTTTTCAGAGGAGGATCAGATTTGACATCCAGGTTGATCCATATTGACCGAAATGACAGACAGAATGTTCGAAACTGGCACCTAAGGACTTTGAAACTTCCGGATTTCACCAACACAGGTGGAATCACTACCTCATATCAGGATTTGTTTCAGCTCATATTCCATGGTATGCTATATCAAATCAAAAGCTATGATGGTCATGGACGGCATTACACAATGACCTAGTGCTAGTGTTAGCAACGGTTCCGTTTTCGGACCGTTTCTACAATAGAGGTTCCACGAAAACCGGGACCAAGCCGGTTTGGTCAAGGTTTTTGCCAACCGGTTCCTTCAATTACATCCTTGAATACTAATCTGATAATTTAGTCTTTGGTACATGAAATATGGAGCTTCAGACCGCGCATCTTTTGGCGGTCTCCGATCTTTGATATCTTCAAAACTCAGCAAGCGGGTATGAAATTATTGTCATTTTGGGCTACCCCTTGCAGAGATCTGAAGATATCCAAAATCGGAGACGGCCAAAATATGCGCCCTGCTGAGCTGCATATTTTGACATACCTAACACTAAACTCTCTGATCAATATTTGTGGCCTTAAAGTGATGGTTCACTTAAAAAATCGTCAATTTTTGATGCGGTAAGGCAGTTGCCACGCAGACCTAAAAAACCAGCCGGGTCCAAAACTGGAACCATTGCTAACACTACCTAGCGCTGCCATCCACTACGACCCTTACAAGCATTTGCCGGAAGGAATATGCACTGACCATGGATGCAAATATGAAGCAATTGCCATCACAAAATGAAGTTACTTTAGCTTTGGACAGATGGACATCACTGAACAAACTAGCCATAACGTCAGTCATTGCTTACTAGATGGATCGAAATTGGGCATTGCGTGATGTTCAACTCGAGGTTGATGAGGTTGATCGTCTGTGCTTTTCCTATTTCGAAGGCTGATCAAGGATGATAGGTGAAGGGCCAACATACTGGAGCTAGGCTAACCAGCCATTTGAAGGATGTGCTTGATCTTGTTGAGCTTACCAACGGCCATTTGCTTGGTATTTCCACTGATAATGCTTCTACAAAGTACTTGCTCACAGGCAAGCTGCAATCAACAATCGAGGCCTCTGCAATCCAGTGGCCTGCTTTGAGGAATCACATACCATGCGTGGCACACGTCATACAACTGGCTTAAGGTGCACTCGTGAGCAGTCTCGGTGTAAAAGGCTGCACAAAGTCTTGGGAAGCCCATTAGCGCAATCAGCAATTTTAATTGAATGAAAACATAGACATTTGGAAGAGTCAAAGACTTCGAAAAGAGGGCAACTGTAGAATCAATAAGGTGTCGGCCATGAAACCAGGTTCAGCAAAGATAATAGGGGGAGCACGTATTTCATGATATTTTTAAAGTCCTGAAATTGACCTTCATATAGCATAGAATGCTTGCTGTAATGATTACGCTGACACCTGGTCGTCGAAACGGGTTCATTGACTGTCAAAAAGCCATAGTTCGAATCTTGGTAGTACCGATTATGGATGTGAAGTCACGTTGCAACTCAATACTGCAGTTACTCGAGCAAGCCTACCGATTACGGGAATTCACATGCGAGTGGCTCCAAAATCCAAAATACACTGATTACCGGCCACTTTTCACAACTCAAGATGAATGGACCATTGTGAAGTATGTCATGGAATTATTGAGGCCATTTTGATATTGGACCCTGTGGATGTCAGAGAGGCATACGGTCATATTGCATCATGATATCATAGTGTACAATGACATGTTTGATCATATGGACGGCGTGATGTGAGTGTTCGCAATGAAGAAGACTGCATAGAAGGAAGCCTTGTTCTTTGCTGTGAAGTTAGCTCAACAGAAGCTGTCCAAATACTATGCTGAAGTAACTCCAACAACGGGCACACTACTCATTTTTACACATATCCTTGATTCTTTTCGGATGTTGCGATCGTTTAGAAAGTGGGACAAGGGACTGGATATTAATCTTGAGGATGAGACATCCTATACTACCCAATACCAAGAGGCCTTTCTGAAGGATATGGAGAATGAATACTGTGCCAAACATTGACGTGTGCCAGTCAATCAGCAAGAAAGCTTCCCGAGCAGCAATCTCATCCCTTCTGCAACGGCTTCAGGATCCATTCGATCATCCTGTGATCCATATGATTTGTCCAGTGATGATGATGAATACTTAACGCGTAACAACGTGGCTGAGATGACACCCAGACGAAGCTATCATGCAGCATGCTATTGACCGCCGCCGCGCCCAAATTGAATTCGCCGCCTGAATCACCAATGCACTGGGGGCAAATTAATCCAAATCTCAATGATTACCACTTGGACCCAACGGAGATTAGCAGTACATGATGGTTGCCGGACATAACCCACTGGTGGCGTCAACAGGAGGAAACGCACTCAAAGTACGCCAATCTTTTGAATGTGGCGCACGACATATTCTCCATCATCCCACATGGTGTCAGAGTGGAGGCCAGTGTTTCCCTTGAACGAGATCTATCGGCGGGAGGCAGTCAAAAACCACATGCGAGGCCCTTCACGAAGAAGTTGCTGTAAGGCAGTTTGCTCGAGCCAATAACAGGATTTTGGCAGGCGCTAACCCAGAAGTGGATACAATGAACACTGAAAACGACTTGCAAATGAAGAAAGAGGCGGAGGAAAGGAAATTGCACAGAATGGCCAAGGTTCACGACTTTTTGGAGATGTGGCAGGGCAGCCAAAATCTATGTGCTACCTGGAAGGAATCTCCCGCACACAACAAACAGATGACTGCCGCAGGATGCATTTCGGACACGGAAGAGATCGTCAAAGCATCGTGGTCACTCTTTCATCATGACAGCGCGGCTGCATTCAAATTGTCAGAAAGATCTCTTTTGCCGCCACCTTTGTCTGCCAAGGACCTCCCTGGAGGACGAACTCAAATATTAAATGTCCGCCTAATCCGCAGAATCAACCATCATCCAGTCATACGCGATGAGGATAGCGCACCTGAAAGCATCTCGGACACTAAAGATTGGCTTAACTGGAATGGGGACATTGATCATCCAAATAACAGTGAAGAGGATTGCATGGCGGACTTTGGATCTGATATAGAGCAAGACGATAGAATCGAGGAACCGGAATGCCCAGAGCAGTGGAATGTGAGCGCCGGGCCAAATGTTACCGGATTGAATCGGCCGACACAGAGGTCAAAGACACAGGCTGAAAAGGTGTTGATGACGGTCAATGCAAAGGAAACGAGAAGGAGTAACAGAGTAAAGAAAAAGTAGGACAGAATGCATCAATGTTTCACCAGCTTCTTTATGCATCTTCACCAAGAGTTTTAGTTAGAGATATATTATGAGCGAATAGTGAGCAGTAGCTTCTGAATATCGGTTGATAAACCGATGTATAGAAGGCACAATGAAGCTTTTGGCTAGATACATAAATTTCAGTCTTGTGAGAGCGAACAGCGCAAGAATGTTACGGCGCTCGGCTTTGCCACAGGGCCAAGTCTCAATCTGTTAGAAAAACTACCAATATGTTCAAATCATGATGAAAAGTATTATCGATGGCAGCAGATGTTGAATGGGTATTGACTTGAAATTAGCGTCAACGGAGCGTCAACGATTTGTGGTTTTGTAAGTACGGTTATTACACAGTGATTTGGTCGCTCTTATGCATAACCGATGTATTGGCAGTTTGAATAGGCAAAAGAGACTGCAACACGGTCACCACCCCATTCTGAGAATGAGCGGCAATGGAGCGTCAACGATTTGTGGTTTTGTAAGTACGGCATTGCCACAGTGATTTGGTGGCTCTTATGCATAACCGATGTATTGGCAGCGTTTATAGGCAAAAGAGGCAGCAACATGGTCCCCGCCCCATTCTGAGAATGGGTGTTAACGGAGTGTCAACCATTGTTAGCTTCGCATCTTGGATAATGTATGTTCCGATTGGTTTCAGACATCCATTTATCAGATATTGGCAGCCTTTACTGGGAAAAACTACAGCAACATGCTCCCTGCCACATTTTGAGAATGAGTGTCAACAGTGCATCAACAATTTTTAGCTTCGCATCTTGCGTAATTTGTCTTCCGATTGGTTGCAGACATCCATTCATCAAATATTGGCAGCCTTTACAGGCAAAACAACAGGGACATGCTTCCTGTTGCATCCTGAAAATGAGCGTCAATGGAGCGTCAACAGTTTTAGTTGTTGCATATTTGGCAATTAAGCCATCCCTCGAATCTTCGTGTTCATAACAGAATCACTGACAGCCCTGATAGGCAAAAACACAATTTATCAAAGGTAAAACATTGATTCCAAATTAATTGATATTGCAAGCTGCAAAGCATGCTAAAACATATGATTGGTTGTTCAAAACGTGATTTCGATAAGATACTATTAACAAACTCCATAAACAAGAGCCTTAGATGAATCTAGGGATGGACCCGCTGGGCAACCTGCTGACAACTCACCGAATCCAGACGGGTTGGGAGTTTACAATTGAACCTTAGCCGAGTTGACGGTTCGGGTTGTTTGACATCCCAGGACCGCCAATTCCCCAACGGTTCGGGTTGGACCCGGACCCAGACCCGAAGTGACAGTCCAGAACCGTTGCTAACACTAAGTGTGTAACACATTTCTGATATAGAATAATGCATCTTGTAAGGTATATATCAGAATCAAATCCATTACTGGGTCAGGACGAGAGTTATATGACTCATATTTCTGAATGGCAGTATATAAGTAATTTGAAAGTGGCATATTGATCTACCAACAAAGTCAATTACATTCAACTGATTCACAAGCATAATGACTGATATACCGGCCTTGTATATGTGGAGGGGACACTGTAGTCTCTTTGCCTTCAACACTCATATGATATTAACCTCAGAAATGATTTTAACCAACTATCCACTAATGAGACATGGTAAATTATATGTGGAACCCATCTTCAATATCTCCAACATTGTCAGAAAGAGTATTTTTGTTTGCCTTGTATCACAACAGGTATATCTTTTATGAGAACTGCATGTCCACTGGGTATGCAGAAGTATCATGTAAATCGTACTCAGATATGATTTGGTAGATTTTGGAATATCCAACTTTGTATAGCTACTCTGAACAAAAACCGAACAGCTCCGGGGACATGAAGTTGGTGATTCGGGACTCAAATATGAACAGAGTGTACTTCTTGAAAATATCTATATAAACCTCAATATACACTATTGTACTACCATCAACCATTTCACTGTCTTACTTCTATTACAAATTTGAAAGTTAATTGCAAGGTAGAATATAGCAATGCCAACCAAGAGATCAGGTCTGAGTCACAAAACATCCAGGTTCTATATATAGAAAGTGAAGAGCATGACCTTGATAACACCTTTAAAGGCCAAATTTGTTCTTCTCTGCTGTTAGATTTCAGCCGGACTCCACTGAACCTTTCACTATTGTTTCGGGAGTGACTTCCAGCCAGACAAACAATATTGACATTTTCTCAAAAATGCAAGTAGATTCAACAATGGGTATTACTTTCTGACGCTCAAGAATATATGGTGGTGATTCAAACTACATACAAAGATCCACACAGTGGGGCTGATAGTATTGATAGTTTCATCTGAACTGCCAAACAGACTTACATAATGCATCTTTCATCAATCAGAGCTATCATTTGCATTGCACATTTGGTGCAAGAGAATGGCGGATGAGACAGAATCAATAGCATATTGCTTGTACAATATCAGGTGGATTTAGATACCAACTGGACTGTGTATTAATCAGAATATTGAAATTCATGTGTGGAGAGGTACTGGTAAGATTGTTTATTGGTCTGTACTATTTGGAATAGATATTATGAAATCACTCCTGGAGAGTATGGCTCCAGATTCAAGATGCCTCAAAAGAGGCTTGGAGATGTGCCCAATAATCCCAATCACTTCAAAATTTGAACAACCCAATAGATTGATTTTGTAGTATCCCGATTTCTGCTATACACTCATCAGGATATTCTTATACTATGTTCCACAAAATTGAAAGCATGGAGAAGTATCTGGAAGTAGTCTTGGAGTACCTGAGACCACTTTGCTTTCCATTCAGCCAGTCAGGGACTGTCTGAAAGCATCTGGAACAATTGGTGTCACTGTTTAGAGTTGCCAAACTGTATAGTTATAACTTCTATACCCTTTTACATTTTTCTGATAAAGATCCACATGAAATCTCACACCTCAGTACAAAATATTTTCATTATACAAAGTAGAAATCAAATATCAGTATTACTGATAATCAGTGATATTAAGATTTATACAAAGTATAGAAGTTGTTTAATACACAGAAATACCAGAATATTGAAATGTTAATAAAAAAAAGTCAAGAAATAATTAGTAATATTCCTACACTGGCTTGATGTGTTTAATTTAGTTGATAATATATACATATACAGTTTAGAATTTAACAAGTAGAATCACATATAATTGAACTATATCTAATATTCAAACTATATATAAAGACAAGTTGTTTGGTATCAAAGAATATTCTACTCTTCTCACTCTATGTATTCTCTTGTTATGAAAGCAACTGACAACTTTGAATAGGTATCATCAAATCATTATTTGTTCTCTGGATATGAAATTTCCATCCGAAAGTTACCTGACCATATTTTGTTACAGTAATACTTCAACCTAACCCTATTTGTTTCACCAAAATGATCTGGAAATGTTCCATATTTGCACTTGAAAAATATATGACTCAATATTCTTGTAGTTATAAGTTCTCTCTGTTTGATGAATTATAGAATCTACTAAATATACTTTGAAATTGAAATGTCCAATGCATCTTTGAAATTCTTGCTACTGGGAACCCATCCATCCTAGGCCCCAGCGTCCTTGTCGTTGACTTTTGATTGTATTGCCGAGACAATATGTACCAGACCTAATCTGTGGGTGTTTTTGGTGGTGTAGTGTTACTTTTTGTCTTTAGCCTAGACCCAATCCGTGCTTAGTCATCCTTTCGAGACATGGAAGGTAGTTAGGGTTCATTGCATCGGCGCAACCATAACGCGCTAAGAAACCAAGCCAACAACGATGGTTTCGACACTCTTTGTACATTCACTCGACACGTCTTTGCTCATATGCTCCCTCTTTCCCATTCCCCTCCTCGTTCTGATCCTTTCACTTCATATTGACAGTGTTATCTATATATAATCTTTGTCTGGTCACGGCGGGCCTCTTCACCATCCACAATCATTCCACGGTGCACTCCAGCGGAGATGCCGCCCCTCAAACCACCGCTGCCACCACCGAGTCCATGCGAGATCATCACGCAAAGCCTTTCTCCAAACTCCTGCTCCAGTTCAACAGTCAATTTACTCAACGAAACTCTATTTCCTCGGGCAGCTGCTTCAGCGACTGCCGGTGGCAAAACGCCGAGCGCTCAACTAACTAGCAAAAAACTGGTAGCAACAAGGGCACAACAGACGACTTCAGATAGTAGCAATGCCCCTCTGCTATCGGTTATAGATCGGTCGCGGCTTGCCATCGAAGTAATAAATAGTATCCTGCGCACTCTCTCCGACATAACGAAATCTACAGTTACCAGGCTCTATCCACCATCTCCTTCAGTGGACAAATTAAGAACACAAGTGGCCGGTAGACTCGGTACAAAGGTGCTACAATCTCGTTCTGGGAACAGCAGTAACTCAGCTTTGGGGAGTACTGATACCATCGATCATCTCGCGGATTGTTGCAGCATTTCGATATCATTTCTTATATCCATAGAATCGACGGAGGGTGTTCCGAATATGCAACCCTTGCAGACTGAAAATGCCCGACTCAGCCTGTCTTCAAAATTAATTCAGCTCGGACGGTTCGAACGGGCGTTAAACGAGCTTAAGAAATTAAAATGGAGACTACAGTTGGCCATGGACATCGGTAACGGAATAGAAAGTTGGTTGATAGATGCTTATGATACCAAGGAGGACAAGATGGCGATGCAGAAAGCAATAGGCAAAGTATTAACTACATCAAGGGTTGGGAAAGAAAATGCTGTCCATGTTGATTCAAAGGCGGAGAGTGAGGAACTATCAACACTCTTAGAGTTCCCTCACGTATCAGCATCCAGCTCTGCATTCCCTCTAGTTATTAGCTTCCAACTGGGCGTAATGCGCTGCATCACAGGACTGAAACGAGTCGAGGTGATCGAAGTAACAATGATTCCTCATTGATACGTTCTATTTTGGATGCTAATCTGGATACCAGGTTATCGTTCCCTCACTTTCCTCACTTAGTAGTCCTTTAGCCTTTATCAAGGCACTCGCCAAATCTTCACCTTCAAAAGCATTGTCTCATGTTTGCGTATTATCCCAAATATTGGTCTCTCTAACCCCTACCACTGCCATCAATAACAATACGGCGGCATCGCACAACCAGGCCCTCTGCACCCCGAACAGTATGATCACTCTTCAAGCGCTACAAATAGAGTGTCTGGCCTTGCAACAAACGTTACGCCCAGATGAACAGCCCAAAAATCTTTGGGGAACATTTGAAAAGTATTTGGCCACCTACCTTCGAAGAACACAATCACAGGAGCGAAAGAGCAAGAGCGAACGATATCTGTTTGTGAGAGACGTGGTGGGCAAGATGAAGAAGTTACTGGACTGCAATGATGAAAAAGAGCTATTACCCCTCGAAGTGTACAAGTTGATATGCTTGGCGGCGTCAGATGCAAACCTCACGAATGAAACCATCAGATGGACCGAAGACTGGCTAATTGCACTGGAGAGGGTTGATGACAATGCGAATGCAGCGCTGGCGGTACTTTGCAAAGTCAGATTGGCAGTCCTAGAACTGAAATCATTGCGACTTGCGTGGGTCGGCGGGACGGTGCTTGATACTAAGTGGCTGGAGAGTTTGGAAGCGAAAGTCTCTGTTGCAGTTAAAGAGCTAGAGAACGTTGCTAGAGGACGGAAGCAAGACCTGAAATTATTACTGCAAGAGACCGGGCAACTGAGACGTAGTTGTCTAGGTCTCTGGACTTCTCTGGATCATGACGGCTCGAAGATCGCTGACTCTAGTGCTCATTTGGACCGTTCCGTACAAGTAACCAAGAAGAAAGTAAGATTCATATGCGATCAGGCATTCAAGAGTGTTGTGCAGTTTTGCTGTAAATACATGTCAATGGGTATTTCTGAGGAGGAACACAATCAACTTCAATTGATCTTAATTCCGGCAATCGACACCATCCTTTCAACACGCTTGTCCGGTTTCGATACCGAGTGTCCTGAATCCTGGGAAAACGCAGAACCACTACTATGCGAATGCAGTGCCGCTGTCAAAATAATGGACAGGGAGAGACCTGGGTGTATTGACAGGTTCTACGAAAAGCTATCAAACGTCTATTACCAAATATACTTACTCTATAGGAAATCCCCTAGCTCCGAGAGCAAAGCCGCGAGAGCATTGCGAAGGAGCATTTCTATCATGGATCAACGACCGACATCGGAACTAATGACGGCATCTGTTTCACGGAAATACCAAGTTCTTGGCGGTTCCTACCTAGCTGCTCGTGATTATCGCAGAAGCGAGGACGCTTTCCTATTATCTATCAAAACTGCTGTAGCTACTGGATTGTTAAACAGATTGGAGGAACTAGCTACCCACGGCGAGTCCGTCAGACAGCTAATCAACAGTTCGGACAAAGAAATAGCAATGGTAGGGGCGGTCTTGACTGGACTGGTTAAGATAGCATCTAGGAAGAACGATGGAGTGGCTACGGAATTAAGATTAGACAATATAGGACTTACCGTGGCTATCAGAGGCCTCTTGCTTGAATGGACTTTGTCCTTGGCGCTTGACCAGAGAGATGGTAACGGCTCTGTCGTGAGAGCGATCGGGGAGCGGTTACTGGACATCTACGAGCTTGAAGAGATGCCTATACGTCGGAGCAGAGTTATTGCAAAGTTGCTTGAGCTCTCGGTCGACCAGCCTACCCTACTTGATCTCGAGGCAATGCAAGGTCTGGGGGAGGAAGTTTTAGAGTGGGCAAATAGTGTTTCTTCCTCCGACCTGGATGCGGATACCAGCCTCCAAGCATTCAAAGACGATATTGTTGCTCGATGTAGCATTGGATTAGGATTTTCTGCTTGGGTGCAAGGCTCCTCTCAACCGGAGCTGGTGTGGAATGCGTTCCGCCTATGGAATGGAATTATTCAACTCTCAGGCAGTTGGCATAGTATTTTAAACAGAATATATAACGCTCAAAAAGTCATCAAGAGGCTAGAGATGGCTGTGGCATTTTTTGACTTGAAGGGGGAAGCCGATTTGAAACTAGCAGCTTTAGAACTCCTGCTTAAATTTCGAAATTTGGAAAGGCCGGTCAATTATAATGGTATGTCTCATTCACTGGACGAACCCAGCATTAGCTTATTGAATGCGATTTTCAGCCCTGATCACCACTTACACAAGACTCGGTCTTCAATACTTGCGGCTCGGCTACTCTGGCAAAGCTGGAATGTCAATCGGAAAGGCCCAAGTCTGGCTCAAGAAGTCAGAGGATAATATAACAACCGCAACCAAACTTGAATTGCATCTCGCTTACACTGAATACCTTGTTGGCATCGGCAACCTGGAGAAAGGATTAAAATGCTTTGATGCAGCAAACACTATTGCTTCACAAGACAAAGACCTCTCTTCTGCTAAACGCTCTGATGCAAAGATTACAGAAAGAGTAAAGGTGAATATGACCATTGCAGATGCTGCTTATGTTACAAGCTTGATTGCCTTCGAGAAGGTGAGCGCACCATAACTGGTTTCCGTGCTATTACATGATTGCTGATAATCACAGGGAAACGCCAATGAGTCTCTTCTCCATGCGCGGCGATGCGTCAGGTTGAACTCGAGAGCCTGGGCTGGACTGGAAAATCTAGGCAAGGATTCTGCATCTAAGAGGGGTCAGATTACAGATTCTCTATCAGCAAACATACAGGCACTGTCCCTAACTGGATCAAACCCCTGGGAGTATTATTCCACCTCCCATGATGCCTTGAACCTTCCCAAGCTATGGCCTTTGGTTTCTTCACTCCATCTAGGGTATATCCAAGCAGCCAACATTTATCGTCATCTTGGTATGATCCGAGAATCTAGCTACTTCATGAATCATGCCCTGAAAACAGTAGAAGCAGTGGATGCTAAGCTGTCCATCGACCAGACGAAGGTGATGTTCGGCGATCTAAAAGTTAGGTGTGGTGAAATTCAGGAAGGCAGTGTAATGCTAGAAAATGTTGGACAATCAATTGGTGGTGGTCGAGCAATGGTATCATTTCAAACAGCTGTTGGCAACTTGGAGAGACTCAATGGTAATTTGGAGGCGGAAATGGAGGCCTACCGATGTGCCGAGAAGGCAATTGACAGTATGGTAATGAACACAATGGACAAGGCCAGGAAGATTAGCGATAGCGAGCTGCCCGGGCAGTAAGTCTACTAATTTTTTCCGCCCTATTAACGCTAACATAGTGTAGGATAGATCAGCTCAGGTCTAGAGTGACAGAGAAAACACCATCTAGACGACCAAAGACTCCTACAAGGAGAGGCGGCCGAGCTACTAAAGCTTTGAGGTCAACTGTCATTAAATCGAGTCCGACAAAGGAAGTGTCCCCGATTGAGAGTGAATGCACAACCTTGTTGAAACAGAAAGGTGATATCCAACGACTGATAGCTCGCTCTATGGCCCTTCAAGGCGAATGTGAATCCGCCACTGAAACTTTGGAACGAGCAGCCAAGCTTCCAGCGGGGAATCAAGAGATTATATTCCAGGGCCTGGTCGAAGCCATAAATCATCTTCAAAAAGCATTCTCTCTTGTGTCGTCGGATCCTGTTTTCAGCAGTTTACAAGAGTCGACAATATCTCTACCGAGTATTGCATTGTCACTTGAGTTTGTTCGCTCCAATATAGCTTCTCCGGTAAAGAAATCAACACGCAAGGCCATAGTCAAGAAAGCGAAAGCATTTATAGAAGTCCTTGAACAAGCGAGAGATTGTCTCTTAAAGGTGCACACCGAAGCCATGAAATCAGGATCATCTACCACGATTCCAAGAGTTGCTTCGTTGCTTACCAGCATTATTGTCTTACTATCCGCTATGACCGATCTGAAGGGAAGAGGACCAGAGCACCCACTGTTTGCCAGTTACTCTTTGGAGTTACAAAAGGGACTAGCAACTCAGCGGGAAAAATTGGTAGTTGAAACGGAAAAGCATGGTGCCATGGCCCAGGAAACCCTTCAATGGCCTGAGATAGGTGCATCATGTGTCACAACTGCCATACTTGACGCCGCACCATTTGAATTTTCAAGCTTCCAGACCGAATACATTGACGTTATTCCAAAGGAGTGGGCTGCAGTGTCGGTTACAATGAGCGAAAATCGGAAAGAACTGTACATAACACGTTTCCAGACTGGCCAGAGTCAGTTGATGGTAAGGTTGCCTTTAAACCGTCATAACTCGCGAGACGACTACCTCGGTTTAATTGAGTATGATGCTGTGATGGAGGAACTGAATGAGATCATACAGCGATCTAATACTAGCACTCACCAAGCCAAATACATGGAGAATAAGGCTGATAGAGCACAATGGTGGAGTGAGCGTCAAGATTTGGATGACCAGATGAAGGTGTTGCTTGAAGGTATTGAACGTGCTTGGCTTGGAGGTTTTAAGGGCATCTTCATTCAGTATTCCAAGAATCCAGTATTATTCGCAAGGTTCAAGGCTAGTTTTGATAAGATTCTTTCAAAGATTCCTTCAAGGAAGAGGAAGAAGGCTGGAAAGGTCAACATTGACTATAGAATTCTGGAATTGTTTATTGCCCTGGGGAATCCGGAAGGCCAGGACCTGGACGAGGCGCTGACCGACCTGATCTTCTTCGTGGTTGATATTCTGCAGTTTCATGGAGAAGGCAATGCGTATGACGAGATTGACATTGATTCAGTAAGCCATAATTTTGATGTACGCTTCCCTGTGCATAATACTGATCGTACTGTAGATGGTTATAGCAATGACCGCAGCCTTGTCAGCATATCACGACGAGGCAGCATTCAGTCCTGAAGAAGTCGGAGTAGAAGTGGACCATATAATCCTCATCCTTGACAAATCTGTCCAGATGCTTCCTTGGGAATCCATGCCTTGCCTCCGAGGACATTCTGTCTCTCGTCTTCCATCGTTAGCTGCCTTACGCAATCGAATTGTTCAAATGCAACAAACCAGCATCCAACCTTCTCGTCCAGGACACTATATCACGCGAAAATCCGGCGGCTACATCTTGAACCCCGACTCAGACCTGAAAAATACACAAAAGATCTTTGAAAATGACCTCAAAGCACTCCCAGGTCAATGGACGGGAATAATCAACCGTTCTCCAACAGAGGAAGAGTTTAAGGAAATTCTGGTCAAAAGCGATGTCCTGCTGTACTTTGGGCATGGTTCAGGTTCACACTATATTCCGGCGAGAACCATCAGGAAATTGGATCGTTGCGCTGTTGCTTGCTTGATGGGCTGTTCGTCGGGGAGTTTGAAGGATGCTGGTGAATTTGAACCTTATGGGATGCCGATAAACTATCTTCTCGCTGGATGTCCAACGGTTTTAGCCAATCTATGGGATGTAACGGATAAGGATATCGACAGGTTCACGAAGGAGGTTTTTGATAAGTGGGGACTGTTGAGGAATGAGCTAGAGGAAAAGAGGGGAGGCAACAAGCAGAGAAATAGTCTGGTTGAGGCAGTTGCTGCGGCAAGGAACAAATGTGTTATGAGGTATCTTAACGGTGCTGCACCGGTTGTGTATGGAATTCCGGCGTATTTTGGTTAGTGTGGTTTAGAAGGCGTCTACGTAGTTTCTCTCTGTTATATTCGATTGTACTTGGATGTTATGGGTAGAACGCGTACTGTAGGTACACTATGTTATGTTAATATCACGTATCATGATTTTAAACCTGTACATATTATTTCCAAAGGTATGGGTACTAATGAGCTACCTAGCATTTTTAATGACTTGTCTCGGAGGGCGACTGAAGCATCGCTATATTCTCTCCATGTTTGCATTCCCGCCGTAGACTGTTCGCATTGCTCTCCTAGACTGCGCCTCTCGGTATGAATAAATACAGGTGGAAAGTCAACTCTGCACCTTGTATAAGATGCAGACTTCCAACAGAAGAGAGGCCAGACGACACCCAAAAATGAACACCTTCAATTACTAGCATCAAACACATATGGCTTCAATCTCATCACAACGCTCCAATATCTGCCTTTTCCACGTTTCAAATGGCTTTCTCTTCCTCTCACTCAAGTAATCCACTCGCTCCTGTAACATTCTCCCTCCACCTCCCGCATCACCAGACGTGGTCATTCCCCTCTTCCTCACTACCTCCAGGGGCCGGATAACCCTCTTTTTGCTTTTCACAACTTCCTTCTCTTGCATACCATTTTCTATCACACTCTTTGCCACTTTCTTCTCTCCTACTTTCTTGAAAACCACCACCTTCGGCGGCGCCACAACCTCCCCGATCTCAATCCTACTATCACTCTCCACCCCTCCAACCCCCGCTCCATCCGGGATCCTATCCATCCAAGACCACTTCCTAAACCCCTGTTTACTCAAATTCTGGATCCAGTCACCGACAGCGCGTCCCGAAACACCTCTTGCACGTCCCTTCATACTGACCTCCAGTAATACAGCTATAATCTCCTCCTGCTTCGCCTTATATCCAACCCCTCGTTTCCACCGAATATCACCGACCTGAATATGAATATCGGGCTCGCTGCTACTCCCGTCCTCTTGGTAGGGACATAGTCGTTCGACAACAAGAATCGTGACTGCTACGACGATAGCATGGATCATTTTTAACCCCCTAACGCTGCTGTTTTCCGGGGCGGCGAGAATCGAGGCGACGCCGGCAAGGATATGGGGCTGCGCCGTAGGAATGTTGAGACGCGTGCAGAGCGCTTTTAACTCTACTTCGAAGGTAGGGTCGAGAGTAGTTGAGAGGGACGGAGCAGGAGCTGAAGTTTCGGGGACCAAACGGTTGCATGAGTTGGAGGTAGAGATCGCGAGCGATTTTTTGAAGTGAGAGACGAGGGAATCATAGGCACGTTTCGGCAGTGGAGGGTGTGGCTCGATTGAAGGGAGGTCGAGCGAGTTTTTTAGACTGGATGTGTTAGTTGGAGGAACTTCGAAATGTGGGGGGGAAATATACCGGGTGCATGCAATGTGTGCACACACATAGGAGCGGGCGACTTCCTCTTGCGGCTTAAGGTTACTGATTCGCGTGCGAGATTGAGCGAGAAGGGAAGTGGCCAAGTCGAGGAGCTCTGCGGGGATTGGGCCCGCAAGACTGGGGAGGAGGCTGATCAGATCTGGCTCGAGGGGCTTGTTCATGGTATGTTGAGTGTTCAAAGTCGTGGCTTTAAAGACGGATCATAAGCGTGTTGCAACGCACAATACGCGCTGATCACATGATGTGCATGATATACTGGTAAATCAAACGCGACACAATTGACCATTCCTAGAAGGAAATACCATATTAGTTACCAAGGATCAAACATCTGCCCTCTGCTCTTCGACCCTTCTTTCCTTTCTTCCTGACCCATGCCCCAGGCCTTCACTCTGGAACTCCGCCTTAAGTATCTCTTTAAGTTTAGCTCAAAAAAATTGGCTCCTAAGTTTATTAACATTTTCGTCTCCGTCACTCCTTGCTCTAACTAGTCCTGTTAACCTCTTCCTGCATCAATCCAAAGAGCCTACGCTTGACAGCTCTCCAAGCGCACAACTGAACATATGAATACCCGAGTATCTGGTCTTTGACTTCTTTCACTACGGGTGCCCGCTCCTCTGCTCAGCAACTGCTTGATATACAGCATCCCTCACTTCCTTGGATTGATTCATCAATTCTGTTACATCTCTCTCGCTTCTCGTGCGCCATGTCTCACTTCATCTGCATCCAACGCATACCTGGCTGCCGCACACACCTCCGATAACCACTCGCTCCGCCTGGTTTTGCCAAGCTTTTCCCCTCTTTGGGGGACGCGGGGTTTTACTTTGGCTTCATCACCACTTTCCGCAGACCGGTTGTGTCCGCTCTTCTGGTCTCTACTTCCCTTAGGGCCATGTTTGGGTGTATCTAGTCCACCGTCAATGATGAATTTCGTTTTACCACTCGTATCGACGACGATCGGTAGTCCCCCTTCTGGGGCAACTCGCCTTCTTTTGGACCGTTTTACGCCAGTTATGACGATGATTTTTCAGCGATAAGGACAACTACTTAGCACCTCAGTGAAGAGAATTCTGAGAGTGTGCCAGACGAGGTTACGATAACATCACCATCCGCCCCCTGCGTCCGCTAGCCTTACGATGAACAGCGCGCCATGAATGTTCTAGGGAGTTACAGTTCCGGACCTACGATCTCCTGCCTGCCTTTGGGTTTAGGCGGTTGGGGTATTCCACTGTGATAACATCAAAGAGACCCTGGAGTGTGCGATAGCGAGGGATTTCAATACAGTGGAGAATGGCTTGGATTAGCAGGGTTAGTTCCTAGGAATGGGCCTCGGATTAATAAAAAGACACTCGGTAGAAGGAATAGTACTTCCGACACCGGCTGGAGAGTGCAACAATACCATGTTCCATGATGGGGCTCGGCCGAGGCAAAAGATTGGGGCATTGGGGGAGAGTGCAGTTTTTTCGGGGAGTGTGGCGGCTGCGACTTTGCCATGTGGGAGTTAATTTCGGGGCTTCGGGTTTTGTCAGATTCTGGGAGTCTTTTGAGTTTTCATTTGCGCGGAAGCGGCCGCGGAGGGGAAAACTGTAGCATTATGCCATGGCCGTGTAGCGGCCGAATGCAATATGATTAAAACAAACAAACAAATACCTGGCTGCCGCAACCATAGGGTGATTTGACGCACTCAGGATTCGCTGTTGTGCCACAAAGATAAGATTTTCCACAGTAGTCACTGCATTTTTTGCGATTCTTATTGATTGCTCCGCCGCCTCCTGGCCTTTTGTGCTTCGATTACGGCTTCCTGTAAGCATATAATCATAGTATGTTCGAGCTTGCCAATGCGAAGAATGAGATGGTTTAGTCCATAGAGGCTGAAGAGTTGCAGCGGGGTTGGCGGCCAGAAAACAGTAGAGTGCACTTGGAGAGGGTTGCATAACGAGGTTAAGGATAATTTGCTAATCAATGTCGGAGTTGCGATTCATTATGGAGTGCCTATAGGGCTAGATTGGAGATATTAAGATATACCAAGATGAGTATCAAGATAAATCTGCATAGTAGATGTTAAAGGAGTTAAAATCTAACGCCTCGGTAGAACAGGTGAGCTGCGCTCCGCGCAGGCAGCAAACCCGAAATTTTGACAATTTATCCGCAACCACCACGGATCAGTCAGCAGATAGATACGTAGAGAGCGAAGAGAAAGAGCAAGAGGGAGAGGAGTCTCTAGCTCTGCGTATATGTAAGTCTAGGGATCCCGAGTAGCCAGGTTATCGGATCTTATTATTATTGGATTCTGCCATGAAGTTTACGTCATGGATACTTACAATTAGCCAATCCATTTTGGGAAGCATATTCCAATCTGGAAAATGCCAAGCTATAATGTTTTCTTTTTATTGCAATTTGGTTGCCCCATACCTCCAACTTAGCCAGTGACTTAATCTTTTATTCTCATGGGTATTTATTAAATTTCAAAATACAATTATGAATTTATTATTGCAGATGATGTATCAGGTAGTTGAGAAGTTGATTGGAGCTGAAAAGTAGGCAAGGAAAGTTTGAGTTAATAGTCAATATATATAAAGAATAAGAAATAGTGTTTGGTCTTTTATTAGTAAAATGTAAAATGGCCTGAAAGCTATCTGAAAGTCTGAAGACACTGCAGGTAATTATATCTGAATGTGCAGAAGGTTTGAAGTTTTCCCAAGCCCATATAACGCTAAGCAAAGTACATTCACATTCTTTAAAAGTATTTTAAAATACACCTAAAAGTTTCTGCTGTTGTAAAGATAAATTAATATTATTACAAATTTAACTTATAGATTGGACAAATTATATTACTACTAAAATATCAATACCGGTTATCCAGTATATATTATATCTATCTTCAAATGCTGATTTCTAAAAATCTATAACTATAAGATATTTTATTTATTGCATTCAACTTATTCAAAACTTTGTATGTTACAATCCGCATAAGATTACTTTATTATAATACAAATTTTTCCTTTATCTATATCTATTGATAAATACAACTGGGGTTAACCAAACCACTGATGCTATTTGAATAAATATAGTACTATATTGAAAGATGATATCCTAATAAATAAAAAGATAAAAATTGAATTAACTTCAAAATCTATATAATAGTTTCAATTATGCAATATTGATGGAATATTTGAATATCATAGTATCTTCTCTTGGAAAGAATTGTTAGTTGAACTTAAAGGTATACTTATAGATGGTATTTATATAAACATAGTAATCTGCTTAAAGAGTGTAACCAGATAAAGTTAGATATGTACTTACAATAAAACAAAATCAAGGTACTTAATTTAGCAGGGCTATTCTGTATCTGTAAAATGCAAAACAGTTTTGTGGATATATATAGATATTGCTTGTACTTTCAGATATCTTCAGATACTTCCAAATCTTTCTAAAACTAAGTGAAGTACCCTTCCACACTGTTTTTTTGTTTTTGTTTTATTCATACTGTATGCACTCTGATTAGAGTATGACAGGACCTGATATCCCCTCCGCCTCCGGGCTAGCCGGCTAGATGGCGGAG
>Ga0307515_10004706_pt1 | contig 27973 bp, 5 predicted proteins | sample 17_EM_MG_FD_194513 | JGI IMG/M metagenome (GOLD analysis project Ga0307515, IMG submission 194513) | Populus trichocarpa ectomycorrhiza microbial communities from riparian zone in the Pacific Northwest, United States - 17_EM | ecosystem: Host-associated > Plants > Roots > Unclassified | place... | reverse complement strand
ACGTGTTCTAGCGTTTTCTTGGTGGCCGGTAGATTATTCGTCGCCATTTTGAATTGACGATGGGTAGTTTTAATTTGATGGGCGGCGACTTTTAATCAAGGCCGCTTTAATAGCTGTAACTTATGGTTTAAGGTAGCTCTCTAGGGTTTTTAGGATATTAGAGTCGTCTTTAACTATTCCTATACTCTACTATATAACACCCTATGTAAGTTATAAGGCCGCCCAGATCTCTACGATATAGGTATTATTACCTACCTATATTTACTTAGCCACTAATCCCCAACTAGGGGAGTTATACTTTTACTACCTAAGCCCTAAGCAATAGAGTTGTCATTAAGGTTATAGCACTAGTTTAAAGGGAGATTTTTATAAGGAACGTGAAATGTTATATTGCTATTCTCCTAGGCGTTGACCTTATACGCGTAAAGCCTTTCACTTGCTTAAGCCTTAATGGCGGCTAAGGCATTAACGTCCTTTAGGTTAACAAAGTCTTCCTAGGATAATATTTAAAAGTCAGGAAAACGGTAATAGTTAATATATTACGGAATGAAGTGAGTATAAGGAGGAGCGGCGTATTAGCGACGACTTCCCATTATAGTAGACGGAAAAAGCCGCACTACTAAAAATTTTTCTTAAGCACTACCTAATAGGGTTCCACCTTTAATTAAATACGATGTTCTAAATTAGCCATTTATACTTAATAATTAATATTCTAATATTAGGCACTTATTTAGGTTAGTTGCAATATAACCTTTTAGTTATACGCGTGCCTTAGCCCTAATCGGGAATATAATCTACTGCTAAATACCCCCGTCTTGCTTAACACAAAGGGCAAAGCCTAAGGACTCTTCTCCATTATTATTTATAATTAAAACCTTACGTAATCTTTAATAGGCTATTCTTTTCTAACCAATATTTACCTTCTAGTAATATTACGGCTTTTTATATCTTATTCTTTTTACTACCTATTTTATAATAACCCAAATCGCGGGTTAATCGCTATTATTATAGAAATATACGGCACTTTTAAAGAATAGATAGGAAAGCTAAACAAAGAGAAAAAAGAGAATCCCGCTATTCTTTAAACTTGCAACTTCGTTAACAGTGCTCCGGACTCACTATACTTAGTAAAGGAAACCCCTATACTAGAAGAGAATACGTTAGCTTAGTATACTACGCTTACAAGTTTAAGAATTAAAGGTCCATTACTCTTTAAATTTAGAAAATCTTATCGCGTATATATCTGGTTAAAAGGCGCAACGGGGCTTAGCGGTATCTATTTTTAGGTATTCGCAAGTTAGTTTAGGACCTAGATAGTTAAGTATAGGTTTAATAACCGTATATACCTTAACGGCATCCTACTAGAGAAGGGCAAGTAGAGGGCTATAATCCTATTTAAACCTAACTACGTCTAATATAGGGCTATCTTATTACAAATTCGCATTCCCTACGAAACAGTTAAGATCCCAAGCAGTCTATTCCCTTCTCTATATACTTAACGGGCTGGTCTTAGATATAGAATTAATAATACTATATTTAAAGCTTTCGAAAGCGCTATAGGAAGCACTATTACCTTAGCCGCTATAACCGCTTAGTTTAAGCAACCGATTACTACACGGTCGGGTTTTATACTTCTTAAGTAGCTACTTATTATAAGTAAAAAGAACGCTTGCCGCGCAATACGTATAAAAACTGGTTAGTAGTGTATTACGGTTCTTTATCCTATAGATTAGGACTCTACTTTCATACCGGACATACTTAGAAAATTCCTCCTATTAGCATCTATTTATACCCTTTAGGTAGCCGCTAAACCTATTTTCTTAACTAACTAACTTAAAGGACTGGTATATATGCGCTTTAATAGATATAAAGATAGGATTTAACCGAGAGGACACTAAACTTATCTTCTTATACTTTAGCGATGAAACTTTAAGGGATATACGTCTTACTCTTTACTAAGCCTATACTATCCTATTCTAATTATTATGCGCGCTCTCTAAATGCTATATTAAAGGCATTTACTATAGGAATATAAAATCTTATTTAATAATCCTATGGTAACCGGGCTATAACAAGGCCGTACTTTCTAGCTTTTCTTATGGCTTAGACAGCGCCCCTAGTAATAAAGGGAGGGACGTCCGTAGTATTGTGCGAATTATTAAGAACTATCTAACCGGTAGAGATAATCACTATAATACTAAAACGGTATTACCTAATTCTTCCTCTAATTTAGATAATTTCCCTAAGCCTATAAACCCATTTCTTTATTTAATTATTAGCCGTGTCCGCCTAAGCACAATATGCCAATTTCTGGCATTCTTAGATCTTTAGGTAGAAATTTTATAGCTTACTAGGGGGTAAATAGGATCACAATTTGACTATATACTGGCGCCTAAACTTTTTACGCTTTCTATATGTAACGGTAATAGAGGGCTCTAAGTGGAGACTAAAGGGCTATGTTAAATGCTCCGGGTGTACTTATAAGTTAGAGGTTATTCTATTAACATACCCCTTTAGCGGGCTAAGAGGACCTTCCGTAGCATAGACGGATATTACTTAGTAAAACTTACTTAAAAACTATTTTACTGTTTTAAACTTTATAAAGTCTGCTAAAAGATTAAAAGCAGATCTAAGAAGGTGGCTATACTCTAGTATACACCTAGTTTGATCTAAATTAAAATTTCCTTTAAAATTTCCTACCATATCCCTACACATATGGCAAATATTACCTAGCTACTAGCCCTCTTAGATAGTTTACCTTTTAAAATCTGCCCTTATAGTCTGTAGGAAGTCTAAGGAGTTACACTATATTAAGGTAAATATATTAATTAGAGTAGCTTCTACAGCCTTATATAATAATTTAGGCAGAAGGTATCTACTCTATCTAAGAAGAAGAACATTAATAACCTAGGCGAGCGCTTTACCGGGAATAATGCCTAAAAATATATTCTTCTATCTATAGGTCTTCTATTATACAGCGTTCTTCTTCTTTAATAACTTAACTTATATATAAAGTAGGATACTCGGAATAATATATAGCTGCCACTTTTTAAAACACGTTAACGGTGTAAAGACTTTAGCCTCTCTAAGTTAAAAAATGTAATTAAAGAATTTAAGTCCTTTACCTTAAAAAGAAAGAAACTTAGTTTGTTTGCATACTTCTATACTTAAAACTCCGCCACAAAGTATAGGAGCAACACCTCTATTAATTCTATTTAGATATTAACCTTATTCGCTAAAGGAGAGGAGTTAGAGGAAGACTGCTTTATATAGCAAAGAGTAAAGCGTTAGCGCCTCCGTTAAGAGGCTATATCCCTTTTATAGGTGTAGGGTAGGGTATTACAAACTTCTTGCTATAAGGAATAAATTATAAGACATATTTCCTTCCTTATATATATAAACGAAATTAAACTACTCTATATCTGCTTAAAATCGCAGTTAGACTTATAAATAGTGCCATGCGGAACACAGAAGTAGAATTCGGCGGTATCCCCTATTTCCACTCTAATATAAGGCTGAGCTAAGTAAGCGGCGAAGTATACTGAATATACAATATAGGAAGGGAAAGATATTTAGACTTATATTAAAAAGAGGCAGAGCTAATCCCATACATCGTGACGAAGTCTTAGAAATGATTATTTCTCTTTAATAAGTGGATTCCGAATTAACCCATTCTAGAATAAAACTAACTACTCCTAGAATAACATAAAAAGAATAAATAGTAAGAGTAAGTTTAGTTATCTAGCGAGGCCATTTATTAAAAGTAGAAAGAGGTTTCTAAGATATAATCCACGTAGTTAAGTATGTAATAACAGTGGAAAGAATAGTAAGGAAGGATATAGTTAAGCTGGCACAGATTAACGTAGGTAGATAATCGGTAAGGCCTTAGGGTAATAAGAGCACAAATATAGCCAATAAATACCGGTCCTTGCTATTTCCCCCTGTTGAGATGGAAAACCGTACAGTTATAGCCTCTGAACAACCTATCGGATCCTAAAACAGAAGTTCTTTCTAAGCATATAGACAAATTTTAAAGCTATATAATTTAATAAGAGCATTAAGCTAACGAGGGGGTTTTTTTTTATAGAGCGTAGATGTCACTTTAGGTAATCAAAGTGTTGACTCCATTAATAGTTCCTAACAATTTAGAATATATTATAAATATTAGGTCTAAATTGGCCTATAATAGCCCGAAGTTAAGATTATTTTCGCCAAAAAAAACCCCCCCGGTATTAAGACCTCCGACTTAGCGGATATTGTAATAAATATTGCATATATAAAGCCCAAAAATTAATTTATTATAGAGCTGCTTCTTACGATTATTTTAAGTATATATGCAGCCCTAGACCTTACGTAGGTAGCTTTATTAACCTTGTTAAAGATTATATATCTCCCCATACAAATTTAGGCAACGGACGTCATAACGGACGTCGCAACGAACGTCGCAATGGACGTCGCAATGGGTGTATATATAAGGCCTAAAAGTTCATCGATTATAGAGCTGCTTTTGCGGATTAATTTAACGGTATTTCTAAGATAATAGCTGTTGTGGAGGTGTAGATCAATTTCGTTAAAGAAGGTGACTGCTCTATATATAAAATAAGTCGGATCGCCTAAAAAACCTTACGAAAGTCCCTTAGACTATAGAATCAACTTTTTAATAAAAAAGGTTAGCGATATCCGCTTGCGGATATACATAAGTCCGCTAATTAATTTTATGGTCTAAGCTTGCTAAGTTGGGGCAGTAAGGACCTAATTTAGGTCAATAAAACCATTACCACCTTCTGTTAAACGGAAGATCAAAAATAAGAGCCATATCTTATTAATTGAGGTTAAAGCCTCTATATAGCTACTGAGATACTTCTTTAGATTCGTTATACGGCACATTTAGAAATCAATAATTAGGCTCTCTTGCCCATCCACCTCTACGATTAAAATCGTCACGACTTAAGCACTTTGGCTTCCAGAAGTCACGCATTTCTTTAGTAGACAATACACTACCACTATAAATTCTACCTTAATGCTTTCCAGGTACGTAGATAACTAGCTATATAGGGATATAGTAAAGTTCCTAAATAATAAAATATAATAAGAGCTTTCTCTTCCTCTGTAGTAAGGTATTGCTAGCGTTAGGCCTTTTCCTTATTTAAGGGCCGTCCGTATACGCGACATAGCGGGTATATAATGGGTGGGCTTTGTCTCTATATATCGCGTTACTTTTTAGATAGGCTTACATTTTAAGCTCTGTTTAAATTCTAGGGGGCTACCCTTTTATAAGAAAATTGAATTATTTCTCCCTAGTAAGCGCTAGTTGAATAAATTTAAATAAAATTGTACCCCAGCGACTAATGGACCCAAAGCATTCTAGGAATTATACAAATTTTATTTCTAAATCTTCTCCTTAGCGTAATGGCTAAAGGAGACAATAATAATACCTAGTTTAATATAGAGTCGTCTTTTATATATCTTAATAAATATATATACTTACCGCAGTTGCAGGTCACTATGTATACTAGCTATAACAGGGCTGAAACTTGCCGTTTTAACATTTTAGACGCTTATCTCTATTTAAACCTTAAAGGTAATCTAATATAAGTTATTCCATGCCAGCGTCTTTTATTGCTAATATTTATTTACTATAGAGGCGGGCCTTTCCTTTCGTTCGACCCGGGGAATAATATACTTTGTAATCTTTACTCGTAAGTTATTGGAATATTATTATACTATTATCTTACGTATATAGAATGCTAAATTGTATATATTACAATGGAAACCGTAGCTAGTATTAGACAGCCGCTATAAACACAACTATAAATATTAAACCGTCCCCTAGACCCTGGTCATTTAGTAGTTTCTATTATAGACGTTTAGGAGAAGAATCTAACGGGATGGACCCTAACTATTAGAGCACCTTTTTTTTTAGCGTTTATTAAGTGCTAGAAACGTTAGCAGCTCTAGTAGCATTTAGAAAAAATAAGTTAGTACTTATACCTAAAACTATAGTAGGGTCTATAACAGTGCCGTAATATCTAGAAGAGTGAGGATATAGCCCTTTCTAAAATAGGGGTAGCAGCGACCGGACGGGCGCTATCGCCACCGCCGCTATCGTCGCCGCTATTACCTCCTGTATCCCGCCTAAACAGTTACTAATTTTCTCCGCCTGGAATACGTATCTGTAGTCCTCTAGTGGCCGTCTTCTTTTAAACAGCAATTTGTTATTATATTAGCATCTCTAGGATCGCCACCGTACTTAGTAGTTTAATTACTAAATATACTCTTAGTAAACAAATAGCAATTTATTGACTTAAATCGGACGTACTTACTACCGTTTTACTACTGTCTTAGTTACCTACCCTTTAACTTAGTTACTAACTTAGTCTAACGTCCCTCCCTGCTAGTTAAGAAACCTACTAGCCCGAGAAATATAAGGGGTACCTCAACTTTAAGCAACTCAAAATCTGTGCACGTATTAATATTTACTATAACTATATATAGGTCATGTGCTATAGCTACTTATAGACATCTAGGACCCGTTCTATCTAAAAATTACATTACGCATTATTGCCTTCGCGTCTAATTCGCAGAGAGCCTTATTCTATAGCGAAACAGAGTTCCTTCCCTACAGCACTACCGTTAAGCTCTTACCACTCTATAATATTTATTAACGGTCTTATCTAATTCTTAAAACCTTATTACAATATTAGGAAGTCATTATTAGCCTTATATCTACTATAGCGCCCAAATTCATGCAAGGTCGCCACCCCGGTCGGTACTTCTAATTAAAGCAGTTTCTAATTCTGGCTAGTGCAAAATGACCCTGCACGTCCTATATAATTATTTACCTTAGAAGCTTAGACTAAGAAATCAATTGTACGGATATAGAAATATCCGCACCGTCCGCTAAGCTGATTTAGGACGGCAATCGTTTTTCTTAGTCTGAGGCGCTTTGGCGAGATTTGTAGAAAACCTAAACACGGTTTATATAAGAAGACTTTACCAACTTTAACAAAATTAATCTACCCTCCCACAACACCTATTAACATTAAAAGTATACCAAATTATAGAGAAAAGCCTACTCTATAAAGCTATAAGATCCTCAGCTCCTTATACCCGCGCGACGTTAAGAGGAAGTCGTCGCGGTAAAGGCTACAATTCTACCTCTGCACTAACGAGCCGCGTAGTAACCACTAACGCTAAACACCTTAATTTAACTAGGTCGTTCGCTATACGGATATAAAAGCCTAATAGCTCTATTTATCGCGCTTAACTGTTCCTCCTTACTTACCTCCTATAAGGCTAGAAGCTTGTCTTATATATCCCATAACTGCCTCTCTACTAGGGACGTAAGATCCTCCCGTATATAATTATCCAGCTCCTATAAGCTCTATAAGACCTACTAGCGTTCCCATTTAACTATAGTCTTCCAACCCTAACGACTAGTGTTTTTCTTCTAAGCTATAGTGGGTTTTCTATGCGGATATAGCGTCTAGTAGTAGTAGAGGCACTCTAGGCTAAGGAAGGATATTTTTAAGAAAGGACCCAACTATAGTATTTACTAGGTATTATAATAACTTTAAGTAGTAGATATCTATAGATCTATATAGTTTTGTCTATATTAGCAGATATAGAGTAGAACTATATTAGGAAATAGATGCTTCCTTTATAGGCAATACGCCCTTACTTACTGGCCCGCCGCTTTATCCTAGCCTATACTTTAACCTTATCGCATAAAAGCGTCCTCCTCTTACCGTTTTACTCTCCCTCCTCTATCTTCTCTTTCCTCCCTAACACTACGCATCCCCCTTATTGGATATCATCGCCTTAGTTTAACCTCCTTACTCCGCCTCTAAGCCATTTTATTTACCTATTGGCGTCAGCACACATACAAGCCACTCCCCTTATTTTCCGTATCTTAGACTAATAGTAGCGTAGTACCTTTCGGGCTCTCTAATAACGACTTTCTCCCCTATACTCTTTTTGTAGTAATAGATAAAACAGCTCTTTTTATTCTTGCCGCTAGAGTAGCAATTACCATTTGTCCTTTCCGTAGCCTAACCTTAAAAGACTTATCCCACTTACGCGTACGGGTATTCATAATAATTAAAGCTTTCCCCCCTCCTATTTAGGTCATTCCTTAGCCTCTAAAGAGTTACACCCACAGCTGCCAATTAACAGGATCTATAGGAATTACCACGTCAGTAATACTGCCTGCTTTATTTTTCTAGGAGAGTTTTCTTTCTAGAGCAACAGCGCCTGGTCCCTCGCCACTGCGAGCTCCCTTATATTACCTTATATTTTATTACATTTCAGCTAGCGACCCTACTTAATTATACAGACATCCTCTCCCCAAAATAGGCTGTATACTATTGGCCCTAAGTTACCCTAAGTTACGGAATTTATAACTTAATTCCATTGGCACAGCTATAAATTGCTATAGGGCTATGCTAAAAACCGTCTAGCTATGGATTATACGGGTTACAGCTACTGCAAGCTGCGGATACGTTAGGCAGTGTTACATTACAGCGTTACAATAAAGGCAAAGCCAGATGCTAAAGTAAATCCTTAGCAAAACAACCATAGGCTAATGCTAATTAATCAGCCTAGTTAAAGCTACGCCGCCAGAAGCTAGAAGCCTTCGCCCTCCTTAGCGCCTTCTCTGCCTAGACTTAGATCTTACTTTAGCCCAACAATTAGAGGATTGCATTATAATTAGAAAAGCCGCCGGGCTTTAGTCTAATTTAGTCCCCTATTTAGCTAAGGAGGCGCAGGTTATATAGAAATATCCCTTATATAGACCTAAGACTTATAAGGCAGAATCTAAAGGTAAACGGCCTATCTAGTAGCGTAGCCTAGCTTCTAATAGAGTTAGTGTCACAATCCTACTCCCGGCTAACAAATACTAGAGGAAAATTCACATACTTAATCTCCTAACGGACACGGACTTTATACGGCGGCTGCATTAACTAAAAGGGCACAGTAAGATAGATACGGGCGTAATTGCCTAATCTACTCACGCTATCTACCCTATTATATTATTTGTGACATCCGGTTCTAAAAAAGGGTAAAAGTAAGGCTTTTACGCATATTTGGGAGGTTAAGTAGTAGCTATAAGCTCCGCAGACTGCGACTAAGGAGGCTCCTCGGATTCTGGAATAAGGGTAGAGGAGGTACTTTACTACTAACCTCCTTAATAAGGAGGCTTAGTGCGATGTGCCTGTTAGAGGCTGAATATGCCAGCTTAGTTAGTTGGGTCTTAACCGCAGTTTCCTAATAGGCGTTAATCTTGCGATAGAGCTTAAGCCTATATAAACCTTTAGGCGTTACAAACGGCATAGAGCGTAAATTATACGTTTTGATTTGCTATAGAGCTAATAGGGTTATTCTAGTATAGATGCTGCGGATAAGAGCTAGTGGCGAAGAGGGGACTAGCTTGCAATTAAAAGCCCAGCGTAATCCCCTTTAGAATTATTAAAAAGGTATAAGATAATAGTAACTCCAATAACAATAGCAGCAGCAACGGTAAAACCTTCTCCGCCCCTTCGTTTTTATTTAGAAATTTCACTTAATAATAATAAGTTCTATACTAATCCCTCCAAAAAATAGACAGCTTCGCTTTAGCATTATACAGTTCTAGCTTCTAGGGAAGGCGCGAGCAGCACACCTTAGATAAAGCATAAAATACCCCTTTTCCCCCCAAGAAACAATTCCAGGGCGTATTAAGCTTGGCTAATCTTAGGTATGTTATTCTACGTAGAGCCTTAGTCTAGAGATTTCGTCTAATAAAGCGCCTATAGACCCTAACTATAACTACGAGAATGATTATTATAAAGATTTCGAGGATAATAAGGAAGATGTCTATAGGGATGCATTTAGTCAAGTCGCTAGAGAAAGCAGTTAAGGTAATTATCCCTAATAATTACCCCGCCACTCTCTCCTATTTTCCTAGCAGCTATAAATATATATATATAATAGCTAGCAGTAGATCTAATAGTTATTAAAGATAGTATAGCCACCCCTAACCTAAAAGCTAAAGGCGACGGAGTCGGTAATAACACTAGTAATAAAACTGGTAAAGCGGACGATTAACTAACATCTTATAAATTAGGTATGCTCTTCTCCTCTATATAACGGCTTTGCCTAACAATTATTAGGTAATGGAAATAACCACAGTAATAAGGACGACAAGGGTAAGAAGTCACCCTCTTTAAAAGAGCTTAAAGACCCCTCTAGCGCACCTATATATAACTATATTAAACTTATAACAGAAGATATTAATAAAATAAATAGTCTAGTTAAGAGAACTAATATTATAACTATTCCCTAGGCTAATCCGCTTACTAGGAAAGAAAGTAATTATAAAAAAGGGAACGTTAGAGGCGAATTACTCTTAATACCAAAGAAGTAAAAGCTCAAACAGCTAGAGCGGAGTAGCGTTATTAATTATGGTTCCAACAATTCTGCTAAAGATAGTAGCGGGCGTGACAAGGGTGGTAAGGGCGGTGGTCCATAACGCTAGAAACAACAAAAGCCATCTACTTCTCGCGAAAACTTAGCCCCCTGGCCTCCTATCCTCGGTCTTAACTCTTAATGCCCCTAAGTTGATTACAATAATTACTAAGTAATATCCATTATACGGCCTACTAGCCCTTCGCTTTAGGGGCCTACCTTTCTCTATAATATTAAACTACTGCGTGACGAAATTAGCAACTTGGGCCAATATAATTATAGCGGCGACAACGACTAGGGTGGCGTTTTAAACTCAGAGCCTACTGCGAAGCATTATACCCTACAGCATCGTACCCCGTAGCACCGTGTCCCGCAGCATCGCGCCTAGCGTCATCGCTATTGCTTATAGTCCATCTTGCAGAGATTCCGCGCTAAAGATAACGAAGCTAATAAAACAACCGTAGACGATAAATGGGAGATCTATAAAATTCTAGAGGAAAGAGTAACCGAGTTAGGGCTCAAATATAAGGTAGCTTAGATGCCTACCTAGGTTTATAAAAGCGGGCTTTTAAATGCTAAATATACTCTTAAGTCTTACCAAAAACGCGTCTAGTACGCCAAAGTTAAATAGCGGATACACTCTTCTATAGAGGTGACTAAAGTAAAGACCAGAGCTGCTATGCGGAAGGGACGGGGCTAATATCTTAGTATTCTTGTGTTTTGGGTATATATCTTTTACTTAGAGATCTATTTCTAGTTAAAGTCTTATTTTTAGCTAATACTATCCCACTAATTATCTTGCTCGTAACATTAAAGACCGTATAAAACCTGTAAGAACAATCGCCACAATCTATATTCCTTACTCCTGCCGTTAAGCAACCCTTATTAGGTCTTATGTTTGGCGCTACTTATCTTTACCTCGTTGCCTTCTTTTTCTTTAGCGCTGCTTGTTTCCGCCTTATTACCTTCTCTTCTTTAGTATTACTGGTCCTACTAATCGCCCTATTCCCTTTTTAGGAAATATATATATATAATGCTACCTATACAAGAGCCGCGTTCTTCTTAGAAACTACCTTCCAAGGTCATTTTACACCATGCCTTTTTTCTTACGCATGCCCACGAGGCGTTTCTCTTCATCGGCTGTCCATGGTTTCCCCTTTACGGCCTTCTCTTTAGGCTTAGGCCTTAGAATCTTGTAACAGCGCCTACATTCCTATAGTGTTCTACCTATAAAATGTCCAGCAATTTCCTCCCATAATAATTCTTTATTAAGTTTCCATTACATAAGTCTATAAGGGCCTCGCTATTAGCTATCTATAGCACCATCTAGGCCTGCAAGGTTTTATTTGTAACTTTAATCTTTATAAACAAAAGCAAAGGATAAGGCTGTATATTATTTAATAAGGGAGACCTACCGGTAATACGCTCTAAAATTCTGAAGGTATGCCGAAACTTAGGTTAGGCCTTTACTTAGGTAGAAGACGATATAATTAATAAGGAAGGGGAGCTAGATAAGCAATATACGGCTATTAAGATTTACTACGAGACTAAGGTTATTAAGGAGTAATATAGGTAGCTTTTAGTAAGCTATCTTATATTTACTCTTCCTTTTATAGCACTATACTGACGCTAAGCCTCATATAGACGCACGAGACTACTTAGCAGCGGCTCTATCCTCCAGAAAAGCACATTATATAGCTTAATAACCTTTTTACTAGCGTTAAACTATTTCAAAGACTTCGTAGACTTAGAGTTAGAGCGGCTGGAACAGTTAGAACGATAAAGACACAGAATAAGGAGTAAGGGGATTATTCTGTTAATATATACTAATCCTTTAAGTTTTAAAACTCTATTGGAAGTTACGTTAAATATATAAGAATTATTAAAAAGTATTCCCTAGGGATTACGTCTCTCTAGGGAGATTGTTAATCAGGTGGGATATTAACTCCGTACATTTCTGCGGCCGTTATCCTCGGATACCGGCGCTAGCCGCTTCTTGCTGGCGCTGGCGCCTCCCTACATACTCGTACCTGCTAAAACAATTCCCAGCAGCCATTTCTAGCATTCCTTGGCGGACCATCTCTGCTTAGGTTCCTTGTATAATAGTCCCTTTAGTATAGACCTAAATATCTCTAGCGCACTTGCCACGTAAATAGGGATTATGTTATAGACCTAGTCATTATGCTATCTAGGACTTGGTAGGCCGTGGGAGCCCTATATTTCTAAGTTAGGCTCCTAGTTAGTTAGAAGTTCTAGTGTAATAAGTCTAAAGGACTACATATCGACGGCTTTGGAATAACGTAGATTTGTTATATAGAGTTTGGGGGCTATATACAATAATAAGCTAGTAAAAGTCGTTATATTTCCCAAAGCCTTAAGTTTCAATTCTCTAAAGTCGGCGATTTTAGGAGTAAGCCCGTCGTCGTTAACTTTAATAAGGATGTTCTCTGGCTTTAGGTCCTAATAAGCAAAATCTTTATTATATATGGCAACTATTCTATTGCAGACCTAAAGCATAAAGTTGGGAACGTTATAAGCGTTAGGTTTTGTCGAGTTAAGGCTATATAGGATCTACTCTATAATTATCCACGGTAGTTACTAATTCTCTAGTAGTATTAAGTCGATTACCTTTACTAAGTTTAGCTAGAAGAAAAACGATTAATTAGCACTTAACGGCAACGTAGTTTCGGTGGCGTTTACTTACATACTCCCCAAGCTTAATTATCTTCTTATATTCCGCTTTTAATTCTTCCCACACCTTTCTTACTGTGCTGTCGTCGTAATTCCTTAAGTACGGCTCCTTGGCGGCGAAGATAACTTTAGACTTTAATTCCTATACCCTTATAACTAATACGCGACTTCCTTTCCTTTCTAATCCCCATTTCTGCATATATATAGCATTACCTTTTCCGAATCTAAGATTGCTGGTTTAGTTCCCGTTTGTCTTGGCCTTAAGACTAGGGAGTTATCTTAGTAGGGAGTCTAGAAGTTCTTTGGTAAATTTTACGGCCTTTTCTCGCCAACTGCCTTCTTCCTCGCGTAATAGGATCGGACGCCATGTCCGGAAACTAGCCGTTTGAAGATTAATAGTAACTAGGCCGGATATTTCTATAAATAATCCCTATGTGAGGACTACTTTATGGCCGTCACTATTAATTATACAAATAGGATTTATTAACAGCGTCTTCACTCTTAGACGTTTTATAACTGGGCTAATGTTAAACCTAATATACCGCCTACTAATGCCGGTCTTGTTATTCTCGATAAGCTAGAGGTTGTATATCTTAGTTTTGCCGGAAGAACTAAGGAAGCATCCATCTAGATAGTAGTAATCTCTAAAAGTTAGGGCAAAAAAGGGGCCGGTAAGCTCCTGCTCCTCGGACTAGCCTCCTTTTTAGTTCGCTAGAAATAAAAAGCAGTCCGGTAATAGTAAAGGCGTAGAGATTAAACGCGTTGCAGTTAATGACGGCGAATAGAATTTGCCGCGGCGGTACGTGCCATACTAGGCACTAGCGACTTATAAGGTACGCATCCTATTCTATAACCGCTTTAGTTTATAAGCTAAATGTTTAATTTAATTAGCGATATAATGTCCTGGCTTTACATCTTAGCACTATTCTTACCTTCCTAAAAGGTAATAGCTATAGCTCCAAATGTTGGACTATATAGTAAGATTTAGCCTCAGCCGATAAAGTAGTAATTACTTCACTTATTATAATCAACTAGTATCTAATCTAATCCGAGCTCGTCTCCTTTAGCTATTTGTATAAACTCCGCCCACCCAATTAACCTCCAAGGTCACCACGGTCAGAAGGGCCCTTATAGATAGCGGTGTATAGCTTAAACTGGTTTTCTAGACATAATTATTTAGGTTAGGACTCGGCCTCGCTTGCTAATGCCGTTATACTTACCAGTACCCTTGATTTTGCTATAGCAGTTGCCTAGAAAAAATAGTCGTTTTAGCTTACTTAGGCTACTGTCTAAACAGTCGAAATGAACTGCTATTTCCGTTAATCCTGTACTGTTTATAGAGAGCATTGGCCATATATTAATGTGTTAAAGTATTTATTCTTATATCACGACTACATTTACTAGGCATTTCACTCCTATCTCCTAGTATTTTGTGCATTAAGCCTTTACGGTATACTAGAGATAAGTACACTTGTAGTAAACCTAGGTGTAATTATATATCTGGCGATGTATAGTAAGTTAAATAGCTATAAATGCTGACTATAGGATGGCTCCCCTTATAAGTTAATATGTGTAACCGACTACCGGACCTTGCATATTACCCTGTTTCACCTGCGTCAGCACTACCCTCGTATGTCTCAGATACGTTGGAAATGAGTCATGGGCTTCGGAGTTTGGGGTCTACTTTCATGTATTTATACCACTTGATTTCCATAGATTTACAATCAAGTCGTTCATTCAATTCTTCGCACTGCAAAGCTTACAATATGTATATAGCTAATAAAGCTGGAAAGAAGTAAAATATATATATTGGAAATATACATAATATCACTCTCACTACTATAAGCATCTTTGGAAATTAGGGAACTTAGTGCTTATAGTAACCCCTACCTCCTCTATTACCTATAAACCTAGCCCTCTGCTATCTTTAGAGTACTTTATATATTAGCCTTATATAGAAATTGCTAGAAGAAGCTTCTTACTAAATACTTTAACTAGTTTACTAGCGTACCGCACTAAGGACAGTCCTTTCCTGGTATTACCTGAACTGTGACGCCCCTTTTAGAACAAGCTGGGCATCGCCTCTTGGGAACCTAAACGAATTGTTAGCTAATTTCACCTTAAAAATAACCTAGTTTTATGGTTAATAGGTTATATCTACCGGCATAGCTACAGAATGAATTTAAGTAGAAAAATCCTAACTAATTTCGCCAATCTAGTTAAGATATTCTGTGGAAATTTGATTACAGACGCTAGATATAGCATATATATTTTAGTAGATCCGAATAGATTTAGGCTAGGGTTAAGGGGAATTAGAAGGAAAACTAATAAGATGGTGGAAGAAAGCTAGAAGACTTATTAGAGATATATACTTGCCTTTAACCTATTTCTTTCTTTCTTGGTGGTGGTAGGGAGAGGTATAGGGACATTCGGCGGGAACACACCCATTTAACGGAGCACTAAGCGGCCAACGAACGCAACAACGCCACTAGTACGGCTTCCCCTACTACACAAGCACTGCAATTTCAAGAATTTTGGTGCAAGAGGACGTGAATTCACATTATAGTGCAAGGGGACTTATTTAAAGACGGTAGAGAATTCAAATTTAATTATATACCGAAATCCCAATACTCTCTAAGCTAGATATAAATAACTACTGTTAAGGTTCTATACTAGGTAGATACGGCCTCCAAAAGATAGCTCTCTATACGCCTTCCTTCCTAATATACTTCTTTAAGCTTTTAAGACTCTCTTAGATTAGTCTCTGTAATTTAATTAGAATAGATATAATACGGGAGATATTAAACGTACCTAGAATATAATTGCGTCAGGGCGTTTATACATTATTTCTAAGAATAAAGGTAAATAGATGATATCCCATATTTCAGGCACTATAGTTACTTTAGTTCTCCTCTAAAGAAGACGAAGAAATTCCCGTTTAGACTTAGAGAAGAGACTAATCGAGTTATAGGCGAGTGTATACGCAGTCTCCCTATTTACGTAAATGAGGAGAATCTTACACATTATAGCTTCTTCTGTTAGTATACGGTGCCGGTCTTACTACTTAGGTGGCTTTTGCTGGTTTTTTAGGTCTTTATTAAGTTGACTACGCGGTAAACTAGTACCTAGATGCACGTCGTCTAGCTTTAAAGGTGCCTTTTGCTGGCCTTACAGGCCTTTAAGTTAGTAAGTGCCGGAACGTAAAGAGGTTTTGGGTTTTGTGGTTAATCTAGAATAAATTTCTAATATAATTAAAGACGCCATTTCTAGATTTATGTTAACAGATGGCGAGGCGCTTACTCTCTAGCAAAGCTTAGTAATTGATGCGCTGTATCCGGAATCTCGATCTTAACAGAGAGTTGCTGCTAAATCGCTAGTAATGGTTATAAGAGGCAGCCAAGTATACCGCTTATAACGAAACCCCCCTATAACGTTTCCTGCTTCTCTTATTCTTACGCCCCGCTACTTTCTTTTATTAGTTAAACGACCTAGTGGGCCTTGTAATATTTATGTCTTAGTAGCGGGGTAATAAGACGCTTGTTAGCGCTAAGGTAATTCTATTCCGCGGTCCTCTCTTACCCAAGGCTAATTTACTATAGGAAGGTAAAGCAGTCCTTCCCAATGCATTCTTGCAGCTAGCTTACGCCATTAATTCTTGTTCTTCCGTGGGTTCACCTCTAACACTCCTTTCTTAAGGTATTGCTTACGTATAATAGTCATTATCAAATAAGCTCGAGCGTATTTCGCAATGCCTGCGCTCTATTAGCGAAGCTAAAGGAATCAAAATTCTTAATAGGGCGGCAGTGAACTTCCTAGAAGCTTTCTCCGTCGGACACACTAATTAAGGAGAGGCGTTTAGCTTAAACAATACTTTGGCAATCCCGGGAGTTTAAAAGACCCTAATAATTTTAACAACCCTAAAAGCTCTAGCAGCTCTAGCGACTTCGATAGCTCCAGAGACTCTAAAGACTCTATACAAATTTTACTTATTATTCTGAGTTACTAAAATCCCACTTCCTAATAGAAGCCTAACCCCGCTTTATAGAGGAAGCCCGGTCTATAAGGGAGCTAGAACCCCGCTTTACTAAGGTAGAGAAGCAAAAACTAAGACCTTATTACTAACAGCTGTGGAGTGACTTGTTACTATTAGCATAAAAATTCTAATCTAAAAGGCCAACGACTTAACGGAGTTCCTATTACTTTATAATCCGGACTAGGGCGGATTACTTAAAGCCCTCTAGGGACTATATACTCTACTAGCAGGAGATGATAATAAGGCTATTATCTGTAACCTAGCTAATGATCTTAAGGTGAACAAAAATATAGTTAGCCGTAGGTTGATGAAATCCATTCTATCTAAGAGGATAGACATTAAGGTAAAGCGATTAGACCAGATAAATAAAAAGCTTAGGAATAGTAAGAACCTTAGAAGTACAGTATAGAAGACAATCTATCCTCTTAGAGGAGATATCTTAAAGGTAAACAATATTGCTGGCTAGAAATAGAATCGTTTTAAACCTAAAGTACTTATTAGTCTTGGCAACATAGAGTATAATATAAAGTTAGTTTCCTCTTATTTTCTATTAAATTAGTAACTAACTCCTAATAGTATTAAAAGGTATATGGCACCAGAAGAGTTCGACGCATTTATTGCTTAGATAGAGATGTAACCGCAATATAAAGAATAGAAAAAATTATCTCCTTTGGCGGAGGCGCTAAAGAAGGCATATACCAAGCGTATTAATACTAGCTCTATAAACCAACCCAAAACTAGTAACGCCTTTTAGAACTTTAACGGAATAAAAAGGTTAGTAAATATCAAGTACTCTAAACAAAAGCGCACCAGATTAGAGAGTTCTTCCAAAATAAATAGTTTGTAAACTATATCTCATCAGAACTCTAATTAAGAAAGCTCGGTTATAATACAGCGAGGGCCGCTACCTAGTATAGGGGAGGAGAGTATGCCTATTAAACACTTTCGAAACTATCCCAATATATACTAGGACCTTTAGACAGTCCCCTTTAAATTCTTTAATCTATATTAGAACCTTTAGACAATCCCTTTTAAGTTTTTTAAGGCCCCTTCTAATATATACCAGGACCTTCAGCCAATCCCTCCCGAATTCTTTAAGACCCCTTTTGATATATACTAGGACCTTTAGCCAATCCCCCCTGCATTCTTTATAGACTATCCTAAAATGCATAATAAGTCTTAAATTGTGTAACACCATAACTAGTGCGACGGCGATAGACGACAGAGTTAATTGCTACGCTACAGTTTCCGGTATATAGTACAACCGTCACTCTAGCTTATAGGGCCTACCATATTTTAGCATTCTTAACGTGGTATTCCCTAAACTTTTGGCATATTAGTCTAACTCTTAATCCACTATAGTTACTACGAGGCAGTAACTAAACGGACCCATATTAACAGATAAGCAATTCCACCCTCACACCCTTTAAATATTTGAGGCGTGTTGTATAGAGCACCTAGCATCTCACCGCTCTTAAGTTTAAAGGGTTTGTAGCCTATCAAAACTTTAAATTTTAGCAATCCGTTACCTAAGCCTAACGGCCCGATAGCTAATATTACAATAGCCTTATTTATACTCTGTGCGGGCATATACGGACGGGGACTCTGTAGGTTGTTATATAGTATTAAATCCGACCTTTTGAGTAAAACGGTGCTAGAGGTTATATTTAGGATTATAGTAGCGATAGCTCTGGCTTTCTAATTTATATTTATTAGTATGTTATTTTATCTCCTAGCGTTTATACTAACCTCTAAGTATAGAGTAATATATTTATCTATTGTAGTTATAGTAGGTAAAGTATAGAGGGGTGCATTAAATGTCCGTAAAGAGGAATATTCTTAGTTCTATGTTGCTATATAAGCTTTTAAATCATCTATATCTTTGCTATCGATGCTAGGGGCTATATATGGCCTAGATATTATTAAGTTGAAGATATAAGTAGCGGATATATTTAGTGAATAAAAAGCCATTTGGTGGGGCTGATTTTCTTAGTAGGGCTGATTTCCGGTCGGGTAGGGTTTATATAACACAGCCCGTTTCTAAGAAACGTCATAGCACTAATACGCGCCTAAACATCAACGCACCCACGGAAGAGATACAGGTAACTCATAGAAATCGCCTCAATATTTATTAGTAAAGAGAACGTGCTATAAACCGCAGATAAATATATCTCCTCTAGTCCTGTATAAAGAGGCCACTAGAGACCTCCACTCTTATTATTATCACTCCAACCTCGCCTAGCGCTTGTTAGCCAGGTAGATATTAAGACAAATAATATAAGCTAGCTAATAGGTAGAGACACAGAATTAAATAAGTGATCTATTTTATTTAAGGTGGCTCTAAGAGCCCTAATATATATAAGAGAATTGACCCCCTATAGGGGTCCCTAGAGAGTAATAATATAGGTTAAAACCATACTAATACCGACGTCGAACAGCACCCGTCGCACCTCTGTAGTAAGGTACGTCAGCGGCCAACAGCGCTTTTATCTTAAGAATTACACTGCGATAAGGCTGCCAGAAATTAAGATTGACAATTTAGTTTTTAGACCAAGATATAGTCCTATCTCTCCTTAAGATTTCCCATAGGGCTTCTATAACCTAGTACTAGTCTTAAGAATGTTTAGGTAAAAGACACTATATACCCTTTATATTAATCTAATAATTCTATAGGTTAAAGATATTTTTGCCCACTGCTATATAAGGCGCCTTACCTAAAAACATATCTTCTTAGGGATATTTAATTCTAATGGTTCGTTAGTTAGACACACAGCATTCTTAAATAATATCATGTTTATAAAAGGCGGGCCGGAAATGATAAAACAGGTGGAACGTAAGGTGGAGAATAGAAATAATTGGTTTTAAATAAGAGACGCTCCTTCTTCTCAAAAATTCTTTAAATGGGTCTCCTTTAATAACGAACTTAAGCAAGCTAAGGTAAATATTACGAATAATATAGCTTTTTATAAGTTAACAGTTTTATAGGCCTTAGACATAATTAGTTTCCGCCCTACCTTAAGTATTTCCCCCCTATACGGGATACGATTTACCCTACTAGGGAGTTTTCTTTTAAATGGGTTGCAGAAGTAAGGCAAAGTGCTATTAGATGTAGTTAAAAAGATAGAAAACGAAGAGGAAGTCATGGAGCAGGTAAATCGTAAGCTGCAGCGTCGTAAGGACGAAGACTTAGCCGGGCAGTTTTCGTCTTTAAGTATTACCTAGCTAATGCAGAAGCTACCTTTATAAGGAGGGCGTCTCTCTATCTAGCAAGAACTCTTCCTTCCGCAAATAGCATAGTAAAGAATTGCATTGTTATATAACGTTTTCGCATCTATACGCAAATTTATAGCGTAAGCCGCACCTCTCTATACTTTCAATAGGCTATATTCTGCAAGCATACTTATAGCAGCCCTTCTATGTCATTTGGCAACCCCAAGTTAGATTAAATCCTTTACCGATCTTTACCACCTATAGTATAAGGCGGGAACTTCTTTACACGCAAGCGTGTAGAGCAAGTGGCACCTTCTCGTGTTTATGCGGTCTAGTGATTCGGATTTAGGCTGCCTTTACGCGCAGCACTTTACATTTTATACCGTTTGTAGCCTAACTTAGATCTATATACACCCTTATTACTCCAATAAGAATTATTACATAGTTCGGCCTTATTAACATGCATACATGGCCTCTACTTGGCTTTTTACCAACTAATGTATAAATAGACTATTAAAGACCTCTAAAGACCTCCAAATGCCTCTAAACATCTCCAAACATCTCCAAACATCTCTAAAGGCCAGTAACCATAACATACCTACTAGAGGCAAGCAGTATATAATCCGCCCCCTCCGTATCTCTAACAATCTAAATACTACTTTTAGGTATCAGTTTTTGTAATGGATAAGTCCAATATAGGCTAAGGTCAAGTATATTGGGTTCTAAAGGAGGGGGAAGAAATTTCTGAGGATAATATAAATGGGGTTATCTCCTTTAAGGGATGGAAAGAAGAACGTTTAAGGAAAGTAAAGGTAAGTAATTGCCTGTATAATAGGTAACCAGGTCCCTAATATCTTAAAGATTTATAAAATCTTCGGCATTATATATATTACGCCCAGCATTGGCCAGCTTAGAGTTCCTATACGCGATATAATTATATAACTAACTTCGAGCGAACCTGACTACCGTGGTGGCAAAGTAATTATAGTTGAATTTAAGTACGAGGGGAAATCATAGAGGTGCAGTGGCTTTTCCGGTGATATAAAGTTTATAGAAGGTGGAAAGGAAGCTTTAGAATAATTAAAGAAAGAGATATAGGAGCTTAATAAAGCCAACTTGGATACTACGCCTTCCTTTACGGCTGGATTTGCGCGCGCAGCTATACCAATAGCCGTTTTAGCTGCAATACTTCCGTATAGGAAATAATTAAGTTTATATAGAGAAACCGCCCAGTTTATTAATCGCATTCTTTTCTATTTCTTTTTTTCTTGGTAATAGTAAGGAATAAGGGGCGCTTTATACTTACTCTCCTAAGAAACGGCACCTGTTATGTGCACAAGCATATATGCAGGCTTGCAAGTTAGGCATACCACAGTAGCTACACAAACGGTTTTGCACAATATTTGCTATTAGTTATATCCAAGATATCCTAAATTACAACATCGAAAAACATCTATTCAATTTTATAGTTATAGGTTCAGGACTAGAATACCTAGAAGCGCTCTTTTTTAGAAAATAATATGCGTTAAGGTAATCTAGTCGCCCTATCCACCCTCTTTCGTTCTTCCCTAGGCCCTATATCCCTAACTATATCCCAAACCGCATCCCAAAGCCGATGCTTTTGTTAATGGCGCATAATTAGAAACAGGACCAGTGCTATTAAAATAATGGCGATAATTACAATAATCCCCGCGGCGACTGCACCGCTCATACCATTTAGGTAGGGGAAATTAGAAATGCTAGGACTCCTCTTGTCCATATCTACTCTATTAGCTTATATTAGTGCGCTAGCTTTATTATAGGGTTACTTACTAGATAAGAGCTTTTAGAGTTTTATAGAGATTTTTTTAGGCACAGTATTAGCTTTTGCGATTTTTTGTAAGAAAGGTTAAGGTTACAACTAGTATAACGTATATAGCGATCCCCAGCAGCCGGCAATTACACCTTTTAACTATACGCCGTCCCTAGTAGACCGTTAAAGCTAAAACTTAAAATCGGAAAATTATTTTAATATTTCTATTTAGTCTTTTTAATTTCCTATTTTATGATTTAAGTTTCGTGTTTTTCATTTCTTATTTCTTCCCGTTTCTCGCTTCCTATTTCTTACTTCTTGTTTCCTATTTCCCATTTCCTGTTTCCCGTTTCCTGTTTAGGTTTCTAAAATTAGTAATACCGGATATAGAACAAATTGCTACTAAAAACATTGTTTTACAGCATTTAAGAATATAAAACTATGTTTTCCTACCTTTACACCAGAAATAAAACGTAAAAATGTTCTATCTCCCTCGAGTTTCTATCGAACATTAAGGTCACTGTTAAGTATTACCTTATGACTTACACCCTGTTTCTTACTATTATATATCTTACTATCTATTTTCTATTACCTATTTATTACCTATTACCGACTAAGTGGCAATGTCGACCTAGTGGCGATTGAGTAATAGTTCTAAATCGTCGTCAGTGTTGTTAGTATCGTTGTTAGTCTTTTACCCTAACGCTATATATATAGAGAGCTTTTAGAGCCAGCTTCAATCGATAGAGTTCTTATAAGTGACTTATCCGTTTAACAGTTTCTCCTTTAATCTGCCTTCTCTGTCTCTTACGCTGGTGTTTTGCTTATACTTGGGTAGAGCGGACATTAATTTTAGATAATTATGGCGTCTTAGAAGGATCTCCTGGTTTCCCTTAAGGAAATAGTAAACTATACTGCACGCTAGAAGCATTGGCCTTACTAATGCTAATCTTAAGTTCTCCGCACCTCGCCTTTTTTATTAGCAATGGAGACGCCTATATAACCTATCTCCTACCTCCCAATAGCCGTAATGGTAATGCTCTCCTGCCTATAGACCTTATATGTAAACAAACTTAGATAAATTACACTAATAGGGGATACTATACTACTAATATATTAAGAAAATGGCCACGTTACCCTACTAGATTAAACCCTAGGCAAGGCCTCCTTTGGGGTAGTTTCTGTTTATAGAATAGCGGTTCCTTCTCCTTCTAATATACTACTAGCAATTTATTAGGTGTAGAATAGTGACGGAACCGGGGGGGATGGTTATAGGCGCCTTCTTACACGAGCACCTTTTAATAATAGTAGCTGCTATTAGATAAACAGCAGCCCCGAAGCTCTCCGCTATTAGAACCTACTATAGCGACAATATAAGGACTTTAAGGGTGATAATCTGTGGTATAGCACTTAAGTTAAGCTACCCTAGAACCTTGTTTATGGCAGTATATATACACTATACTAGGTTTAGGATTGGCCTACGTTACTAAATCCACCAGTTTTGCCAAACGGAAAGCAGGAGATTTATATAACTTGCGTAGATATTCAGATAATGTAATACGTCTTAGATACTGGTTTATTTATAGTAGCTGCTAAAAACACAAGGAGAAATTAAGATTAAATACGCTGATAGATTATCACTGTCTTGTTTAAGCATTTATTATATATTTACTGCGTTAACTTCAAAATCCAGTTATCTAAAAATTGTTTCAAATCTGCATCCTAAGCCATAGATTAAACGGTTATTTGTAAATTTTATTTAAAATATAAGCAGTACTTCTAGGAGTTGGGTCCTTCTAAATCTCCTTTAGAACACACGCTTTATTGTCAATTAATGTCTATTAGGAGTAATAGCTAATAATACTCAAGCTGATATTTAAAATAGTTAAGGCCGTTAAACTAATTTTTTAAACGGTCAGATTAAGAATAAGAACTCTACTACATTGAACGTGGCTCTAGAGCCTCTATATATACATTAAGAAGTCATCATTAGCTTCGTCTAATTTACGACATATTTGGTTAATTAGTTAGAGCTTTAAACGTCAGTTGTTTAATTAAGGACTAATACAACGTCTAAAGTTTTACAGGTCAATATACCCCCTAGCTACATAGAGCCTTTTAAGATGTTATATACCCCTAGGAACTCTCCTTAGTTAAACGTCACTTAGACTTAATCCTTTCCTCAATATTAACTAGATTCAATTGGCGAATAAACGCCTCATTCTTTTAATGCGGTAGAGCCTCGTCACACCGTCCGCAGCTATGCTAGATATAGGCGTCTAATTGACCTTAATTCTTCCTGTCGATCGTAAGATTAAGAGATAAAAAAAATTAATAACTCTATCTATTAAATGTGGCTCTAGGGCCTCTATATATATATAAGGAAGGTGTAAGGAACAGAAACAGGTAGTAAGTTATAGGGTAGTAGGCAATAAAGATAGTAGTAAGACGGTAGTAAGTAAACCCAATTTAGGTAGACACTTCCTTTCTTAAGCTTCTTCATTAGCTCTTCCTTAAGGGCCTTCGGCTTAAGCTTGTAATATTTAAGGGTTAACTAATTGCTGTGCCAACCGCAATAGGCGTACGTCTATTGATCGCTATAGTACAGTAAGTTGTTCTTATTGTCCCAAAAGACTCTATATTTATTAAGCTTTTAAAGATAGACTAGGCTTGCATAAAAGCTCGGTATATACGCTGTATTCTTAAGCTAGATTCTCCTAGTTCCGTCTAGTATTTAAATCGTAATCTTAGTAGTTTTAAAGTCCTTAATTGGATCTAGGCCCGTTCTAGCGTACACGAAGTTATTACTTGGCCGGAGCTCGTTAACGAATCTCGATCGATCGTTAATGGCGTATATAGTGGTTCCAGAATTAAGGATAATACTATTATAGAGTGGATAACTAGGGAGTATTCTAGCATCTCTCTCTTTCGCTGTAAAATCGTACTCTAATGCAAGGTTAGTTTATAACTAGTAAAGATATAAGAGAGTCTAACCGTTTACTCCCATTAACTTTAATACTAAAGGATACTCTAATAGAGCTAATCCGAGGCTTATAAGGGCTCTTAAAGCATTGTCCTCCTTCTTCCACTCCTATACTATAGTGATTCCCTCTATCGCTTATCCTAGTCTCTCTATAGAAAGTTTCGTGCGTTTAACGACTTTATCGTTTTTGTTAAGCTTTCTGTTAACCATTTTAAGTTTACGCTAAGTTTGTAGCTAAAAGTCCTAAAACTATAACTTAGTTCTTAACTGCTTATCTTATAGAGATATAATAGCGACACGATCTCTAACAAGCTCTTCTTTAAGCGTATAAATGTAGAGATATATCTAACAGCAATACACGCTAGGTTCGATAATAGGTTTAGGAAGGCTTTAGGTATAATCTATATCGGCTATAACTTAAGTAAGGCAAACAGTGTTAATAAAGGGAAAATTTGTAAAATACTCGCTTATTTAAGACGAATGTAGCTAATCTACGCGAGTTACTCTTAAGTATAGGGAGGTTTTAAGGCAAAGAAATTTTAGTTTTTAATTAATTTTAAATAGAACTTTGCCACACGTAGTAGCTAATAGTGACCAATTTCTAATAATATTGCATCTATTTATAGGCTCAAATTGAAAAATATATTACTTAATCGGCGTGTCCGACTATAGCTTCCAATCGGCTAGAACCCTCGTAACAATATAGCTTAATTACCCCTAGCGTTTTAAATGCCTTAGATTATACCTATTTGCCGCCAGAATCTAGGGTTGGCATATCCCTTCCCTACCTTATAGTCTTGGGCGCTTAAAATATATAATAATATACAAGTAGCATGCAACCTCATTTAGCTACGGCGTAGACTACTAAGATAGCCACTAATGTTATATCAAATGGCGTTCCCTTCCGATTCCACTTGCCTGCTAAAGCGACCTTTAAACTCGCTAATAGGATATATTTTAACCAAACTATATAACCAGTTATAAATAACAACATCATTAATCTTTATTTAAAGCGCTAGCTGCCCCTACTTATTCCTTACTAGCCTTCTAGTTTCGTTACTTAAGCCATAGCTTAAGTGTCTTTAGTGTGCTCTAGACCCGGTAGTGTTTGACACTAGGTGTCTACTAGAGTTAAACCTTACACCCTCTATTAGTAGGATTTAGCGGCATTACCGTAAAAAAGTGCTGGGAGTTTGCCCTAGACTGTGCATTAGTCGGGGCTTTAAACTGTTAGAAGACTTATTTAAATATTACAGTATAAGTTGTTCTCGATAAACTTACTTTTTGCATTAAGGGGTTAGGGTAAGGTAGGGAACAGTTAATTTCCCTAGTATTATAAAAATAGAGGAGTAGTCCTTAAATAATTAATTCCGCTCCCGTAGGGACAAAAAGCCCTTACGGTAGCTTTATAGTGGGTGGCGAACGCTAGGCCTAGCCCCTAAGCCTAACTATCCCGCCTAGGAAAGTGGCATGTATGGGCTTATAGCCCACATAGGTTACGTAATTAGGTAATTATTAGTTAATACGGGACATCCGCTAGTAGGGGAAAGAAGTCCATACGCTAAAACAAGCCGTGCGCGATATACGCCAGCAGGGGAAAAAAGTCCATGCACTAAAACAAGCCGTACGCGACGAATTTCCGTACGGGCGAGTGGACTACGCGGGAACTAAGCCCACGAGGGGCGCGAATATATTAGCGCGATCGCCAATATAGGAAATAAGCCTGTAGGGGAATAAGCCCACGCGTTAAAAAAAGCCATATATAATAAGAGCCCCTACGGGAATCTGCCTATTAATTCGCTTAACTAATAACTAAAAACCCAATTTACGGAAACGTTAAAATGGAAAACCGACTTTAGCTAAAGTCTAAAACCGGGAAAAACACAAGCACTTCTCTCTAGCTCTAATAAAAAAGCTCTAGGGCCAGATGGTATATCCTTCGCAATTCTACAAAAGGCCTACCCTACTATAGAAGATCTTCTATATAGGATCTATAGGATCTTATTTATCTTAGGCTATCAGCCAAAGGTATGGAGAGAAGCTCGAGGAGTTATTCTTCCTAAAGCAAATAAGGAGGACTATTCTCTACCAAAGTCCTATAGACCTATCTCCCTATTAAACTGCCTAGGAAAGACTTTAGAGAAGATCTTTGCTACTAGATTAGGATATCTAGCTAGTACTACTAGCTTACTTCAAGATTCACAACTAGGAGGAAGAAGACAGCGGTCCGTAATAGACGCAGTTCTACTACTTCTAAACAATATCCAATCTAAAAATAGTAGGAAAAAAGCTAGACAAAGGATAGCTACTACGTTATTCCTAGACGTAAAGGGGGCTTTTGACCATGTCTCTAAAAACCAGCTTCTATCTATCTGCAAGGAACTAGGACTACCTATAGCGTTTACACAATGGGTGGCTACTTTCCTAAGCAATAGAAAGATACAGCTCTCCTTTAACGGGCAAATACAAGAAAAAGTAGAATTAGAAACAGGGATACCACAGGGATCGCCTATATCCCCTATCTTATTTCTACTATATCTACGCAATATCTGTAGGCTAGAGACAGAAGGAGCCTATTCCCTCAGCTATATGGACGATTTTGCAATTACGGTTACGTCAAACTCTGCTAAATCTAACTGTAAAAAGCTAGAGAGGATTGCGCGAGAGCTAATGTCTAAAGCTAAGGAAGCCGCTATTAGCTTTGATATTGGCAAAACAGAGCTTATACACTTCTATAATAAGCGTACTACTATAGAGGAAGGGCTAAAGCTAGGAGACGTGGAAATATCCCCTAAGCCCCTAGTTAGGTGGTTAGGAG
>Ga0307515_10004705_pt1 | contig 27986 bp, 16 predicted proteins | sample 17_EM_MG_FD_194513 | JGI IMG/M metagenome (GOLD analysis project Ga0307515, IMG submission 194513) | Populus trichocarpa ectomycorrhiza microbial communities from riparian zone in the Pacific Northwest, United States - 17_EM | ecosystem: Host-associated > Plants > Roots > Unclassified | place... | reverse complement strand
CAACATTAATAAACTATTTCGTTGTAGATATCTTAATATTTTTAGGTATTAGTTAGTTTTTGCTTCCACGATGCCGAAATATCTTGTTTAGAATCTATTTTTATTTAATTTTATAATAATTAAAATAAATATTCATAAGAATTCAATGCTTTAAATTCTAAAGTAAAAAATATATTTTTAGTCTAATTTTTTTCTTCTTATTCCTGTATCGTTTTGATATAAACTTGTTTTTTATTTATTAAAAGCATGATTTTTAAAATAAAAACTCACCTTGATCTAAAAAGCAAGCAAAATTACAATAAACAACAAAAAAACCATGTCTTAACAAGATTGTAATTAATTTGATAAAATTATATAAAAATTTTATAATAAAAAATAATAAAATAAACATCTTATTCTTCTCCCTTTAATTATATTAATAATAATTATATTTTTTTTTCATATTCAATATTCAATTATTTAGTTTAATGAAACTATGGACACTACTTAATTTTTTTTTTATTTTAGTTTAATATGGGTGTCTGGACCGAACCAGCTTGCGTGTACCTCGACTAATTCTAAAGGCAAAAGTTTTTTATTTAATAATATTATATTAAGTAAATATAAATAGAAGCAAACTTTTCACTGAGAAATAGAGTGAAACTGAAAGAGCAGGAAGCATCTGTGTCACTGCGATCTCCACTGGTAACCCTAAAACTCTATTACTTGCTAAAATATCGAGAGCTAATTTCTTCTTCATCATCTCTTCCTCTTAGTAATCTGAGAAATTAGTAGCTACAGCTTTTGATTTTACAAAGAGAAGAATTATCCCTGGTTAGGCGAGAAAGAGGGAGCAATAGCAGTTAGGGTTAGGGTTTGTTGTTTCTAGGAATATAAAACTTGATTAATTCAATACTCAATAGAGAATCAATTTCGCTTTCAAATTAAATTGTGATTATAAAGAACTCCATTTTCTGTTTGGTTGCAGTTATTATTACTGCGGCTAATTTATCATGTCTTGGTGCACTATTGAGTCTGACCCAGGTAATAAATTTGATTGCTTTCTACTTACTAATCTCATCATCATCATCATCATCATCATCATCTTGCTAGGGTTTTGTGATAGTATTTTGGGTTTATTTAAAATCTTTGCATCAAGTGGTTGCTTGAACCTTTGGATTAGTCTTTCAAAATACGTTAGAGGAGTTGCTTCTGTGTCAGTTTGAGGGTTTTCTCTATTCTGGTATATTTTTCATAGATTTCTGTTGCTCACGAACTAATAAAAAGAATTAAAATTGTATTAATGTTCTGTCTTCAGGTTTACATATTGCCTGTACAACAATTCTTGCTGCTTTTTTTCAATTTAGTTAACTATATGGTTGGCAATTTTAGCTTGTGGATTGTTAATTGTCAAGGAAGGAGTAGTTTGCAGTTCCCACGCATGAATATACACTATATCTGTACTTTTAAAATGGAAACCTCGTTGCTAAGATTCTTGGTTTGTAATCCAGGTGTGTTCACTGAACTTATACAACAGATGCAAGTGAAAGGTGTACAGGTAACCTATTAAATTTCTTATGCCATTTTTTCATTGCTTTTCTTGTTATGTGAAGTTTGTCTCCGTGCTCGTGCCATCCAGTATTTTTAATTCTCTGGACATGCAAGTGCTATGCTCCATTTTTTTTCCATCTTTCAAAGTTTTAGATGTAATTCAGGGAAGCTATCTGTAGTTTTTACTCTACTTTTTAGTACTTGTATCTTCTTTGTCTCTCATTTTTAAGGCATTCAGTTAAAAAAAAGAATGGGAAAGGAAACAGGAAAAAATGGAATTGGAATCGGATGCTAATGCTTAGGGAATGGTTTTTCTTTTATTTTCTTTTCCTTGTTTTGTTTTTTTTTTCTGTCTTGGTTAAAGTATGAGATATTATTGCAATATGAGATAACAGTGCAAATTTATTATCAATGCTAATAAAAAACCATATATTACCTTTTCATATGACCATCACTACCACCACTGCCATCTTTTGTAGCCACCACTGCCATCTATTGTAGCTACCACTGCCATAATAACCACTTTAGCTATCACTAAAACAACCACCCACCACTAAAGCACCATCATCATTTGGTTTTTTATTTCCCCATGGGGGTTCTCTTAAAAATACTTTTTTCTAAATTGTTTACCAAAATAAGGCACTTCCTGCCTCACAATCATAGGATATCATGCTATGCAAGCGTCTCAATTATCCTGCTCTTCTAATCAGCATGCATCTATTGATTACTTAAAAAGGAAAGCATTTTGAAAGACAAGTTTCTGCTTTAATTCGACTAGAGGTAGCAAGTCAAAGATAAGGGGATAGAGAATCTTTTCACGGGGTTCCTGATGTAGCTGATGAAGGATTAGTTGGAGCAGACAAGCAACATAAATTATTCCTTTTTTGCACATTCAATGATATTAGCAAGCTAATTTTTGTATGATTTTCTTTTAAAATTCTGCCATCAAGTAATCTTATTTTCTCTTGAGAATTATGCTATTATGGTTTTAAAAATCAATGATGGAACAACTTTTTTCATGTCCAGTGCTTAATCCATATTAACTCTTATTTTTGTGCATATAGCTTTGAATTTTTCCTTTTGATATATGCTTATGTGGCATTAAATTAGTAACTTCATTAGTTTGGTGCTTATGCAGAAGATTGTGGGAAATGAGTTCAAGTACCTTGTTTAGGGAAATAAGTTTTAAATGCACACCTATTAAAAAAAATAAGCTCCGCTTTTATTACCATCACCATTACTACTAAGACTACTGCAACCATCATTATTAGCATCACTACCACCAGGACTCATCACCATCACCACCACAACCACAACCACAACCACCACCTCAACCACACCCACGACTGCCAGGAAGCACCAGTAAAAGGTCTTGGTGCTTAGTCATAAGTTTACAGTTTCTGTGGAGCACTATAAAGTTCACTGCTTTTTTTTCCTTGGTATTGGCATTTCAAGGTTCCATCCTGTTTCCTAACTGTTATACCCAATCCAATCTTATGAATTTAATGTCATTCTGGTTTTGTGTTACCCATTTTGGTTGCTTTTCATTCCTGATACCTATTTCGTTGAGTTAACTGAATGGCACAACAGATACTCTACATTCATTGTTGCTAATTTAAATGATTAATTCTGGCTGTTACCAAGGTATCCTATTTTCGGTTACTGAATGGGACCTTCTTAAGGGAATAGAAGTAGCCAAGAAACAGGAACCAAAAGTACTACATGTTTCTATTACTCAAGGCATAATTGCTCTACTTGCTGGTTAGAAATGCAGAGTCCATGAATTGTTCAACGGGTCCATCACATAACCTCCATTCATCCAGATATGATATCTTGATCTGTCTTTAACAGGTTGAAGAATTGTATTCATTGGACCTTGATTCTCTTGACAGCCTGAGGTTAGTTTCTCATTCCATTGGCATAAATGATTTTAGCTCGCATGCTCGGTTGCTGTTTTGTTTATGTTAACCTGTGACCTTTTTTTCCCACTCTTTTCCAGACCTGTATATGGTTTGATTTTTCTTTTCAAATGGCGCCCGGAAGAAAAGGACGAGCGTGTTGTAATTACGGATCCAAATCCTAACCTCTTTTTTGCCCGTCAGGTATGTTTAGACGAGATCCACAATCAATGGAGGATTGAAAGCTCTAATTTATTTTCTTAAGGTTTCCCCCCTCTTGTAGGTTATCAACAATGCTTGTGCAAGTCAAGCAATTTTGTCTATCCTCATGAACTGTCCAGATATCGACATTGGTCCAGAATTGTCAAAGTTAAAAGAATTCACCAAGAATTTTCCACCTGAGCTCAAAGGTTTGGCTATTAATAACTGTGAAGCTATACGTGTAGCTCATAACAGTTTTGCAAGACCTGAGCCTTTTATTCCTGAGGAGCAGAAGGCTGCCAGCCAAGAAGATGATGTGTACCATTTTATAAGTTACCTGCCTGTTGATGGAGTGCTGTATGAACTTGATGGATTGAAAGAGGGACCCATCAGCCTTGGTCAGTGCACTGGAGGGCATGGTGATCTGGATTGGCTGCGTATGGTGCAACCAGTGATCCAGGAACGCATTGAAAGGCATTCCAATAGTGAGATAAGATTTAATCTCTTGGCAATAATCAAAAACAGGAAAGAAATGTACACTGCTGAACTCAAGGACCTCCAAAAGAAGAGGGAGCGAATTTTGCAGCAGCTTGCTGCCTTCCAGGCAGAAAGACTGGTCGACAATAGCAACAATGAAGCTCTGAACAAATCCCTCTCTGAAGTGAATGGTGGGATTGAGAGTGCTACAGAAAAGATTTTGATGGAGGAGGACAAATTCAAGAAGTGGAGAACAGAAAATATCCGCAGGAAGCACAATTATATTCCTTTTTTGTTCAACTTCCTCAAGATTCTTGCTGAAAAGAAGCAGCTGAAGCCCCTTATTGAGAAGGCGAAGCAAAAAGCTGGCGCCTCCAAGTAGAAGGTTTTTTTCCCCTATCCTTTCTTGTTAGGCGGACACTTGTTCTTCTCTGGGATCATGTTGCTAGTATATTTAAACTTTTTCCCCATGGCTATTCTGATCTCTCTCCCGCCCATGTGAAGCTGGTTTGCAATGTTTTCAGGTAAATGAACGTTCACCCTCATAGTTTTAGCGTCATTGACAAGTAATATGATATCAAATTACTGTTCAGTCTAAAGTCAACTGGGATTGTTTATTTATTTTCTGATAGGTGGATTGTTTAGTCTTTTTCATTACCATTAGCAACTTCTATACTCTCCCCGACGGCATGGAACCTCTTTCAGAACTAAATTTTATCTACCAAAAATGAATCCAAAGACAAATCTGCATCAACGGTTGCAGCAATGGTGTTTTTAAAGTGTTTTAGTGTTTTTTTGTTTTTTGTTTAGAAATGTATTAAAAAAATAATTTTTTATTTTTAAAAAATTACTTTTAAAATTAGCGTATTAAAATAGTCATAAAATAAAAAAAATTAATTTGAAATAATTTTTTTTTTTAATTTTCTTAAAATACAAAAACAAGTAAAACTAGAGTTGTGGGCTGTTTAATTTTCACTTCAGCGTACCAACATATTTCTTTCGCTGACCTCATTGAATGAAAGAGGTCATGATTCTATTTGCATGGATCCATACGTATAAAGAACATGAGGTTTAAGTGAATAATTAATGTCAAATTGATACATAAAATTATGAATGAGGTGATGATACTGAAACTATTTTGTATCAGAAAAATTACACTAAAACCATTGACACAAAACAGTGATGTGTAAGACTTATTTGTAGCAATGAAATTTCCCTAAAATATGAATCCTTTGTGAAGAACAAGGGGATACTGGGAAAAAAGACTTCCTACGATTAGCATTTCTTACAACTCCTACAGTTACAAATGTGAGAGCCCACCATATAAATAGGGTTCTTTTTCACACTCATCAGTACAATTTCCCCATTTTTGTTCGCTTCACGGGTTCGCTGAAGGACCTGACATGGATCCACTTGGTCGCAGACCACTTCTCCCCCTCAATAACAGGGCAGCTCGCGTGCAAGCTACCAGGGTCAGGAGTCGCGTCAGGATGGAGACTGAAGAACAGCAAGGCATCGCCCTTGTTGGGTTTCACTGCAAGTAGAGCTAGTGCATATAAGGCAAGCTTTTCCTACATATTCAATGAAGATCAATCATATATTAATTAACACCTGCATAACCCTTTTTAGCACAATCAGACCAGCTATCATCCTTTGCTTGAGACCCTTCTGCCTGTATAACACATGAATTGAGAATATGATATAATATGTTAGCCTGAGACTCCCCAAATTAATTAAAATCGAAGAAAAACAAACAAATAAATAAAGCAGTCAGTTGTAGCAGCCGTCGTTATATTTGATATAGACATACCTCTGAAGTGGGAAATACGGTTTCTCCCCCCTTCTTAACATCAGACAAGTACATAAGTACGGTGGCGGCCCGATGGCCACCCTCTTCTTGATTAGCCTTGTCCACGAAATAATCAATATGTGCTTCGTATTTCTGACCATGCTCATAGCGTAGTATCTGAATCGGCTCCCCATTTTCTAATTATATATAGTTAATACAAAAGTGATTTAATTTCCTCTTGCATAGACAACCTTAAACATAATACTCCAGACCATCGCATGTATTGAGTTTACATATACTGTCATACCTTAAACAAATGTTTTACTATGTTGTTTACATATGGGTGTGTCTGGTTTTGTATTTTCTATTTATAAGAGATTAGTAAAAACTAGTTCTGTATACGTACCTTCTGGGAGGAAAGTCCAGGCAGCAATCCTGGCCTCAATACCATTAACAATTTCATCCTGAAGAGTTGAAAACATAATCCATACAGTTGAAGGTCTGAAACTAAAATCAATGGATGATAGATACCCAGAGCAGCAGTTTACGTTCTCACCTCAGTTTTGAAAATAAACATGCCGCTACTGGTTCTCTCTTGGCTTTCCATGCTCTCTCCAGTTTCATCATTAGCCACCATTGATTTCACAAGCTTACCCTTAGCCTATATATATATATATATAAAGAAAGGGCAGGCCAGACGATTATAAGTAAACTACACATATTTAAAATCATAATACTATTTCTCCAAATGAAATCAAGTCGATGCTAACAAACCAGATTAATAAGATGATCACACTCCTCGTCTGATAAGAATCCCTTGTAAACGAAGGCCCTTTATCAGGTTTCAAACGCAAAACAGTTAAGCACATAACATACTACTATATATATGCAGTAGAAAAGAAGAAAAATGTACCTGGGTTGCCAAGAGAGTTGAGCGGCTCGAGTCGGATCAAAGGCTTTTGTAAATGCACCTGTTTTCGATCTAATTATCACCGAAAATCAGTCAACAAATAGCCACCATACATGCAGTTAGTTCTATTCCATATGAAAGCAAGATTCATCAATACATACGTTTCTACAGAAGCATAAGAAAGAGGAGGGAAGGCGAGCAGCGGTAGCAAGCAAAGAGAAACCGTGAGAAAATAAGGAGACTTCATTGATTTCTCTTCTCCCTTTTGTTTATACTTGTGGAGACAGAAATGAAAACTTAGACCTGAGAGATCAATTGGCTTTTCTCTGTTCAAACTTCGAAGGCCTCGTGAAAGATTTTATGGGGCATCTAGCAAAACATTCATCTTCCCTTTTGCCTACACTATTAATCGTGCCCAGGGGTTTTGGAAGGTTTGGATTTGGTAGTCGTACAAATAATTAATTAGGGTCTGAATATTTTGGCTTTTTTTGGAAGCAAATCATTAACAATTAATGAGATAACATGGTGGGAGGTGCCATTCGCAGATTCTATGTATGCATGCCCGAATTTCGGTTTTCTTTTTTTTGAGCGGACGCGTTATTTTCACTCCATAATATATATTCAATCTACGAAACATTAATGAAACTCCATCATCATCATCATTCATATAATTTTACCTTATTTAAAATTAAAAACAAATTGTTTACACCTAAAATAATCTTTTTCCTAAAGATATGCCCAGATTTTCTTGGGCATTAGGATAATTGCTGCTCATCAACCACCTGATGTGCCTTGTAGATTCCTCTGCACCGGTATACTCTAATGGCTACCGATCCCAGCAAGGGTTAGCCCTGCAAAATGGCATGCCCAGTAATGCAGAATCCCAGTTCTCTATGAAACCACTAAATGTTGCATTGTAAGCTTGCAAGATGCATCATTACATCGTTGAAGGAGCAAAGTCGGGTATCACGACTTGTTTTTGCACATGTGATCCGAAAAGTATCCGAGTTCGAGGATTATTTCATATGTATTGCACAAGAAGTTTTTAATGAAATACTAAGTTTTAGTTTTTTAATTTTTGGAAAATTATAATACTAGTTTTACAAAAAAGATGTAATTTTAATATTGTAATGACTTTTTAGTCATTAAATAAATATAATAAAAAAACTATAAATATAAATATTTTTTGATATTTTTTTAGCGTGAAAGGTTGATTATGTAAATTGTTATTTAACATATAAACTCTAGGATGTAAAATGTAATTTTTTAAAATACATTAATAAAGTAAAAATACAATCAAACTAAAAACGATCTTTTATAATTATTTGTTTTATTAAAAAAAGAATATTTTACATTTTCATGTGAGATTGATTCCGAGACATTCCTTATATGCCATCACTTATTATTATTTTTTTAAGTTAATAGCTAAAAGTTAAAAATAGAAGAAAAAGCATGAAAATCTTTTTTAAGTTAATAGCTAAAAGTTAAAAAAAAAAGCATGAAAATGATGTTTGAGACTAAATGTCCTAGCTTCTCAAACTCAAACTTAACCAGAAACTTAACACTATAAAGATCAAACAATCACTACCCGCATCTTTTATATCATTATTAATAAGATATATGTTGGTTTAACCAATAGAAGAACTTTTGAACTTTCGCTTTATAACTTTTATATAAAGTTTTAAAACATCAATTTTGACCCCATCAATTCTAAAATTCTCATTGAGCACATGTGAGGCACAACCTCTGTAATATGCTTCATAAAAATCACTTGTAGAACCATATCTAATTCGGTTCCTTTCTCATTAAAAATTTCATTATTAAGATCAAATTCTATTTACTCATTATTCTACTAGTGCTAGTGTAATGATACTACTTAACTAAAGTAGCATGAACATTTTTTACATACTCATAGTCATCACAGACCAAGATTTTCGCATCAAAATCTTTTCCATTTAGCATATTTTTCTCATTCTCATTAAATTTTGGTGGTTGATTTTAATCCATAAAAAAACTAGAATAGTAAAAAATTTCAATTTCAACATTATTTTTTTATTGTCAAAATTTCCTTTGTAGATCCCTATCAAGAGGTTACTCCTTTGCTCACACCTTTGAAACGAGTCTTTAAAATTGATTATGGATTTGTGATCACTTTCTTTATGATCATTTAGTTTTCTTTTCTTCATCTTCTTTAATCAATGAGATAATTCTTCAATTTGCTCTTCAAGTTTATCACCGAAAATTGATGGACTAATTATGTAATTTACTTCTACATATATTTTATAATTAGTTCATAAATGTCTCTTTCCTGAGGAGAAACCTCCTTATTCTCTAATACACGATCACGTTCTGTTTTTTGACCTCTTTCAGTTATGGTTATTTCCAGCACACAACACTAACAACTAGAAATCGTTAGACTTTGATATAAACTAATGCAAATTGAAACAACATAAGAAAGATAACAAGTACAAGCAATACATAATTATACCAAATAAGGTTACCACATAAAAACTCTAATTCAATTTTTTATTATAGAATATTTCACTTCAAATAGTCTACTGAAATTCAAGCTTAATAGCCTTATTTATACTAGTTTTAGGTCTACCGTTAAGAGAGAAAAAATCCTAATAAATAATTATATAATTATTACATGGATTCTAAACTAAATAAGAAAAAATAAAAATCACTAAAAATAAAAACATTTTTTTAAAACTTCATGCATCACTTTAATAAAAAAATGTTTTTTAAAAGTACTATTTTTGAATTCTTCTTAATAAGAAAACTCTTAAATTTTAAATAGTAAAAAATGAATAAATAACAAAAGATAAAGAAAATTAACATGGTTGGCCATGGTGGGCTTTTTCTTTGGGTGAATGTGATGAAGAAGAAAAAGGCTCCTTATAAACAAAAACAATGCATATTCGATCAATATCAATATGCTATCTAATCTTAAGAGAAGGAGACTCTCAAAGCTAAGAGAAGATCTAAGTTAAGCCATAAAATCCATACAATTATTGTCCTCTTAAGAGTATGCTAAAATTTAATGTGAAAATTGGTGCATAGAGAAAATATATCATTAAATAAAAGACTAGCTACTTAATATGAAGATTAAGAGTTTTAAGTTCCTAGTTAATAAATTCATTATTGCAAGACTTCTAAATAATCTAACACGAATATAAAAATCTCTAAAGATCACCACGAGCAAGGTTTCTACGTGTTAGTAGCTAAGTCCATAGGTCACTAAAGAAAAAAACATCTTAGGATTCACAAAAAAATAAAGTTATTTCAAAAGACAACAACTTTCTCACAATCTTATAATACAAGCAACACTAGTTTTTCAGATTACAAGCACAGAGAAGGAGACATATCATATTCATATTGAACTTCACCTCAAGTCTATTCCATACCACAAGCCAAAAAAAACATTCTTTGCTTTTTAGCAATTAGAAGCTTCTGTATGCAAGACCATAGTTCTTGGGCATTATTCGGGTTCATAACTTTAATATGTTGAAACCTTAACCTGACCTTATAAAACCCATTTCAGAAGAACCCTAAATTATAGTATCTATAATATCACCATGCATAGATAAATGAATGGATTTAATCATTTCAACAATCAAAGATGAAAACAGTGAATACAAAAAATTACGAATCCTAAGTCCTCGAGTATGAGATAACCCCATTCACTTTCATTGTCCCATGATGATCTAGCACATGCTTAACCCGATTAACAAAAAGACCATCATCATACCAACTATCGTACTAAAATGAAATAGTTTCACCATCACTAACTCTCTACATTCACCATCCTTAAGAAACTCAAGGTCGTTGATAATGCCTTTCCACAAGGCATAAGTATCATACAGAAGTTTGTGAGTAAATAAATCATCATTATGTGAATTATACTCTATCCTAACTTTACAAATGTCAAGGCAACCACTAGATTTATAAGAGAAAAAAATATCCTAATTAACCAAGTGAACAATCCATCTTTATTCACCTATAAAAAACGCTGCACCAATTTGCTAACTTCATCATAAATGATCAATATAAGTATTGCATCATGCAAAATATAAATCTCACAATTATATTTTACAAGTTATATTTTAGTCTTTAAATATGTTGTATAGCATGCACCATGTTCTTCCTTATCACTATGCAAAAGTATAATTCCTTAATTTAATAATTCTAACTTTAATTTTAGCTTTAATAATTGTCTTTCTTCCATTCCTCTACATGTATTTTCTATTACATTCATAATCATACAACATATCATTAACCTTATACGGCATGTTTGTTCAAATAACAAGTTTATCTTAACATCACATTTTCATTCTCCCCTAAACATATTCAATCAATCCCAACGGTGAAGTTATATCACATCATTTTTAGCTTAACATATCTAAGTTACAGATCAAACCAACAATTAAATTGCTCTATATTGGAACATAACCTAACAAACCTTAAAAATTAGAGACCTACTATTCAGGAAGAGCAATTTATGGCTGGAGAGTTTGTTTCCGATCTCCACCGTTTAGACTTCAGAAAAACATATGGAAGAACAACTTATAAAAATTACATCCCCATCCAACGGTTGACGAATGAGAAAATGTCCAGCGACTGTGACTTAAAAAAATGTTGTTTTCTCCAGAAATATTCCACCGACCATATCTCTCACACATAACTTGATATTGCAAATCCCTCTAGCTAGGATGTAGTAGCCATAACGATGAACAACATACCTAAAGGGAAGGCCAATCCAATGGTGTAAAGTGGAGATATGGCTATCAAAGTTCCTACCCTCAATATGTTTTCTCTCTCACCTAAAGCTCTCAATCATGGTTGATCCCCTCAAATTTTTGGGAGAAGATGAAGGCTTTATAAGCTTTTTTTGTGGCTGCTGGGTTTGCATATGTAACAACCTTTAAAAGAAGGATTTTATTTTTCCTTGTGACCCATTTACCCCTCATAATATATATATATAGCCAGAGCATGCCATACGGTTACCCAGACAACGAAGCGAACTTGCAGGACCGTTGCAGTGGTAATATAAATGCATCGTGGGGACATGGGGTAGCTGGCAGAGATGTGGTGCATGAGTGAAGAAGGTGATAAACAATTTTCTTTGAAATGACGCCATTTTAGGATGGAAATGGCCATTTGCAGTTTGATCACTGAAGTTTTGAAATTTTGTAATCAAGTCCCTTATTCAGGAAATTCTTTTTTTTTTAATTTCACCTCTGGATAAATTGCAATTAGACCCCTGCATTTTGATGCCATTTATAAAATGGTCCTTGGACTTTAATTTCTTGTAATTTTGACCTGAATCAGCCCCGAACTTTGGTATTTCTTCAATTAAGCCCCTGATTTTATTAATTAAACTAATTCCAAGTTCAATTAAGTCCCCAAACTTATCAATTCTTTTAATTTCTAGCAAAATTGACTTCCAAATTTATAGTTCCATCCTTATTAGTCCTTAAACTTTCAATTTGTGTTGTCGTAACCCAATTCTCAAATTATTTTTCATTCATTTCTTTTTTATTATTTATTTAATTTTTTTTAAAACAATTCAAAAATTGGGTTATGACATTCATGAATAGGGAAAGTCACGACTTCTTCGCATCTTTTAGGAGCCTTCGACAAGGTGACCTTTTATCCCCTTATTTGTTTGTTTTTGGTCATGAAGGGTTTATGAGGCATATTAGAGAGGCTTAACAAAACTCAAGGTTTTGATACAACTAGCGATGTCAATAGACTGTCATTACTCACTTTTGTTTTCCAGATGACCATATAATATTATATCAGAAATGTATGGACCTGGTCAGGATTGTGAGGAAGGCTTTGGATGATTTGTTTGGTTATCTGGACTTATTACAAATCTAAAAAAAATCCAAGTTTTCTTATCAATAGTCGATAATGAGCATTGTGCCTTTCTGCAGACTCTTTTAGGCTTCAGGTTGGGTTCCCTACCTGTCAGGTGTCTACAAGTCCCATTAATCTCTACTAGATTGACACATAATGACCGTATGCCTTTAATGGATTGAATTCTCTCGATGATTAAGATGTGGACTTCAACTTCTCTTACTTATGCTGGATGCCTTCAATTGATCAAATTCATTCTCTTTTCCATGAAGGTATACTGGTGTTCCAATTTTATTCTTGGCTACTTTGTTATTAAGAGGATTGAGAGTATTCTAGCTACCTTTCTTTGGAAGGGTTGTTCTCTCTTATATTCAGGGGCTAAGGTAGCTTGAGCTTTAGTTTGTTATCCTCTTAAAGAGGGAGGTTTGGGGATACAAAGGATTAAGACTCAGAATAAAATAGTTATTCTTAAGCACGTCTAGACTTCTTTCGAAGAGATCTTTAGTTTGGTCAGGATGGGTTTATAGTGTCTTACTCAGGAGTAGATCTTTCTAGCGTGTCAGATGTCATTCAGTTTTCTTTTGGTCTTAGAGGAAGATTCTACTAAGTAGAGATTAATATAGATAGAGATTTGTCTCTTGCATTGGTGATGGGATTGCTATTTCCTTATGGTTAAACTATTGGTTGTTGAATGGTCAATAGTTCTATAACCTTTTGCCTTTCAAGATGCTATCCTAGACTGGGCTTCCCTGGGATGCCAAAGTCTTAGATATCATTGAGGAAGGCACTTGGTCTTTTCCCTCGGGTAATCAAGAGCTCCGTAAATTTAGGACTTAGTGCATTTTCATCACAGGATTGCATTACAAGATCACTATATTTGGAATCCATTAGGGAGATTTTTTTATTGATTTCACATGGGAGGTTCTTAAAGACATAAGACCCGTAGATTCTATGCATCACCTCCTATGGTTTTCAGGTCATATCTAGAGACGCTCTTTTATACTATGGCTTGCTTCTATGGGTAGCCTACACACTATGGACATACTCTATACTTACTATATCATTAGCTCCTCGATATGTATTCTTTATGGCTCGCATATTAAGACACAACCATCTATTCTTTTAGTTTTTTTTATCTGCTTCTGTTTGGGGGGCTATCGCAAGCGAGACTGTTATGAGTTGGTGTTTGATGACATGGAGACCTTTGCTTCAGTGGACATATATGAACTGTAGGAAGAAGAAAAGTTCTTAAATCTTCTTGCTTGGTTAGTCCTCTCAGCCATGGTTTACTTTATTTGGTATGAGAGGAATAATCGAGTTTTTCACTAAGCTTGCTATCCATATCATGTTGTTAGTGCGGGGTCCAGGTTGGTTGAGCTAGAACCAAAATACCAGATTCCAACAATTCTTAGGTCTATACGACATCTTTTAGAGTCATGAGGTACCTCTAGCATATTGTCCTTTAAGTTCCACTTAAGCAAGTCTGCTGTTTTTACAAAACCAGTCAACTGGTTCTAAGTTTTCCATGAACCGGTCAACTAGTTTCACTGTTTTTTTTTTTGTTTTTTGAGTTTTATTTAGCTTTTGATTTTTTCCTACTACCTAAGGTCAGTTTGATTTGGATTATAAGTCGATGTACCTCTTAGGATATGCCTTTGTATCTTTATACAACTTTTCCCTCTAATACAATTACACTTATATAAAAATAATAATTTGTAAGCTGAAATTTTCAGCAGCTATAAATTTATAAAATAAACTTATGTTTTGCGTGATGCAACATGTTTCTTTACTGAGACAAATAACAAATCTGACATATAAAAAAATAACTCTTTTTATGGCATCATCTTATACTTCTCATTCACGAGCTGCTATTCATTGGGTGGGGGTTTAGGATTACAATAATACTGGTGCTTAGGTTCAAAGTAATTTTTGTGTCATACTTCAAAACCTGATTTTTTATCTTTCCAGAAGTTGTATCGTTTGCAAATGAATTACATGACCAAGTAATCATAAGGTTCACAACAAAATCTTTTCTTCCTTATATGTGCAAGATTTTCTTATTAAATATCCATCAAGGATTTGATGTTCTACGGTTTTTGTTATCTTATTTAGTTTTAACTTTATAAATTCTTCTAAATAAAGATTCTCTAATGATGATGACTTGTATAGGTCAATTTCTTCTATTTCCATGATGAACAACTAGCTTTTGGGCTAGAGATTGGTATTTAAGAAGAGCTATCCCCATTGTAACTTTTGGTTAGCCCCATACACATAAATCTCTTTGAAATTCTATCCCTTTGTAAATTATCTTTTCTTTTTAAGTTATAAATTTTGGAAAATCAGACATCATACACTACCTTATACTATATGGATTATTCCATGCGATTCAAACTTTAGTATTGTTGATTCGAGAATCAAGAGATAGATGCACTTTAGACCTGTAATAATAGAAGTAGCAGAAAGACCAAACGAATTAATAATAACAGAAACATGGATATGGCTCCAAGTATGAGTCAAGAGGTTTTATGTTAAATTTGATCAATTTGTCTGAATACTGTTTTCTATCACAGAGATTGCGGTGGAGGCATCATAATGCAGGAGAAACTTGCAAACACAATGTTGTCAGATTCATTTGTTTTTCTTTGTCAGGCATCATTCTACCACCAAAAGCCTCAATTTGATGATCAGTTGCCATAAAAGAAGGCTATGATTAAAGTGAGAATATACTTTGTAAAGGAAAAGACTGTTCACTGCAAAAGAATAAAGCACTCTTTTTATGTATTTTTTTTGTTTCTTTCCCCAACTCTTTTCCACATATAAAAAAGAAAAGCTAGAACTTCATCGGGAAGAGCCCCGGCTTGATAACAATTCAAGGAAGCAGAAACTCAGACAGTTAAAAAAGCAAATAAAAGGAACCAAAGATCAATACGATGCGGACACCTCATGATCTCATTGCTACAAGTATCCACAGCTTTTCTACTAGCAGTCCAATTCAATCTCTTTCACAAAAGCTCTCCCTGCAGCTAAAGTGAGAGTAACTGGGTCAATGCAGCTATGTATGCTATAAAGTGCGGGTTATGAAAAGGCTCAATGCCCACCATTGGAGGCCCCCTCTCGAGAAATCGCCTAGCTGAAGCTTACACAGCAGGATGGGAATGAAACTATCCAGGGAAAGTGTCAACTTTCATGGGGGTTCTAAGACAGAAGTTTATATTACGAACCCCAAATGCTGCTCGCTCAGCACTTGTAACAACCAGAACAGATAATCTGATAACAAGGGTTTGATGCCAAGGAGATGAGATTCCATTGAGAAGATGAACACACAAAAATAACGTAAACTCGCCACTTGTAGAACAAAACTCATTAGAAGAATTCAAAATCTAAAAAGGGACCTGATGATCTGTCAGAATCTGTAGCTCTGTTATCATTGGGAGCCAAGGATGACTTGAATGCGAGATTCAAAGATAAAAGGTCAACTGGTTTTGGAATTTCTGGAGGGTGAGTGCTGCGAATGAGAGCCCAGTTAACAGTCTCAAAGAAAGGATGCTGCTTGATCTCAGTAGCACCTCTTTTGAACCCTAATCTCTTTTGCGGGTCCTTCATGAGCAGACCACGGATTAAATCTTTTGCCGCAAAACTGACAGAAGATCCTTCAGGAAATTTTAGGGGCTGACCTACCACATTAAACAATGTCTCTCGATTTCCATTGCCTTTAAAAGGAGTCCTACCAAGTATCAATTCATACAAGAAGATACCGAACGTCCACCAATCAACAGCACTTCCATGGCCGTCCCCTCTTATTATCTCCGGTGCTAAATACTCATGTGTACCGACAAATGACATGGAACGAGCGGTGGTTGGTTCTGCAACAAGTACAGGAAGTGAATTTGAATTTGCCAGGTTTGGCTTTTCATTTCTAACTTTTGCTGTCTTGGGTTTGAAGAAACGAGGTTTAAGGCAAGATGGTTGCAAGCAAGAAGGCTCTACACAAACGGGCAACTTGCAGGCTGGATCAATACATGATGGCTCAATACAGTATGAAGAAATCTTACAAGAAGACACAGTACTAGATTGAACAAGAGTAGGACTCACACAGCATCTTAATGACAAATCAAAGTCCGAAAGCATAATATGGCCATCCTCCCTCACCAACACATTTTCAGGCTTCAAATCTCTATATACAACGCCCATCATGTGCAAGTACTCTAAAGCAAGAAGCACTTCCGAAGCATAAAACCTGTATAAAAACAAATAATTATTGGAGAACAATCCTAAATTTGTTCATCGTGCATAAAATAAAATTCCGAGGCTATATATCCTGAAGCGAAAGAACAATGCCGTCGGTACTTATGATCATGTACACGAGTCGAACTAATTTCTGAAAATCATTCCCAAGCCTTTACTCAATCTCGGTGTTCATAGCATTAGCAAAAACTTAATTGTGATCAATCTTTCATAAACATACAACAAAATGCATATCTGCTCAAGATAACTGCCTTTCTGACACTTCCCCCTAGTTATTTAGCAGTATTACATTAATGACAAAGTAATTAAACCAGATTGAGAGCGAAACAAAGAAGAATCACAAACCAAAAGATATTAACAAGCACACACTAACCTTGCTGCCTGCTCGCTAAAATGCTTGCCAGGTTGTCGCTGTCTTAGTATATGAAGATCCCCACCACTGCAAAACTCCATTAACAAACAAGAAAACTTATCGGTCTCGAAATGCGAATAAAGGGTTGGTAAAAATGGATGATCCAACAAACCTAAAATCTCTCTCTCAGTTCGAGCTCTCAACAACTTCTTCCTCCCAGCTAACATTCCTTTATCCATTACCTTCATTGCAAACAAGCAACCCATCCCTCTCAACTCAGCCAAATATACACTCCCTATATCCCCGACACCAAGTTTCTTCAATAACCTAAAATGACCCAAACCCATCCCCATATCCCCATCTTTACCCTTTACACACTGTACAGCATCCCATCTAAAGTCATTTCCCTTATGGGGTTTCGAAGGGTAGGAGCTCCTGAAGCTAGCCTCATTTGGGTCACAAATCAAACTAGCCTTTTCACTCTCTTTAGATTCACTAGCAGCAGTACCATTGCTCACATTGCTGCTATTACTAACACTATTATCAGAGACGGAACTACACAAGCCGATACTAACAGTGCTGTTAGTGAAGCTGAGATCCTGAAAGCTGCTAGTAATCACAGACTCAGCCTCAGCATCAAACGTTCCCATCTTTTGTGTTGTATGTTTGTCCATGATTTGAGGGAATGTGATAGCAAGAAGAGGAAAGAAAGGGGCTTGGACTGATGATTAAAAATGGATGGTCAGTCAAATTGGTGTTGGGGAGTGACCGAGGTGGTCAAAGGGAGCGAGAGCGAGAGAGGGAGACGCGGGCTCAACTTAAAACACAGATGGATAGTTAAAACAGCAGCATTCAAATTTGAATTCTAGCAATGAGAGACCCAATGTTTCTCGCTTCTATCACACACTGCTTGTTTTTGTCTCCAAGCTGTAACATGTCTTGATTGCTGTAACTCTCAGAGAGACTCCGTCCCACTTCACGAGGAAGACAAAAGACTTTCAGATTTTCTATAAACTAAAACAGTACTAATTAAATACATTACACACACACACACATACTTTTTTTTTTTTTTCTCCTTTTTATTAACAAACACTTATCGTAAAAACCAGGCCTCGGCCAATACCGTTACATTGATTATGGCGCACAACTATAAGTTGTGGATTCACAAGTGACAATGCTACAGTATCATGCCTTTCTGATTCCATTTTAATTTAAAAAATGTTTTGGGAATAATTACCATAAATAATTTTTCAATGAGCTAAAACACCATAAAATATTTGGCAGCTAATGGTCATATTATTTTTTTAATGTAAAAACTATGTTTAATAGTTGCTATTTTTTTTTCTTGAAGGAAAAAAAAACTTCAATCACATGGGGATTAACTTAATGTGATTTGTTTGATTTTGTGGGTCTAAAAATAACTAGAAGGATCAATAAAAACATAAATTGACTCAAAATAAATATTTAAGATGAGATTTTTTTTATATAAATATTAAAAATGAAACATGTTAGATTAATTCAGATAAGTCCGAGTTAACCTGTCAATTTGCATGCCAAGTCATGAGACTATAATAACTTCATAGAAAATAAATCAAAATAAATTATGAAGTTTAATTTTTAATAAACTTAGTGTTAAATAATGAAATTAAAAAAATCAATTAAAAAAAGAATAAAAAATAACCAGAGTCAACCTGTCAAACCCGCAACTTGAGTCATGAGACTGAGATAACCTAATAGAAAAAAATAATTAAAACAAATTATAAAGCTTAATTTTTAATTTAACCCACTATTAAAAGATAAAATTAAAAAAGATTCAATTAAAATATGACATAAAAAACGACTCGAATCAAACTCGTTACCCTAGTCATAAGATGAATATAATATCATAAAAAACAAACTAAAACAAATAATAAAAAATCAACTCAATATTAAAGAAAAAGTTTGAAAAAAAAGTTAATAAAAAAAAGAAAAAAAATACAGAGTCAACTGAGTCCATCATTAAACTTGTAGTCTACGTCATGAGATTAAAATAATCTAATAAAAAATAATTTAAAAACAATTATAAAGCATAATTCCTAATTAAATTAATGTTGAAAAATATAATTAAAACTAAAAAAATATATTGAAAGAAAAACAAAGAAAAAAAATATTCCAATAAATAATATTTTAGAAGGAAAAATATAATAAAATTCTCTTCTCTTTTATTTTTTTGTTTAATAATTAACATGCATAATTCATAAAGGTTACTCATTGCGTAGCTTTTTGGGTGTAATAATTTAACGAGATGAAGATTTTTAGATTCCATTGGGATATTCCGGGAATAAAAGTTTTGAAGCTGGCAGGAGGAGATGCTGAGACAGATCAGAGATGCCACATGGACATTTATTAGGTACTGAATATTTTTTTTCCTGTAATGGTGATCTAAATCTTTGCTTTTTCGATTTCCGTGATAATTTAAAAAATTAATTTGAAATGTGACCCAAACAATTACAAGCACATTATATGAAATACAATACTGAGAAATTTTATAATACTTAAATTCTAAGGTATTAATATTTATAATATTAGAAGAAAGACAAACATGAGAAAAAAAGCATAAATTAAAGATAAATTTTCATATTTTTGTTTTTTTATTTATAAATTATGATATGATTTATCTTTCATGTTTTTATAATTCTCTCATTAGATCTTTCTTTTAAATATTAAATATTGATAGTTATTATTTTAACACCAATAATAGCTTGCAAATCATAGTTTTGAAACCCGGACCGACCCGACGGGTCGACCCAGGACCAGGCCGACCCGGGTCTGGGACTGGTCTGAGTCTAAATAAAAACCTGTCGGGAAGTTGGCCCAACAAAACCCGGTTAAAGTCTAGAAATATATTTGAATCTGACAATCAAAGAAATTAATCTAAATTCTGTTCGATTTTTAAATTAACCTAAACATATTTCTAAACATGTGTTCTTAAAACTTTTCTTAAAAAAATTAAATAGCTTCAAGTACGAAGTTAAACTTTTATAATCTCTTAGTAAAAAAATCAAATCCCATCTATTTCATTAATTTACATTCAGTTTTGTTTTTCAAATAATAAAATATTTTATCTTGAGTGTATTCTAAGAACACAGATTAATTGATTGAATTGGAGAGTTTTACTTATGTAAGTGAAACTCTCCAATTCCATCAAGTAATGTGTGCCATTAGGGCACACGTTAGAAAAATCCATAATTAATTTGTTGATATTTTAATTTATTGTATCTTTTATAATTAATAAAATAACATATGATTGTATAACTAATAAGATACAGATTATTAATTTGTGCAGATGACATCTAATTAAATAAATTAATAAATTACCGGTTAATTGTAATATATTCATGGCTAATCTTTATAAGTAAATATCATATTTTAAATATGATCTTCAAAAACAAAATATTCATATCAAAGTTATTTTCTTATGAATTGTTTTTCTTTTTGAAAAATAAATTATGAGTTAATTTTTAATGAGAATAATGTGGGAATTATAAAACTATTTTTAAAATTATATTTTACAAAAAGTTAGCTAAAACCTTTTAAGGCTTGAGCATGGTAACATTTTTCTCTCCAACATTTAAAAAATTACATTTTACAATCTAGAGACCATATAGTTGATAACATTTTGTATATTAAGTTCACTATAACCCGATTTTGGGTTCCTCAAAATTCTTTTATGTAACTTTTTTTTGAAATATTCAAAAATATAAAAAAATCATAAATTCAAAATCTGAAAACAGATGAGCTTTTGAGCTATAATAGGTCAAGATGCTAGAAAAATAGTCAGATTGAGATATTGTTGATGAGATAGGCAGAAGAAGGATTTAATCGCATAAATTGGAAGTAATTAATAGGACAAAATTGGATCAAATGGCAAAGGTTAGGAACTCAATTGCAACATTGGAGAGCCTAATTGAAGAAACATTAAGTTTGAAGGATAAGTAAGCCAAGATTAGAAGAAATAATTATATTTAAGGGCTCAATTAGACTTTTAATGTGTTTAATTGACTTTATTAAAGACTTAATTGAAGCAAAAATAAGGTTGAAAGTCGATTTGGCCAAAATTGAAAGAGTGAATTAAGTTCAAGATCTTAATTAAACTTTTAATGGGTTTAATTGATTTAATTAAGGACTTAATTGAAGCAAAATTAAGTTTGAAAGTTGATTTTTCCAAAATTAGAAGAATTAATTAAGTTCAAGGGCTTAATTAAACTTTTAATGGGTTGAATTGACTTTATTAAGTACTTAATTGAAGCAAAATCAAGTTTGAAAGTTGATTTGGCTAAAATTAAAAGAATTAATTAAATTCAAGGGGCTTAATTAAACTTTTGATAGGTTGAATTGACTTAATTAAGGACTTAATTGAAGAAAATTAAGTTTGAAAGTTGATTTGGCCAAAATTAGAAGAATTAATTAAGTTTAAGGGATTAATTTAACTTTTAAATAGTTTAATTGACTTAATTAAGGACTTAATTGAAAAAATATTAAGTTTGGAGGCATAGTTTGAGTCAATTTGAAAGATCAGAAATCCAATTAAAGCTTTAAAAAGCATAATTGGTGCAATCATGGTTTTAATTAAAAAAGAAGAAGTTTAAAGGATCAATTGAGGATGAAATTGCATAATTTGAAAACCAATGACTAATTTGTAAAAGGTGTGTGAATTAAAGGATTCTAATCAATATTTTCAATGATGTCATTGCATGAAGTGAAAAGTTTTCAGGTTAATTAAAGGTCTATACGTTGAAATTAGAAATACATTGACTATAATGAAAATTCTCAAAATCCTAATTAAAAACCCTACTTTTCAGGGTTTGGAACAAACGACGTGTCATTCAAACTTTAATGAAAAGAAAAGGTGACGTGTCATTTAGTCATTGTTATTCCTTTTCTTTTTCTTTAGCCAAGAAGGTTGATCAAGGAACCATATTTAGATGAATGAATGTTGCATCTCCGACTACCTTAGGGGCCAATTGACATTAAATGTCTGAGAAACACTTTCTTTACAAAGATCAACCATCCTTATCAAACGCTTATACCCTATTTGGCTTAAAGAACTTGACAATTTCATATCCCCAATCAACCTATCTTGTATTGATAGTTTCAAACAGATCGAGGATCAATCTTCCAATAGATGAATATGAAGTTCTAAACCTCTGAATCAAACGTGGTTTATTCTTAATGATAGATATGCATCTCCTCTACATATTTCAGGTCCTCTAATGGTATGTTAATGTCCTAATTTATATGATGAATTTGCCAAAAGTACCTTACCCACAACCTAGACTAAAAAAGAGAACCACTCATGAAAGAGCTAACTTTGAGGCTGCTTTCTCTCACTATGATTTAGTTCACAAAGTGACAAAAAGAAACCAGGAACCGCAACTTTTAAGGGAAGGTTATAGAAGACAAATAAAGGGAGAGTCTTCTATAATCATCTACCAATGGAAAACCAACATGGTTTTATAACCTCCCAGATTTTGTTTCAACCTATAAAAAAAGGGTCTCTTCACAGATATAGGGGGAAGAAAAATCAAGAGAAGTTTCTAAGAGAATCAAGTGATAAATTCTAAAGGTGATTAAGTGAGTGTTTGGAAACGCAGGCCAACCCGCGTTTCCCAAAAAATTCAATTTTTTTTGCTAAAAATTAATTTTTTTTATATATTTTGGATCGTTTTGATGTGCTGATCTCAAAAATAATTTTAATAAAATAAAAAAATTATTATTTTGATGTATTTCAGCATGAAAAGAACTTTGAAAAGCAACCGCAACCACACTCCCAAACAGGAGTTTAAAAAAGAAATGCTAGTAAAATAGTGTGAAAAAAGTTGGAGAAAATAAGGGAGAAGAAAAGAAAAGGAGCAAACAAACCAAATATTGATTAGGAGTTGGGAACAAGAAGAAAAAGGCAAGAAATACCATAAAAAAAGGGAGCATTATGGTTAGAAGGTATGCATTTTTTTTTTGATGAGATGGTGTAGCTCAATAAGCACACCTCTCTTTTAATCCCTTTGAAATTCTTATTTGAAGGTTTATTATTCATCTATAATGATTAATTGTTAGTTTAAAGGCATTGTACATGTTTTTTTATATAGCAAATTATATTTTAAAGGAATATGCATTGTTTTGAAAAGTAGGTTCAAGATGGAATTGGATGTATAGTTTGATGTTTATGACTGCTAATATGATAATGATAGCTTGTTAAATAACAAGAAAGAATGTCTTGATGCTTAGATACTAGATCTATTTTTGATTTCATATTGGGTTGGTCAAGTTATGTTCATGATAAGGTTGATTGAAAACATATGTTAGAATCAATATTTGAAGAAATGCATTTTTGAAATCTTATGGATTGATTTGGTTTAATTGTTGTATTTTTTTTTTCTTAAGTACTTTGATAGTTCGAGTAAGTTATAATGGGCATGCTTGAGTTAGAGTTGCTGGGTTTAGGCCATTATACTAGAGTTTGGTTATTTTCTGGGTTAAAGGCTGATTATAGGATTTTCTAGGTTTTTGTTTGGGTTTTGGTTAAATGTTCAAAGGTTGTCAAATTTAATTTTTTACAAACTAATATTTTGGCCTATCATAGGTTTGAATCAAAGCATTAACCTATGCACAATTGTTTTTTTGCTCTTGATTCACCCATTTAAGGCTTGATTTAGATCAATCAATCCTTGGTAACTTTGAATATCCAAGTTTTGGTTTAGGACTATCAAGTATGATTCATGCAATTTATGGCTTATTTTTTGCATTTGATGCATCATTATACTTGAATCTTTCTTATTCGATCTCTTTTCGTCCTTGATTTGGTGTAATCTAATCTTTATCTTTGATTGGATTTCTGAGGTTCATCCATCTTCTTCGTGTTCTTGAGAGGACTCGACCAAAACATGCCTGTTGATCTTTGATTTTTCTTTGCTAACTGTGTGATATGTTTTTAGGCCTTGGGCCAAGTTGGTAAGCCTAGTCTATGTGGCTGGGCCAAGCCTTTCAAAGCTCAAGGTCATGTTTAGCGATATGAAAATTTACCAAAGAAAAAAAATGTGTTTTTGAGTTCTTAAAGCTTGTTTGACAAAAATGTCTTAATATTTTTGTTTTAACCTTATATTTATGTTTTTTTTTCTTGTTTTGCTAAACACAACCTTAGTAAAATCTTAATTTAATTTCATATTTTTAACGGATCATTTTGCAATTAATTTTGGATTTTCCACATCATTTTTATCCTTTCATATTTAATATTTGAGATTGCGAACTTATACGTAAGACATTTTCCTCATATTAAATAAATCCATTTCTTTTGATATATATATAAAAGCAAAAGAAATTATATCTTTCAAAAATATATTTATGTTTTAAATTCCATATGGCCAAGTTTCTCCAAAAACATCATTTTTTTCATTTTTAATTAAGAAAATACAAAAAACACAAAAGAAGAGATATTGCATGAAATAGCATACTAAAAAAAATCAATTTGTTTATTTTTAATATCAGGGATTATGAACTTATATTTAAAATATATTCTCATTATTAAAAGAAACAAATATAGAAAAATATGTTTTGGCTCTAGACTAACTAGGCTTGACCTATAAAGCCGTAATTCACTCTACTGAAGTGGACTTGTTTTAACCAATAAATATACTAGTGGTTAGAAAAACACAATGGAGCCTTAGTAATAATAAGAAAAATGAGTAATACAACTTTTCCTGGATATGGTGTAATAAGGGTGATAATGTCCTTCCTATACACAACTAGTCTCTTTATTCAGACTCTAAAGACTAATTATGATTTTTAGTTATCAAAATGTTAGGTGACGACTACAAACCTTTTAAACCATAAAAAAAAAAGAATTTCTTATTCTTTCCACACCATTAAAAATCATGATTCAAGAGGATAATTCGTGATGCCATATATGTACGATGAAGTTAATTACCAATGAACTCAATCAACAAAAAGTTTAGAAGTTTTGAAATGTTACAAGTTTGCTATTATAATTGACTCAATATCTAAAACACCCTTTATAATTTTTGTATCTTCTTCTTTCTTTTATGATTGTTATCCTAGATTAAAACCTAGGTATTACTCTTCTTTCTTGACCACCAAATCATTATTTTCTACCACTCCCTAACTCTAAAGACTGATCACCACTAGCTGAAAAGCACAACAAAATTTCCTAGTAAAAAGCTTGATTTTTTTCATATCCAAGCCTGAATTCCTTGGTGGCACAGAACATTGAAAAATACTTCCGATATAATAATTGAAGTAACATGCTTCCTATATTATGATGAAGTGTTTGTTGATTCAGATTGATTGCAAATCTTTACGATTGTCAAATATTTGAAGTATTATGAGTTCATGCCCGTTGTGCGATAACCTCGAGGGTATGATGCCACCAAGTAATTTATTTTTGAGGTTGAGTAAAGATGGAAATCAATACCCCGCGATGGAGTTAGGAGGATTGGGTTGCAAAAGGTTTATCCAAGACATAATGGTTTGGTTTCGGTGTGAATTTTTAATGTCTCAATATTTCTTTGTGATTATAAAATTTGTATGCAAACACTTGATTTTTCTTGTGTTTAATTTTCAACATGATGCATTTTGTATATGAATGTGTTTCCAAAAAAATTACGCTATGAGTATTTTCATATAATAAAATTTAATTACTTTGTTTATTTTTATTAGTTGGGGCTTTGTTTTCAAAACTTATGTTTTTTAAACATGAATGTGAAACAATGAGTTAAACGATGCCTCAACAATACCCTCTCAATATATTTTTCCATCGTATAGTAAATCATTATCCTACCAACATGCATAAACAAAATATTTAGGAACACCTCATCTTAGGATCTAGGCTAGGTTCAATGAGCCCAATAAGAGCTCATTCAATTATTCACTAACATGTCTTGATAAAATATTTATAGTCATAAGTCAAAAAATGGAGTAAATGATCATAAAAATGTCAATTCACCAAACAAATTGGGAGTAAAAAAAATAACCAGGATTTTAGAACGGATAGACATAAAACATACCTCGGATCCAACTCATCATAGTGGACCCATGTAAAAAGATCATCGGTAAATTAGACACAACAAACCATTAGAAATAAATATAAATTGCAATGCAACATATCTTATGTAGGATGTTTTATGGTAGTAGTATATTCCCTTTAGCATAACCAGTCTTTTATCTAAAAACTTTATAAACCAATTAGTGTTTTCTAGTTACCATAATATTAGGTGATAACTTCTAGTATTTGTTTTTATGGATTTGTCGCAATGTCACGTGCAACATATTTCATAGTTAATCATCATATTTTATACCTAATTCGATTAAATCTCATATTTAACCTAAAAAATTCTAACCCTAAATCTAATTCGCAACTGACAACAACCCAAAATCATCATAAATAACAAAATTAACAACTCAAATTAATGTATTTTATAACTAATTAACATAATTTAAACCTAATTAAAAATTCTTAATTCTTAATTCCAAACCCTAAAATAATTAAAATCAATAAATACATAATTATCACAAACCCTTTGAAATTGATTAAGAAAAAGTGTGTAATAATCCTCTAAGTGTTGAATTCAAGTAGTGGTGGCAGTTAAAATTCAAGAAAGGGTCGTAGGTGAGAGGAGATATAATTTATCTTCTTTTGCTATGAAGAAAGAGAGAGGGGTGGTGTTGCGTTTTATGGGTGGGTGTTTCGTGGTGGTGCATGGTGGGTCATGACAAGAAAGAGGGAAAATAGAGGAGAAGAGAAAAAGAAAAGAAAAAACAAGAAATGATAACTAGAGATTGGGGTTTTAATTCATTCGTAGTCGCATGTTAGACATGTGATTCACAAGACACAAATGAAATATGTAATTTTTCAAACGATGTTATTTTTTGAAATATTTTATAAAAAAAAGGAGTTCCAAAAGTGTTTTTGATACTATACTAAATTCAAATAACAGAGCTCTCTCCAAAGCCAAAATCCTTCTACCAGTTTGAAAAAAATGAGGGAAAAAAAAAAAAAACATCCAGGTATTATTCACAAGTACAACAAGATTGATTAATTAATGTAAAATGTTTTACGCATGGTCCATGGGGATGATTCTCCACTCGCAAGTGCACATTGTTTAATGTTTAAACTGTTTTTACAGATGTCTGCTTAATTCTAACTCTCACTTAACTAATACTTGCTTTGGTTTGCTTTCAAGGGAGGATAATTGATAATAAAAAAATCACAGACATATCACTTTCTTGTCTCTAAAGTTTGTTTTCCATCAATAACTTGGAGTACAATTGAAGAAGCAGGGAGGGCCGGTCCCGTATCAAATTCTTAATTCTTGAACTATAAATAGTATTTCTACAACCTTTTCTCTTCATCAATTGCATTAAAAATGAAGTTGCCAAAGTGGAATACTTATGGTTTCTTTCTCTTCTTGATATGCCATTCATTGTTATCAGGTAATTCTTCACAATGTTGGCATTGCTGTTTTTTTATTCATAGTAATATTGTTTCTTAATTACATGCATATAGCACTAAACATGCATGAGTGGCCATATACGTAATGAGTTTGCGTGAATGTTGTAATAAGAGTCTAATTGCTAGCTACTATTGCAGGGCGATCATCAGGACACCAAGTTGCATTTTATGTTCAAAACAAGTGCCCCTTTGCCATATGGCCGGCGACAGCCCCCAACACA
>Ga0307515_10004704_pt1 | contig 27988 bp, 24 predicted proteins | sample 17_EM_MG_FD_194513 | JGI IMG/M metagenome (GOLD analysis project Ga0307515, IMG submission 194513) | Populus trichocarpa ectomycorrhiza microbial communities from riparian zone in the Pacific Northwest, United States - 17_EM | ecosystem: Host-associated > Plants > Roots > Unclassified | place... | reverse complement strand
GCTGATAAAACCAGCAAGGCCAGCCTGAAGGCCAAACGAAAAATGGCTGGTTGGAACCATAAATTTCTGTTAACGCTTATCGCTAATAAAAATTTCTAATGCGTCAGCCCTGGGTATATCTCTTTTTATAAACAAGGTTGTAGGCATCGCCGGCATCAACCTGCTTGTTATTGTTAAGCAGCCAATACCAAAAGTGAATATGGTGCGGGTTGCTCACTTTTACAAATAACGAGTCGGCGGTTTGGTAGCCTGTAAAACTAACATCGCTTTGCAACTGCTGCACGCCTATTTCAATGGCGGCACTATCGGCTTCAACAAAGTAGCTCCGGTTGTTTGGGTTAACAATAACAGCTGTCGGTAAGGTAACATTCAACCGCGAAATGGTATCCCCATTAAAATTTATCGCCTTTATGCGGGCTGGCAAACTGATTGTTTTGCCCTTAAATAATGGCGTTATCTTTAACGAATCATTCACATACTCGTACTTTAGTTTATAGTTTTTGTACTTAAAATAAAGATATTCTGTTTCATAATGGCGCTCATTGTCTGAGTTTAACAGCACGGCCTGCATCGTATAGTTAATGTCGGCTTTCTGGAAGATAGAATCGGGTATGGTTACCTTTGTTTCGCCAATGGCATCAAGCGTTACCTGGTGTGTCCAAAGGGTATCGGGCACAAATATTTTTCCTGCTTTAAATTGTGTTACGCCGTTGGTTACCAGTGTTATTGCCACACGCCCGTCGGGTAGGGGCAGGTCGTTTTCATCTGTCGCCTTTAGGTAAACAGAAACCGGGCTGCCCGGTTCATGCTCTTTTTTATCTGTACGAACGTTAAATGTGGTTGATTTTAGCTCGTATTCCTCGTAATTAAACTTGCCCGCAATAAATGTATTACGCATTGCCCATAATTTGCGGTCGTCATCGTCATCATATTTATCCAGGTCGTATTTGGCGCTTGATGGATCGTCGAGGGTTATGTAATATTCCTGGTCCAGGCTAAGGTCCAGGCTATCTTTCAAAACAAAACTATATTCAAAGGCGCCTTTTCGGTAGCAGTCAACATAGCCCAATATTTTACCATTATCGTCAGCATGTTTTTGTATTCGTACCAGCAGGCGCTTATCATCAATTGCAGCTCTTGATTTCCGGTCGATGATAAATGCTTTTAGTTTTACGGTATCCAAAGGTTTATACATCGGCTTATTAAAAGCTATAAAGCCGGTATATTTTTTGTTTTCGTAAAAGCGGTTCTCAAACCTGTAATCGCGGTCGCTTTCATCTTTTTTAAGCCATCTTTTTAACCTGTACCACTTAGCATCAAACCATCGCTTGCTTAAAAAAGCGATACTGTTACGGTTTTGTTTAAGCTGATAATAATTGGTTACGCCGCCATATTCGGCTTTTATCAAAACGGAATTTTTTAGTTTAGTATGATAAAGATTGGTTTTTTGATCAAGGCTGATGCTACTGCCATGCGTGCTAACAACAGCGTTAGTGATTGCATTACCAAGCTTATCGGTAAGGGAGAAGCTTAGGTCCTGGTTGTTTTTTATTACCTTCAAATAAGCCGAATGCATTTCAATCAGCTTATACTTCAGCTGATTTTTTTCGGCATAAACCTTTAAATAGTTACCCGGCAGAAGGTTATTTTTCCAGTTGTCGTCGGTTTTAAACGAATCTACCGGGTGCTGCAATATTTTTTCATTGGGATCTTTATCCGGGTATTTATAAAACATCAATACATCGTCCGGCGAAATTTTGTAGATGTAGGTATAAAAACTGCTTTGCCTGCTGGGTGTAAGCAGTTTTTGCGCAAATAAATGGCCTGCAAAAAAAACTGTGATCAGGATAAGCAATAAGGTTTTTTTATAAAGTGATAACATAGTGATGAAATTAAAGTCTAAAGTTTTAAGTCGGAAGTATTGAGTCCTAAGTTCTAAGTCTAAAGTGAATAAACTAACTTTTTTAACTCGCCACTCAGAACTCAAAACTCACTACTCCCACAAGATGCACATCTATTTACTTTTCCATAAAGAAAGTTCAGTTTATAAAAACTATTTTTGAGGCGTAATCCCGCTTAGTACACCGGATTAGTAGATATTAAATTTATGTGGCATAATAACATATTAGACACCATTGGCAACACGCCGCTGGTGAGGTTAAATAAAGTAACAAAGGACATCCCTGCAACGGTTTTGGCCAAAATTGAAACAACCAATCCCGGTAATTCCATTAAGGACCGCATGGCCCTTAAAATGATTGAGGATGCCGAAAAAAGCGGCAAACTTAAACCCGGCGGTACCATTATTGAAGGTACATCGGGCAATACAGGTATGGGCCTGGCTATTGCGGCGGTGATAAAAGGCTACAAGTGCATTTTTACCAGTACCGATAAGCAATCGAAGGAAAAATTTGATGCCTTGCGTGCCTTTGGCGCCGAGGTGATTGTTTGCCCAACCAATGTGGAGCCCGAAGATCCAAGGTCGTACTACTCGGTATCATCCCGCTTAGAGCGCGAGGTGCCCAACTCCTGGAAGCCTAACCAGTACGATAACCTGAGCAACTCGCAGGCGCACTATGAGCAAACCGGCCCCGAAATTTGGGAGCAAACCGAGGGCAAAATCACGCACCTGGTGGCTGGTGTAGGCACAGGAGGTACCATATCCGGCACAGCGCGTTACCTTAAAGAAATGAACCCCAACATCAAGGTGCTGGGTATTGATACCTACGGCTCGGTATTTAAAAAATACAAGGAGACCGGCGATTTTGACAAAAACGAAATTTACCCTTACATCACCGAAGGCATTGGCGAAGATTTTTTACCGCAAAACGTTGATTTTAGCCTGATAGACCACTTTGAAAAAGTAACCGATAAAGACGCCGCCCTAATGACCCGCGAGGTTGCCCGTAAAGAAGGCATCTTTGCAGGTAACTCCACCGGATCGGCCGTGGCCGGGGTGATTCAGATGAAGGATATGTTTAAAGAAGGCGATGTAGTGGTGATCATTTTCCCCGACCATGGTACCCGCTACCTGGGTAAAATGTATAACGACGACTGGCTGCGCGACCGCGGTTTCCTGAAAGATGGCAAACTTACCGCCCGCGACATCATCAGCAAAAAAGATGTACAGGAAATTATCACCATCGACTGCGAAAAATCGGTGCTGGAAGCTATCAATACTATCAAATCGCTGAATATCTCGCAAATCCCGGTTACCCAAAAAGGTATGGTGATAGGCAAGATCACCGAAAGCGATATCCTGAATTCGCTGTTAGAGAACCCATCCATCAAATCGCAGCCGGTTAAAAATATTACCACTGCACCATTCCCGTTTGTTGATCTGAATACCTCTATCGACCGGATCTCGGGCATGATCAATAAGGATAACATTGCCGTACTTGTTGAAAGCGAAGATGGTAAAATTGAAATTATTACGCAGTATGATATTATAAATGCAATATCGGCTTAGATAGGATATTATCAAGTAGTTAGTATCAGGTATCAAGATTTTTTGAAGGTGTTATGCTTAGGCATGGCACCTTTTTTAGTATTCCTTATTATTGGGCGGTCAATAAAAAATCTTCGAGGTTATCAGGTGTAATGCCAAATGTTTTTGATCCTTTATAATTTTCAGTGAATGTTTGTGGGAAACGTATATTGCCTTTTGCAGACCACTTGAATTCAAAGGCTGTCAACTGCTCTCCATCATCTTCTATCAGGTCAATTTCCTGTTGTTGATTGGTGCGCCAGAAATATTGTGCTACATCCAGATTGTGGTAGCGCAAAAATTTCATACGCTCGGCAATTACGTAGTTTTCCCACAATGCCCCGGTATCGGTTCTGGAAGAGAGTGGCTTAAAATTATTAATGATGGCATTACGAATGCCGCAATCAAAAAAATAAACTTTTTTGCCTTTTTTGATTTCATTGCGAACATTGCGGCTAAAGGCTGGTAAGCGAAACACCACATATGTTTTCTCAAGCAAGTCGATATATTTATCGATGGTTTTGCTATCACTGCCGGTGGTTTGAGCCAGTTCGTGATAGCTAACTTCACTTCCAACCTGTAGCGCGAGGGCTTTCAGTAATTTTTCCAGAAGAAGTGGTTTTTTCACCTGTTCCAGCATCAGTAAGTCTTTGTAAAGGTAACTGTTAGCCAGTAATTTCAACAATTCGGCTTCTTCTCCTTGCTTAGTAACGATCTCGGGGTAATAGCCATAAATCATCCGGTGTTCTATCAATCGTTTTTCCTGTATCAATCCTATCTGGTCTGCCAATTCCGAAAAACTTAGCGGATAGAGCATAAACTCATATTTTCTGCCGGTTAATGGCTCGTTAACCTGGCTCGATAGCTCAAAGGCCGATGAACCTGTTGCGATAACCTGTACCTCTTTAATCTGATCGGTAAACAATTTCAAGGTAAGTCCGATATTGGGAATGCGTTGGGCCTCGTCGATAAACAGGATTTTTTTTTTGCCAACCACTGCCTTCAATTTTGTCGCCGTGGTGTTGGTCAATATATCCCGAACATCTGCATCATCGCCGTTAAGGTACATGTAATCCTTGTTTATTAAAACTTGTTCAATAAGTGTGGATTTACCGGATTGGCGCGGTCCAAAAAGCAATATAGCTTTTCCTTTGAATAGCCGTTGTTCAATAATGGCTTGCAGTGTACGTTTAATCATCTTGGCCTGTAATTTATAAAATACATAGTGAATTTGGATTGTAATCCAAAAATAACATAGTAATTAAGGATTTGCAAGAAAAATATTCGAACTTACACCAAAAGACTAATGAATGCATTGGTTAAATTACTGTTTAGCGTGAAATTAAGGGTATCATTATATTCCGGGAAAGTTTACGGAAATTTGTGTTTTGCAGGAGGGAACGGAGGGTTAAAGATAAGAGGTGTTATGCTTAGGCATGGCACCTTTTTTAGTTTATATTTGGGTATGAAATATCTGCTTATATGCTTTCTATTCGTTCCCATATTTTCTTTTGCTCAACAAAAGGATAAAGAAGTGACTGCGTTTTGGAGAACAGAAATAAAAAAAGCACTTGCCAATAAAAAAAATCAACGGGTAGTTGATATGGTTATCCCGGATTCTGCCACGGCTGTTGTTGTTGCAGAGCCTATTTTATTTAAAGTTTATGGCAAGGATGAGATATTGGGCGAAAAGCCCTACAAAGTTAATTCTGTTGATGGCTACTGGGTGTTGACAGGAACCTTGCCCGAGGGATATGTCGGCGGCACATTTGTTATAATTATGGCTGCTAAAGACGCTAGAGTGATTAAATTAATTCATTATAAATAAGTTAATTAGTTATATTCTGTCATCTTTCTCCGAACCAATTTTTAATGTTCACATCATAAAAATTAAAACCGATGTCGATGGTTATCTATGACCCTGAATATTTGGAGCAAGCACACCGGGCTTCTATTTTTCATAAAACCCAAATAGAGCAGAGTGATATTTGCGGATGTTTTTATTGCCTGGGAATTTTTTATCCCGATGGAATACTGGAATGGACTGATCAAGGAAATCCAGCAGGAGAGACAGCGTGGTGCCCTTTATGCGCAATGGATACAGTGATAGGTTCAGCATCGGGGTTTCCGGTAACAGACAGGGACTTTTTGATACAAATGAACGCCATGTGGTTCCCAGGAAGTGATGATGACGAAGCTGAAGAATTATAACAATAGGAATGAAAAATTGCCAACTTGGTAACTTCAAAAAATCTATTTTAAAGCCTTAGCAACCTCTTGCGGCGTAAGTAAAGTCAGTTTCATCCAAACGGGTGTGGCGTGGTTGCCGTTTTTGTCAACGGTTACTGCGGTTACCTGGTCTATCAGTTCAATGCCTTTTACAATTTCACCAAAAACGGTATAGTGCCCATCAAGAAAAGGCGTTCCGCCAGCTGTGCGGTAAGTGTTGCGCTGTGCTTCGCTAAAGTGGGTGTTGTACTTTTTTTCTATGGCATCCAACTCGTCGTTGGTCCATGTGCGGCCGTCTACAATGTAAAACTGGGTGGTGTATGATGATTCGGTTTTGTTGGCATCCCGGCCCATGGCCATTACTCCCCGGCGATGGTATAAATCGGCTACAAACTCAGGCGCTATCCATTTCATTTCGGGTTTTAAGGTGCGCCCTTTGTCATATAACGAATCCGGGTCGCCGCCTTGTATCACAAAACCTTTCAGTATCCGGTTAAAGGTGGTGGCATCAAAATAATGGCTTTTAACCAGTTTTATGAAATTATCGCGGTGCACCGGTGTTTGGTTGTACAGTTTTACAATACACCATCCCTGTGGCGTTTCTATTTTTACATACGTGTTTTTTGGCTGCGCAAAGGCACCCAGGCATAAGCATAACAACACGGCAAACAGGAGTAGTGATCTTTTCAAGTTGATAAAGTTTAAAGTATAAGTGTTCGGGAGATTTTTAGTTCCCTCCCCACGGGAGGGGTGCGGCTGGTAATGTGCGCAAAGGCAGGGAGGGGTTTTACCGTGCGGCTGTAAAATGCGCCTGTGAACGCCTGATTTAACCCCTACCTCTTCCTTCCCCGAGGAAGGAATCGCACGCTCCTCCGCTTTTTTATTTCTTCCTAACACCTATGAAGTTTACAGAAACCAATAAGCATGGTTTGCTGCTGACTAATTTAATTAAAACTGTGCTTTCGCCGGCAATTTATTTTAACGCCTTATACTTATAAAATAATCCAGCCTTTCAATAGCGCCTAAGCGGCGGCATGTTGCTAAATGTAAATGGTATTTGGTTATATTTACGCACCGGGCAAAAGGGGCCGGTAAACCAATATAACCGGGAACAGCAGAAAGGAGGCTTGTTCCAAATTACCGAAAAATCAACCTTTAACAGGTTCAGCTATGAAAAAATATGTGTTGTTTTCCGTTATGTTTGTTTGCGTTATGTTTTGCTGTTTTAACAGTTTTGCCGCCGGCGTTGATACCCTGGATATTTATAGCCAGGTAATGCAAAAGACGATTAAGGCCGCTGTGGTGCTGCCCCAATCATACAAAACCACGCAACAAAACTACCCCGTGATTTACCTGCTGCATGGCGGCCAGGGCAATTACCGCGACTGGCTATCAAAAACCGACGATAGGCTGCTGCTGCACAAACTTGCCGACCAGTATAATTTTATCATTGTTACGCCCGATGCCGGGCTAATGAGCTATTACTTTGATAGCCCCCTGGATAAAGGCAGCCAATACGAAACTTTTATAACCAAAGAACTGGTAGAGAAGATTGATGGCACTTACCGCACCATAAAAGACAGGAAGGGGAGGGTGATAGCCGGCCTATCAATGGGCGGCCACGGCGCTATGTATCTATCGGCACGCCACCCCGATTTATATTGTGCTGCCGGCAGCATGAGCGGCGTAATGAACATAAATACCGCCACCTGGACAGTGCCTGCCGAGTTTGCCCAATTGCGCAATAAAAACTTTGAACATTTGCTTGGCCCGCCAAAAGATGCCGCGAACCCATACCGCGAATACTCTGCCGTAGGGCTGGCCGATAAAATGAAAGCTAACGATGTAAAGCTGATTTTTGATTGCGGGTTTGACGACATCATGATTAAACCCAACCGCGAACTGCACCAACTGCTATTAGCCAACGGAACACCCCACGAGTACACCGAACGCCCCGGCAAACACGAATGGCCCTACTGGAGCAACGCCGTAGCTTACCAGTTCCTTTTCTTCCAAAAAGTGATGAGTAGTATTAAGTAGTATCAAGTAGTGCGTATCAAGATTTTTGACTTTCGGATTCAAGGATACAATTGCAGCGGTCTTGATACTTGATACTCGCTACTTGATACTAAATGGCCCACCATATTTCTTATTAGGTAACTCCTTTTCGCATTAAACTTTAAAAGGCTTGCAAATGCTAAATTTAATCGTAACTTTCATCATACTTTCACACCCTCCTCACAAGATTTTTTTTAAATCCTAAGGCTCTTTAATTTCATTTTATGCTCGCAGCGGATCCCCATCATATTATTGCCATTGGCGCATCTGCCGGCGGTATGGATGAAATTAACTCGTTTTTTGACCATACCCCTTTAGATGGGGTATCGTACGTAATTATCCAGCACCTATCGCCCGATTTTAAAAGCCGGATGGTTGAGTTATTGGCCAGGCATAGCAAGCTGGTGGTAAAAGAGGCCCAAAATGGCGTTACCGTAAAAAGTAATGAGGTGTACCTGATACCACATGATCAGTTTATGACCATTCATGATGGCACACTGGTGTTAACAGAAAAAGCAAAGCATCCCGGCCCGCACCTCACTATTGATCTTTTTTTTAACTCGCTGGCCGATAATAGCGGCACCAAAGCCATAGGGGTAATACTTTCGGGCCTGGGGCGCGATGGGACAGAGGGCGTTAAAGCTATTAAAAAAGGCGGCGGAATGGTGATGGCCCGCAACCCTGAAACTACAGCTTTTGGTAGTATGCCATCGCACGCTATCGCTACCGGCATGGTCGATTTTATTTTAGAGCCCGAACTTATGCCGGCCGCAATTGAAGAATACGTAAAGCATGAACAGGAGCTATTAGCAGATGAAGAGGAGGACGAAAAAAACATCGCCGAAATTATAGCGTTGATAAAAGAAAAATCGCCGCTTGATTTTTCGGATTATAAACTGAGTACCATCCTCAGGCGTACCAAAAGGCGCGCATCCAATAAAAACTACTCGTCGCTTGCCAGCTATCTTGATTTTTTAAAAACATCGCCCGATGAGGTAGAAGCCCTGGGTAAGGATTTCCTGATCAGTGTAACTTCGTTTTTCAGGGATAAAGAGGCGTTTGAATTTATCAAGAGCGACATATTGCCCGATTTGCTGGGAAAGCTTACCGCAGGCGAAGAATTAAAAATGTGGATAGCCGGCTGCGCCACAGGCGAAGAGGTTTATTCGATAGCCATTTTAATTGCCGAACACCTCAACGGCAATTTTGCAAACGTAGCAGTAAAACTGTTTGCCACCGATATCGACGGTGTTGCCATGGCCCACGCTGCTAAGGGAGTTTACAACCATGCTATAAAGAAAGATGTATCGGCAGAGCGGCTGCAAAACTATTTTATTAAAGAAAAAACAGGCTACCGGGTTACAACGGCTATTCGTAAGATGGTGATTTTTGCCCAGCACGACCTGGTGAAAAACCCGCCGTATTGCAATATGCACCTGATTACCTGCCGCAACCTCCTCATTTACATGACGCCGGTACTGCAAAAGAAAATATATACGATGCTGCTGTTCGGGCTAAAAATTAATGGGTACCTGTTTTTAGGATCGAGCGAGAGCCCAATGCCTATTATTAAGGACCTGGAAGTGGTAAATAAAAAATGGAAGATATACAAAAACCTGAAGGCCAAACGGGGCGTCAGTTTCGACGCGTTTTCGCTGCCCGAGTTACTGGATATCAAACGCACACCTGCAAAATTTTTGCCCGAAGATACCGGCAATGCCAATAACGCGTTATCTGAGCATATGCACACCCTGCTTGCCAAAGATATGGGCTACCTGGCCGTTTGTATTAATGAGGCCAATAATGTGGTAAAATCATATGGGGATACTTCCAGGTTTTTGCTACAGCAAAACTTTAATTTAAACCTTGCCGAGTTATTGCCCAAACCACTTGCCATTGCATTCAACGCGTTAAAAATTGATGCCCTAAAAACAAACGAGAAGGTTAGTATTAGCGGTGTTAAAATTAAATACGGCAAAAAAATAATTAAGGTAAACCTGGCGGTTATCCCGCTGATACCTAAAAAAGGCGATCAGCCCTTGTTGTTGGTAACCTTTATGCAGGATACTAAGGTGAGCACTGCCACGACCACCGATAAAGTATTTGACGAGAAAATTTATCATGACAAATACACCACCAACCTGGAAGAAGAATTAAAGGAGCTGAAGTTTAAGCTTAACTCGGCTTACGAAAGGCTGGATGCCTCAAACGAAAACATGCAATCCTTTAACGAGGAGCTGATATCGGCCAACGAGGAGATGCAGAGTACTAATGAAGAAATGGAATCGGTGAACGAGGAGCTGCATACCATCAATTCAGATTACCAGTTAAAAAATAAAGAGCTGCTGGAGACCAACGACGACCTGAACAATTATTTCAGGAGTAACATAAATGGCCAGCTGTTTATTAATAATAACCTGGAGCTGATGAAGTTTTCGCCGGGTACCGTAAAGCAGATTAACCTGTTGGAAACCGACATAGGGCGGCCGCTGAGCAATATATCAACCAATATTAAATTTGAAACTATTATTGATGATGTAAAAAAGGTGCTTCACGATGGCAGCGTAATCACCAAAGAGATTGAAACCAACAATGGCAAATGGTACCAGATTATGACCATGCCTTACGTGCAACAATCTGATAATAAGCGGAATGGCGCTATTATTACCTTTAACGATATTACCGAATTAAAAGGCATTCAGCAGGAATTAAATATCAGCAACAATATGCTGGGAATGGCCATCGATTCAACGGAGATGGGTACCTGGACTATAGATATTAAAACCCGCCGCTTTACCCCATCAGCCCGCCTTAAAACAATGTTTGGCTTTTACCCAAGTGAGGCTATGAGTTATGAAGATGCGATAGCCCAGGTTGTAGAAAAATACCGGCATGTAGTAACCGAAGCGGTAGAAATCGCTATTAGCACCGGTGCTAAATGTGATGTGGAGTACCCCCTTCACGGTTTTCACGACAAAAAACTGCGCTGGGTACGCGGGATTGGAAACCTTGCATTGGATAATGATGGCAAACCAACCTATTTTACCGGCCTGTTGCTTGACATAACTATTTTTAAGCTGGACGAGCTCCGTAAAAATGATTTTATAGCCATGGCAAGCCACGAATTAAAAACACCACTTACCGCGATACAGGGATATGTGCAAATGTTAAATTTAAGAGCCAAAAAAATCAGTGATGATTTTGCAGTTACATACCTGGCCAAAGCCAATAACCAGGTAAAAAAGATGACGTCGCTGATTAATGGTTTTTTAAATGCATCAAGTTTTGAAGCAGGTAAAATTTACCTGAACGAAGAAGCTTTCGAGATGAATACCTTATTGGACGAAGTTGTTGAAGAACTGTTATTAACAACCAATACGCACCAGGTGAGCGTAATTCCTGGTCCTGTTATCTCAATCAGGGCCGATAGGGACAAGATAGGCCAGGTGATCAGTAATTTTTTAAGTAACGCGGTAAAATATTCGCCCAAGGGTGGCAGCATAAAACTGTACTGTCAGCAATTTGATAATATGTTGCATGTTAGCGTTAAAGATGAGGGCATAGGCATTAACCCCGAGGATCAGGAGAAACTTTTTGACCGTTATTACCGGATCGAAAATCCGAATACGGTAAGTATCTCGGGTTTTGGACTGGGCCTTTACCTATCGGCCGAAATTATTCAAAGGCATAAAGGCAAAGTATGGTCAGAAAGTGTATTGGGTGAAGGATCTACGTTTTACTTTAGCCTGCCGTTAGCAACCGTACTAAATTGATAATACAATTAGGACAAAAAACGGTTATATTATGGTTATTGTTCGCCGTGGTTATCACCCCGGGGAAATGCGCTACTTTTTCCTTGCCATCAAAAATCCGTTATCTACAGTTTTGAAACCAACCTTTGGGTAGTATTCCATAGCATCGGGCACGGATAGCAGGAGTATCATCACCTCGTCGCCCAGGTGTTGTTGGGTTAATTCGATCAGTTTTTTGCCAATGCCCGATTTTTTGAGGGTAGTGGTAACTGCTAAATCGGCAAGGTAACAGCTCCAGGCGCCATCGGTTATGCAGCGGGCAACGCCGGCAAGTTCATTGTTATGCCAGGCAGTAACAATAAGGTTTGACCCCTTGTAAATACGCTTTATCCTATCCAGATCGTCGACAGGGCGGGGGAGGCCACAGTTCTTGTAAAGTTCAATTACCTGTTCGGCGGTAGGGGTTATATCAAATTTATAGGTGATTTCCATAAGTATTTCAAATTTGTATGTGCAGGAGCAAGTTAGGCCGAAATAAGCTGGCTTTAATAGTCCGGGTTGTAAACCATTGGTAGGCCAATTTAGCTGTGCGGGCTGCAGTGGGATACTTGCGACTTGATGTAATTATTGTTCCACCTGGCGGACCAAAATTTTGACACTTGATACCAGCGACTTGATACAATTATTGCTCCACCCGGCGGTTCAAAATCTTGATACTTGCGACTTGATACAATTATTGCTCCACCTGGCGGCTCAAAATCTTGATACTTGATACTTGCTACTTGATACTATCTTTTACCTTTCGCCTTTCCACCTTTTTTCCTAATTTTGCGCATCCTTTCAAATAAAACAATATTACCTTGGAGCACCAGGAATTAACCACCGTTGAAACCGCCAAAGATTTAGGCTTACTACCCGAAGAATTTGAACGTATTAAAGAGATATTAGGGCGCGTGCCCAACTTTACCGAGCTATCTATTTTCGCGGTAATGTGGAGCGAACACTGCTCATACAAAAACTCCATAACCTGGCTAAAAACTTTACCAAAGGACAGCGACCGTATGCTGGCCAAAGCAGGTGAAGAAAATGCAGGCCTTGTTGACCTTGGCGATGGCATTGGCTGCGCCTTTAAAATAGAATCACATAACCACCCATCAGCCCTTGAACCATACCAGGGTGCTGCAACAGGTGTGGGCGGCATTAACCGCGATATATTTACCATGGGCGCAAGGCCCATTGCCCAGCTAAATTCCCTGCGCTTTGGCGATCTTAAGCTGGAGAAAACCCAGTGGCTGGTTAAAGGTGTAGTAAAAGGCATCAGCCATTACGGTAATGCCTTTGGCATCCCAACCGTAGGCGGCGAGTTGTTTTTTGACGACTGCTATAATGTGAATCCTTTAGTAAACGCCATGTCGGCAGGTATTGTTAAGGCGGGCGAAACCGTTTCGGCAACATCATACGGCGTGGGTAATCCGGTTTACATCGTTGGTTCGGCTACAGGTAAAGATGGTATCCATGGCGCGGCTTTCGCGTCTAAAGATATCAGCAAAGATTCGGTGAACGATTTACCTGCCGTACAGGTAGGCGACCCGTTCCAGGAAAAACTGTTGTTAGAGGCTACTTTAGAAGTTATAAAAACCGGTGCCGTAGTAGGTATGCAGGATATGGGCGCTGCCGGTATCATTTGTTCCAACTCGGAAATGAGCGCCAAAGGCGAGCACGGGATGCGCATCGACCTGGATTTGGTGCCAACCCGTCAGGCCAACATGAAACCTTACGAGATCTTGTTATCTGAATCGCAGGAGCGTATGCTTATTGTGGTACACAAAGGACGCGAAAAAGAGGTAGAAGCTGTATTTGATAAATGGGACCTTAACTGCGCTATTATTGGCGAGGTTACCGATACCCAACGCTTAGAATATTACATGCATGGCGAAAAGGTTGCCGATGTACCTGCCGACGATTTAGTGTTAGGCGGTGGGGCCCCGGTTTACGAACGCGAATACCGCGAGCCTGCTTACTTTGCCGAGAATAAGAAATTTAATATAGATGATGTTGCCGAGCCTGCCAATTTGGTAGAAGTTGCTGAACATTTATCTGCCCACCCCAACTTAGCATCAAAACGTTGGGTAACCGATCAGTACGATAGCATGGTAGGCGTACAAACCATGACAGCCAACCTGGCCTGCGATGCAGCCGTGGTTGCCGTTAAGGATACCAACAAAGCCATTGTATTAACTACCGACTGTAATTCGCGCTACGTGTATGCCGACCCTTACACCGGTACTGCCATTGCCGTTGCCGAAGCAGCCCGTAACATTACCTGCGCCGGTGGCGAGCCTGTTGCCATTACCAACTGCTTAAACTTTGGTAACCCTTACAATCCCGAAGTTTACTGGCAATTTGTAAGCGCCATTAAAGGTATGGGCGATGCCTGCCGCAAGTTTGAAACCCCTGTTACCGGTGGTAACGTAAGTTTCTACAACCAGTCGGCCGATGGCGGCTCTGTATTCCCAACACCAACAATTGGTATGCTGGGTGTAATGGAAGATACCGAAAACATCATGACCGCCGATTTTAAACAACCCGGCGACCTGATTTACCTGATAGGTGAATCGGTTAACGACATTGCGTCATCGCAATACCTGGCCTCATGGCATAAAATTACCGCCTGCCCGGCCCCGTATTTCGATATCGAAAAAGAGTATGCCACACAGCAGACCATAAAAGAATTGATTAAACACCGCGTGCTGGAAAGCTGCCATGATGTGGCCGATGGTGGTTTATACACCTGTTTGTTAGAAGCCGCCATGCCAAACGGCCTGGGCTTTGATATTGAAACAGACGCTGCTATCCGCAAGGATGCCTTCCTTTTTGGTGAGGCACAGGGCCGTATAGTGGTAACCGTCGCCCCCGAAGAGCAGGAACGCTTTGTAGAGTTTATGGCCACCAGCGAAACAGAGTTTAGCCTGTTGGGTACCGTAAACAACGGTTTCCTGAATATAGACGAAGAACTGTTTGGCCACGTTACCGACGTAAAAATGGTTCACAGCAACGTATTGCACTCCATTTTAGGCGAATAAATAATGCTGAAACTTAACCAGGTACACCACATCGCCATTATTTGCAGCGACTATGAAAAATCGAAGCATTTTTACAGCGAGATACTTGGTTTAAAAATAGTGCGCGAGGTTTACCGCGAGGCACGCCAATCATACAAGCTTGATCTGGAAGTGGGCAACCGCTACCAGATCGAGCTTTTTTCGTTCCCCAACCCGGCGCCCCGTCCATCCCGCCCCGAAGCCGCTGGTCTGCGCCACTTAGCTTTCGAGGTAGATGCCCTTGACGAAGCCGTATTTCACCTCAACGAACAAGGGGTAGAGGCAGAGCCTATTCGTGTGGATGAATTCACCGGTAAACGGTTTACATTCTTTAATGATCCGGATGGCTTGCCATTGGAATTGTATGAGGTGTAGTAGTAAGTATCAAGTAGTAAGTATCAAGATTTTTTCAAAATTCCCCTCTCGAGAGGGGGCGCGCTGGATTGCGCGGTAGCAGGGGTGTGTTTCTACGCCATGAGTGGAAGTATCAAGTGTCAAGATTTTACTTTCGGACTTTCGGACAAAAGACTTTCGGACTTAAAACCAATGCAGCTATCTTGATTCCTGACTCTAATATATTGATTCTTTTCCCTGGCGTTGCCTGCGGCTGCGCTATGCTCATACTGCATAGGCCTTAGTCACAGGCCGGTATCCGCGCCGATCCCTAACGCTTTTGTCTGAACGCTGCTTAATCCGAGTTCAGAAATTATAATTTGCGTAAACTTTCCGCATATTAATACCTTTGCATATGCCCACCAACCAGGATATTAAAGTAGCGGTAGATGCAGTAGTATTTGGATACACTTCAAAAGAAGGGTTATCCGTACTGCTCATCAAACGCAACATCAATCCCTTTAAAGATACCTGGGCATTACCTGGTGGATTGGTTGGTAATGACGAATCATTGGAGGATGCCGTACAACGTGAACTGAAGGAAGAAACAGGTATAAGTATCAGCTACCTCGAACAGTTATACAGCTTTGGCCAGCCCGGTCGCGATCCGCGTAACAGGGTGATCTCCATTACCTACTACGGTCTGGTAAAGCCGGATGCATTCGAAATTGAAGCCGCCACCGATGCCGCCGAAGTAGCCTGGTTTAACATCAAAAAGATCCCGCAGCTGGCATTTGACCATCAGGCTATTATCAGCGCGGCACATGATCGTCTTAAAAATAAAATTCTTTACCAGCCTGTAGGCTTTGAGCTGCTGGAAGAACGCTTCCCCTTCTCCGAACTGGAAAAACTATACATGGCCGTTTTGGATAGGAGTATAGATCGCCGGAATTTTAAAAAGAAGGTTAGTAAATTTGGTTTTCTCGAAGAAACCGATGAAAAACAAGCACTTGCAGGCGCCGGCCGGCCGGGCAATCTGTTCCGCTTTAACCAGCAGAAGTACTTCCAGCTCCAAAAAGATGGCATCAATTTCGAGATTTAATTTCTTGTTGAAACGTATCAAATGCGTGTGCCGAAGGCAAACGAACCATTTTGTAGAGACGCATCACATGCGTCTCCCGCAGGACAGGTGACGAATTATATGGCCGATTTGCACGGTTGAATTGCATGTGGCAGACGCATGTGATGCGTCTCTACGGAAAAAAAATCAAAAAATAATTTGCGTATTTAAAACGCATATTTATATTTGCGTATAATTAACGCAAATAAAATGAAAATAGCCGTAATTATTGCCCGCTTCCAAACGCCCTACCTGCACGAGGGGCATAAAAACCTGGTTGATACCGTGAGTACGGATCATGCCAAACTGATCATCCTGTTAGGGGTAAGCCCGATAATGGGCAGCCGTAAAAACCCATATGATTACCACACTCGCGAAAAAATGATCAAACGCGAATACCCGGATGTGATTGTGCTGCCGGTGAGCGATCATCCCAGCGACAAGGTATGGTCTGATAACCTGGATAGCTTGCTTAAAAGCGTGTTCCCTAATGGTATCTTCACGCTGTTTGGCAGCAGGGATAGTTTTATCCCTTACTACAAAGGTCATTTTGAAACGGTGGAATTGCCTGCCCATGGCGACTACAACGCCACCGAACTACGTAAGCAATATGCCGACAAGGTTTTTGATTCCAACGATTTTCGCGCCGGTATCCTGTATGCCTACTACAACCAATACACTAAAGTATACCCAACTGTTGATGTAGCCATGTTCAGGAACAATAAAACCGAACTGTTGTTAGGCAAAAAAGCCAATAGCCCTAAATGGCGTTTTATAGGCGGCTTTGCTGATCCGGAAGACGAAAGCTACGAAGCCGCCGCCAAACGCGAGCTAAGCGAAGAATGTGGAAACGTAGAGGTAAGCAACATGACTTACGAAACCAGTCACCGCGTAAACGACTGGCGTTACCGCAATGAAGCTGATAAAATTATTACCTTGCTGTTCAGCTGTGATCACATAGCGGGCGAACCCGTGGCTAACGACGATATTGTTGATGTGGCCTGGTTTAAAATAGCAGACCTTACTCAAATGATAAGCAACGATTTGATAAACGATGAGCATGCCAAAATGTTAAAACTCATTATCGTTAAATACCTTAATAACTAACACCATGAAACGCGAAAACTTAGTACTGCTGGCCGATGCCTACAAGTACGCCCACCATAAATTATACTACCCCGGTACCACTCAAATTTACAGCTACCTGGAAAGCAGGGGAGGGATGTTTGATGAGACCATCTTTTTCGGTCTGCAATACTTTTTGAAAGAATACCTGCAGGGCCCGGCATTTACCCAACAGGACCTGGACGAGGCAGACGGCTTTTTAAAACAGGTTTTTGGCCGCGATGATGTATTTGATAAAAGCAAATTTCAATACATACTGGATAAATACGATGGCAAACTACCCGTAAGGATAAAAGCCGTAGCCGAAGGTACAGTCGTACTAACCGGCAACGCCCTGATGACCATCGAAAACACCGACCCGGAATGCTATTGGCTTACCAATTTTTTAGAAACCCTGCTGATGCAGGTTTGGTACCCCTGCACCGTGGCCACCCTGAGCAACCAGATTAAAAAAGTGGTGACCCAATATTACGAGGAAACAGCCACACCCGGCGCAGAGGCAGGTATAGACTTTGTTTTGAACGATTTTGGTTTCCGGGGCGTAAGCAGTGTGGAGAGTGCAAAAATCGGCGGGGCGGCGCATTTGCTCAATTTTAACGGCAGCGATAACCTTGCAGGTTCTGTAATGGCCATTAATTATTATAATGCCCAAAAGGTGTACGGCCTGAGCATCCCGGCTACGGAACATAGTATTTGTACTTTGCTGGGTAGGGAAGGAGAGCTGGAAGTTTTCAGGCATGTGCTCAGAACTTTCCCCACCGGTATTATTGCCTGCGTATCTGACAGCTACAATATTTTTAAGGCCTGTAGCGAATATTGGGGAACGGAGCTACGCGACGAAATCCTGAACCGCGACGGCACCCTCGTGATCCGCCCCGATAGCGGCGACCCGGTAATGACTTTGTTGGAGATTTTTAATATCCTGTTTGATAAATTTGGTTTTATCACCAATGCCAAAGGTTACAAAGTACTGCCGCCACAAGTGAGGGTAATACAAGGCGATGGCGTAAATTATACCGAGATAGGTAATATTTACAAGGCCTTGAAAGATAACGGCATCAGTGCCGAAAATCTGGTATTGGGCATGGGCGGCGCTTTACTGCAAAAGGTTGACCGCGATACCCAAAAGTTTGCCCTGAAATGCAGCAGCGCCATTGTAAACGGGCAGGAGGTTAACGTAAAGAAAAGTCCGACTGAAATGGACGCTGATGGCAATATCACCCCAAGCTTTAAAAAGAGCAAAGGCGGCCGGTTAAAGCTGGTTAAAATTGATGGAAAGTTCAAAACTGTTAACGAGGACGACGAACCCGGAGCAGAAGACCTGCTGCAAACTGTTTTTGATAACGGGGAATTGATAAATACTATTAGTTTTGAGCAGGTAAAGGCAAATGTAAATGCCAATTGAAATCAGCATGAAAAAGTTACTGTTCGCTATAAAAGATTATGAATACCTAGCCCAAAAGGTAATGGCCTGCGGAACGTTTGAAAAAGGGCAAATAGAGGTAAGCACCTTTACCGACGGCGAGCGCTACCAGCGCATCCTGTCGCAAATTGAAAACCGCGACATCATCCTGATTGGCGGCACAGTTACAGACGAGGCCACGCTGGAACTTTATGACTTGGCATCGTCATTAGTAAGCTATGGCGCTAATTCCTTAACGCTGGTGATCCCTTACTTCGGCTACTCAACAATGGAACGTGCAGTGCTGAGCGGCGAAATTGTAACCGCCAAAACCCGTGCGAGGCTCATATCGGCCATCCCTAAATCAAACCGGGGCAACAAAGTGGTTTTGTTCGATCTGCACTCCGAAGGCATCCAATACTATTTTGAGCATGACCTGTACCCGGTGCATGTTTATTGCAAAGATCTGGTGATAAAAGCGGCCCTCAAATACGGCGGCGATAGTTTTGTAATGGCCAGCACCGATGCAGGCAGGGCCAAATGGGTAGAATCACTGGCTAACGACATGGGCGTAAACGCCGCTTTCATCCTGAAGCGCCGGCTAAAAGGCGATCATACCGAAGTAAGCGCTATCAATGCAGATGTAGCCGGCAAAACCGTTATAATTTATGACGACATGATCCGCTCCGGCGGCAGCATCATCAACGCTGCCCAAACCTACAAAAATGCCGGCGCAGGCGATATTTATGTGATAACCACCCACGGGCTGTTCATCAACAACGGCATCGACCGGATAAAAAGCAGCGGACTGATTAAAAAATTGATCAGCTCAGATTCGCACATGAATATGCAGGCCATCGGCGATGATGATTTTGTGGAGGTGAACAGTTTGGCGGAGCTGATTTGTTCGGTGATATAGTATTTACAATTCAACTCTATATGTCATTATCAGGAACGAAGCAATCTCAAGGATGCACGGTGAATATGCACGGTTCGCGATTGCTTCGTTCCTCACAATGACATGGTAAATATTAATTCGCCATATGGTCGGCTACCACTTTAGCTGCTTTTTTCGAGATTTTAGTTTTTTGTTCTGCCACATCGGCGGCAGCTTTTTTAAAGCTCTTTTTGATGCTGCGCTCCAGTTTTTTGCGGTTATCTACTCCGTCATCCGTCAAAAATAAATAAGCTACAGCACCGGCAGCAAGCGCGCCAACGGCTATTGAAGCTATCAAAAATGTATGGTCTTGTTTTACAAATGGATTTTTCATAGTTGTAATTTTTATTTTACAACAATGCCGGGTGGTTTTGGTTCTAATTCATTTTAATTGGTTTAAAGGGCACTAAACAAATATTGAAAATATATTACAGGATATCATTAATCCGTAGCCCGTATTATCAGTCAAATATTAGCCTATATTTGATACGCCTGTTACCACAATGAAAAAACCAACCTTATTTGCCTGTTTAATTCTTTTTATTTTTAATGCTTCGGCTCAACGCATAATTAATAACCCTTCCTTTTTTGCCAACAACGCCCAGGGACTAAGTATCAGTAGGGTAACCATTAGTGATACGGCGACACTGGTTAGTTTTAAAACCGATTATCAGTCGGACACCTGGTTTAGGATGCCATCGGGTCTTTATCTGGTTAGCGGCAATCAAAAATTGAAGATCAGAGCTGTCGATAGTCTTCAGTTAGGTAAAAGTACCCTGATAAAAGGGGGCAAAATTGCATTTACCTGTAATTTTCCACCTGTAAATATCCATACAAAAAAGATAGATATTGCCGAACCAGATTGCCGGCAGCAGTGTTTCAATATTTGGGATATTGAACTGCCGGGAATATCAATCCCGGGAGATATTGCAGGCGATTGGTTTAAAACAGACGGTAGCAAACAATGGGAGTTGGGTGTTTACAACAGCAAGCTTGCGTACAACAGCAGGTTATGGAATTATACATCTGTAAACCGGCAGGGTAAAACTATGTTGATTGGCTTAAAAGATGGCGACCAAAAGCTCAGTTTAACGCTGAAAACAGGTGACAATGGCCGGCTATATATTATTGGGAAAAAATCGGCTGTAGCGTTATTTAACAACGCGACTGCCGGCAAAACCAAAGTAGCCGATAACAAAAACGTTTTTACCCTGGCAAACGTTTACAAAACCGGCATGACCGAATACGCAGGTTATATAAAAGGCTACTCGCCCCGGATGGGATTTAACACCGGGCAGGTATTTGTTAATAACGCGGTTACAGGGGGACAGGAAAATTACCTTGTAAAAATAGCGGACGATGGAAGCTTTAAAGTAAGTTTCCCTGTGAATTATACAAAGCAATGTTACGTGCATTTTCCTTTTTCATACGCCGCTATATGCTTTGAAGCCGGTAAAACTGTATTCCAAAAGTTTGATGTATCGGGCAGTGCGGTAACTGCCAGTTTTATGGGGGATAATGCCATCCTGAATAACGACTTATATCGCACACAGTTTATTTTATTGGGTATTGACTGGCTTAAAGTTAGAAAAGATGTGCTGGATCTTACTCCCGCACAATACAAAGCCTATTACATTAACCTGCACGAAGAACGGCTGGGGGTTTTAAATAACTACCGGTTACAAAATGGAATGACCACACAGGCATATAACCTGGCGCGGCTGGGTATTACCTATGCCTTAACCCAGTTTTTATTTCAATATAACGCCGAAAAATGGGAAGCTTACCGGCAAGTAAATAACATCAACCCGCAAAACAAACGCAGCCAATTGCCGCCGGTAAAGCTCGAAAAAGCCTATTATTCTTTTTTTAAGGATGTTAATTTTAACGATCCGCTGGCGATAGTTTCGGTCGATTATGCATTTTTTTGCAACAATTTGAAGAATAATGAAGAAGTATCAGCAGCCCAACGTCAATACATTTTGGATTATGTAGCGCGGTCTAAAAAAACTAAAATATCGGAGCCCGACGCCGCATTCCTGGATATAATGCTGGCAGATGCAAAACAAGACCGCATCATACAGCTAAAAGGCGATGAGCAAAAAATGATCCGTACAAATGTGTTAAAGGGAATGATAGACGCCGACATGAGTTTTGATCTTCAACTGATGGACGCGCAGGATACCACAAGTAAAATAGAAGCCAGTTTTGTGCCGCTTTCGCCGCTACAGCTTGCAGCTATGCGTACGCACTTTACAAACCCGTATGTTTTTTCATTACTGAAGGGTTATAATACAAGTATTGCCAACAAAATTGAGGCTAATAAAAAACAAACAGGTTATGCAAAGCATGAAATACCTCAATTACCTGCCGATAGCATTTTTTCGTCCATCATCAACAAATACAAAGGCAAAACCATTTATGTTGATTTTTGGGCAACCTGGTGCGGTCCGTGTTTGCAGGCAATTAAAGAAATTGCTCCCTTAAAAGCCGAATTGAAGGATGATAAGAACATCGTTTTTGTTTACATCACCAATCAAACATCGCCGGTAGGTACTTACAACGGCATGATACCAAATATAAAAGGAGAGCATTACCGGGTGAGCACTGATGAATGGAATCAATTAACCAGCCAGTTCCAGATCAACGGTATTCCGCACTATATATTGGTGAAAAATGGCGTGATTAACAATCTTAAATACCAGCCTTTTGATTATAATATACTAAAGAGCCGGTTGCTTGATACCTCCGGTAATTAACAATTTTGCCTTACTTTCGCATTCATGTTCCACTTCAAACAATTCAGTGTTGACCAAGGCGGTTGTGCCATGAAAATAAACACCGATGGTGTTTTGTTGGGCGCATTGACAATGGCTGACGCCCCAAAATCTGTATTGGATATCGGTACCGGAACAGGGGTAATTGCATTGATGCTGGCCCAGCGTTTTGGTGATGCTCAAATTGACGCAGTGGAGATTGATGAAAGTGCGGCGAAGAGTGCGGGCAGGAATTTTAAAAGCTCGCCATTCGCGGATAGGCTCATGGTTTATCCTTTAGGGTTTAAAGAATTTTTTGAGGGACATCCCGGTAGCAAATATGACCTGATTGTTTCCAATCCCCCATTTTACATTAATTCCCTGTTATCGCCGGGCGCTAAAAAGAACCAGGCTAAACATGCGGGGGAAGGGTTTTTTGAGGAGTTGATCCAATCTGTTTCCATCCACCTTACCGCAAATGGGGTTTGCTGGCTGGTGTTACCTCCGGATACAGGCATATTGGTAAAACAGCTAGCCTTACACAACGGACTGCATTTGCAAAGTAAAATCAGTATTCAATCCTTTAAGGAAGATGAAGCGCACCGGGAGATTTTAGCGTTCGGCCTACAGCCCACGGAACTCGAGGAAGATTGGCTGGTGATATATGACGCACCAAAAGTGTACAGCGCGGCTTACCAGGCTTTACTGAGAGATTTTCTGACGATATTTTAATTTTACAGATGAATAAGTTGTTAATCTTTGTCTTACTCTTTTTAGCCGGAATTGACTATTGTCCCGCTGCTTATATAAGCCCAACGGGAACTTATAAATTGATCAGCAAATCAAAAAAAGTAGATGAAGATACCTATGGCCGTTGGGGGGATATCCACATTAAGGCATTGTCAAAAAATAAAATCGTGATAGTGTTGGGTGTTAACATGGGGGCACCCGGTTATAACTCCGGTACACTTATAGATACCTTAGCTTACTTAGATAATAAAGCCGTTTTTAAGGGGAATGAATGGGACCGCAGTTGCCGTATAACATTCAGGTTCAAATCCAATGGAATAAGCGTTACCCAGCACACGGACATAAATTGGGGTTGTGCTTTCGGCCAGGGTGTATATATTGATGGATTTTATAAAAAGATAAATGGTAAGGTGCCGGTTTTGCGGCATCCGTTAACCGGTAAAATTATAAAGTAGGTATTGAGTTTTGCAGGCGGCTTCCGCGAGTTTAGCGCAGCGTACCTCGTGGTTAACCATTATGTAAACTCCCAGTTTACATAATTCAGCTGAAAGCTGAAACCATGATACACCTATGGTTGAAAGCCCGCGTGAGCGAACGAGTTTTTTTGTCTTAACTCTTGATTCTTGACTCTTGCCTCTTTAAAACTATCTTTACCCCATGACCCGCATTGGCCTGATATCCGATACCCACAGCTACCTCGATGAAGCTGTTTTTAAACATTTTGAAATCTGCGACGAGATCTGGCACGCCGGCGATTTTGGTACCATCGAATTGGCTGATCAACTGGCAGCCTTTAAGCCGCTCAAAGGTGTTTATGGTAATATCGATGGGAAAGATGTACGGATTGTTTACCCCGAAAACCTACGCTTTAACTGCGAGGGGGTAGATGTATGGATGACGCATATCGGCGGATATCCGGAGCGGTACAGCCAGCATCTCAAGACTGAGATTTATAGTAACCCACCCAAACTGTTCATCACCGGCCATTCGCACATTTTAAAAGTGATACCCGATAAAAAGCTGCACCTGCTGCATCTAAACCCCGGCGCGGCCGGCAAACAAGGCTGGCACAAAGTACGTACCCTCATGCGCTTTAATATCGACGGCGACAAGATCCAGGATTTGCAGGTGATAGAACTGGCGGGAAGGTAAATTCAGTATCAAGTAGCAAGTATCAAGTAGTGAGACTGAAACAGACGTGAAAATTATTAAATCGATCCTGCCTTTGCATTCTCAACCTCAAAAACAGAGTCGATAAGCAGCGGCGCGCGCTTCCCGGCGGCTACGGCCAGCTGGTCGCAACGTTCATTTTCGGGGTGGCCATTGTGCCCGCGTACCCATGTGAATTTTACCTGGTGTAGTTTGCTTACATTTAAATAGCGCATCCAAAGGTCCTTGTTTTTTTTGCCCGCAAAGCCTTTGGCAACCCAGCCGTTAACCCAGCGTTTTTCGATAGAATCGATCACATATTTAGAGTCGGAAAAGACCATAACTTGCTGGTTAGGAGTTTTTAATGCTTCAAGGCCCTTAATAACAGCCATCAGTTCCATACGGTTATTTGTTGTTTTTCGAAAACCTTCGGATAGCTCCTTATAATGCTGCCCCGAGCGTAAAATCACACCATACCCGCCTGGCCCGGGGTTACCGCTTGATGCACCGTCTGTAAATATCTCGATCATTGTGCAAATATAGTAATTGCCTACAAAGCCCATAAGCCCCCTAACCCCCTGAAGGGGGAACAATGGCGGAATGCCTGGGTATAAGTTAATCAAGAAACTCCCCCTTCAGGGGGCTGGGGGGCTTAGCTTAACTTCTTCACCTTCAACCTCAACGAATTACCAATTACAACTACATCAGAAAAAGCCATGGCAAAGGCACCCACCATCGGGTTTAAAAAGCCGAAGGCAGCTACGGGGATAGCTATAATATTGTAGGCAAACGCCCAAAATAGGTTTTGCTTAATGGTAAGCAGCGTATGTTTACTAATCTGCAAAAACTTAATAACCGAATGTAAATCGGTATTTAACAATACCACGCTGGCCGATTGGATGGCCACCTGGCTTGCATCGTTCATGGATACGCCTACATCTGCCTTGGTAAGGGCAGGGGCATCGTTAATGCCATCGCCAATCATAATGGTTTTGCCTTTTTGCTTGTAAATGTCAATTACCTTAAGCTTTTCGTCGGGCAGCTTTTCGGAGTGAACTTCGGTAATACCTATCTGGCTGGCAACTTTAAGGCAACGGTTTTGTTTATCGCCGCTTAAAAGTACAGGGATAATGTTCATCTTTTTAAGTTTCGATATCAATAAAGCGGTTTCGGGCTTAATTTCATCGTCTATAGCAATCTGGGCCAGGAGGCTTTGATTTTTATATAATGAAAGGTTAAAGTGATCTTCCGTATTTTGTTTGGCTGTACCCAAAAAGTAGTGGTTGCCATCCACATCTTCGGCACGCATTCCCAGTCCTTTTTCTTCCTGAACAGATTTTAAGATCACTTTTTGTTGAGGCATTTTTTTTACCCCCTGCACTAATGATTTGGCAATGGGGTGGTTTGACCGTTCTTCGATAGCTGTTATTATTCCCCGAATTAATTCCAGGTTGGCACCCGCTTCTGCCTTAATCTCATTGATGCTGAATTTTCCTGTTGTCAGGGTACCTGTTTTATCAAAAACTACGTATTTAGTATTTGCAACAGCTTCAATGGTATCGCCTCCCTTAATCAGGATGCCATTTTTAGCAGCACGGCCTAACCCTACCATAACTGCGGTAGGCGTAGCCAATCCCATAGCGCAAGGGCACGATATCACCAAAACAGCAATGGCGTTCATCAATGATTTTTGCATGCCCACACCGGCAGCAAAATAGGTAAACACAAAGGTGACAAGTGCTATTAATATAACTACAGGCACAAATATGGATGCTACCTTATCTCCTAATTTTTGCACCGGTGGTTTAGCGGCCTGTGCCTTTTTCATCAAATCGATAATTTGCGACAGGATGGTATTGGAGCCAACTTTGGTGGCCAGCATTTGGAAGTTACCATTTACTACTATGGTGCCGCCAATTACTTTATCGTATTTGTCTTTCTCAACGGGAATGCTTTCGCCGGTAAGCATTGCTTCGTCAACGGAGGCATTGCCCGAGAGGATCTCGCCATCAACGGGTACTTTATCCCCTTGATTTACCACCAGGGTATCGCCTGGGCGAACCTCTTTAGCGCTGATTACCTCAATACTTCCGTTAACTATCCTGTTTGCATTTACCTGCTGAAATTTAATCAAATCCTTTACTGCCGATGTAGTTTGTGTAACCGAACGTTTCTCAAAAACATTACCCAGTAACACCAATGTTATAATGGTAGCGCAGGTTTCATAAAACTGGTATTGCGCTCCCAAACCCTGTATTGTACCAACAAGACTATATATAAATGCCGATGTAGAACCGATAAATATTAGTACATCCATATTAGGCACGCCGCCTTTTACCGAGCTCCAGGCACTTTTGCCAAAATGTATACAGCCGACTATAAAAACCGGGAGGCATAAAAGTAACTGCACAATGGGTTGATGTAAAAAATGCCATGGCAACAGCATATGGAGTAAAAGCGGCGCAGTAAAAACGGCGCAGAAGATAAATTTGTTCTCCACCAGCTCATAAAATACCGGCGAATGGAGGTTTATATCGTCAATTACTTTAAATCCTAAATTTTCTATCCCTTTTATTACTTCGGGCAGTTTGGACTCGTCGTCGGTCGAGAATTTTACTTCTTCACCTGCAAAATCAACCAGTATATTATGTAACCCTTTTTTTTCGAGGAGTTTATGGATAGACATGGCGCAATTATTACAATGCATCCCAGTCACGTTCAGTTCAATTAATTGCTCGGCCATAGATACAAATTTAGCCATTAATAATAATCGTTCTAAATAAATGAGGTAAGACGAATGTAATTTTAAAAAAGAGTTTGCAAATAGGCCGAAGATTTCTATTTTTGCACTCTCCAAACGGTAGATGTAGCTCAGTTGGTTAGAGCATCGGTTTGTGGTACCGAGGGTCGTGGGTTCGAGCCCCATCATTTACCCCCTTTCTAAAAAGCCTTTTTACAGCAGTAAAAGGGCTTTTTTTATGCCCCTAGGACAGATTTTCGCTAAAAACACAACGGATAAAGCAGAATTTTTGTACGAAATTCGGCTATCTGACCAGCAGAAATCATTCAAGCCATCAATACCTAACATTAAGAAAAATCTCTAACACCTCATTTAAAACAGAGGCATTAGAGATTTTTGGCAATATTGTGAAATAATTTAATTGATTTCTTCGTATCTAACTTATATTTTCACAAATCCCCATTGCTGATTTTTGCCCCCATAGTAATCAGATTGGTCAACCGCGCTACCATTTCTGAATGGAATTGCGGCATCAGTCCCTAAAGTAACTTCCAGGGCTTTCCCGCTATTTACGTTGATGATTTTATAGAATCCATCGTAGGTTGGCTGAATTAACCAGTTTTGATTATTTCCACCTGTGCCTGTATAAGCCCACATATCCACGGCACCGCCGTTAGCGCCAGACCAACCCCATACCTCCAAACACTTCCCGCTAACGTGCATAGGGGTTAACAGGTAGCTGCCATTTGCCGCAGCTTGCACTTTAAATTGCTGATTTGCCCCGGCTACATACTCCCATTGATCTGCGAGCGCTCCATTGGCAGTTCCCCAACCTTGGATCTCTAAAGGCTTAAAACTATACCTATTGATAATTTGATACACACTGCCAACCTGAAATGCGGGGGATGCGCCAGTTTGTGCCCCTTGTACAAGGGCCGCTAAATCCCGTTGATCCTTTACGGCGTAAGTCGATCTGTTAATGAGAGACCCGGTGTCCCAAAGAAATGGATGTATGCCGTTTGCCGATGCCTGGTGCATACAAAAATTAT
>Ga0307515_10004703_pt1 | contig 27990 bp, 37 predicted proteins | sample 17_EM_MG_FD_194513 | JGI IMG/M metagenome (GOLD analysis project Ga0307515, IMG submission 194513) | Populus trichocarpa ectomycorrhiza microbial communities from riparian zone in the Pacific Northwest, United States - 17_EM | ecosystem: Host-associated > Plants > Roots > Unclassified | place... | reverse complement strand
AATTTTGGTTGGCCATTTTAGCCACTGCCATAGGGAGTCTTCCGGAACCTCCAAAACGAGTTTTAATACTACTGTGACAAAAAGAATTGTAGCAACCGAGGCCTCGTGTGATGTGACGGCCAACCCCCGCAAGAAACGGAACAGATGCGTGATGCTGGAAATGGAGGCATGAAGAAATTAAATGGAGGTGGTCTGCAACAAGACGCCAGCACTGTAAAAGGAAAACTGTCCATGTTTCAGGGCAGATTTTCAAGCTTTGGCCAATTTAGAGACGGCTCATCTTGACAAGGAAGGTAACATTGTTGCCCCGATTGCTGATGAAGGCATTGCAGAAACTCAGAATGGAGTGGAAGTGATCGTTATTGATGACATGTCTGATGGTTCAGACATTGAAGTAATTCATGTGGATACCATGGACCTCGAGTCAGAGCTAGACTCAGAGTCAGACTCGATTATGTCTCCAGAAATGGATTTAGAGGTGTAACGTTAGTTGCTAGTACTTTAAAGTATTGAAAAGGGCTCATATTCAGATCGATTTGCATGATTTTCTCTAACGTCACACATTTGGCCGGAAGAAACTTGCGAGAGCGCATGTGATGTGACGTTCCGGTTCCAGAAGAAACAAAAGGCCTGAGTGTGATGTGATGCATTGCTACAATTCTTCTTGTCACAGTATACACATGTATATTACGAGTATTGTAAGCTATTCAGCCGAACTTCAATTCCTTTATTCCGGCTTGATGTGAAGTGAGGTCCCCCACTATACAGAATCTTCTTCCAACCCTCGTGCTTCGTCCTCCTTTGCCATTCGTGCGAGGTGCTCGAGTTGCTCAGAGACATACGCCTTGGTCTTGAGGATCTCCTCGACGTTTTTGACGATCTCGGCAATCGTCCTCTCCTTGAGCATACGGACCTTCTCATGCGTCTCTGCTTGCCTGTAAGGTTGATATATTAAGGATGGAAGTTAGTCGCACACATAAAATGAACACAAGAAACGCACTCGATTTTAAGCGCGTCGACCTTCGCGGACAATTTAATAGAGCTGTTCTGATTGTGCGTTCTGATTTTCGTCAACTCTTTCTGCAGGCCCTCGATCTCGTTGTTCACAATGCTGACGCCCTCAGCGGATTTCTGAGGACAACTTCAGTCAAAATACGCCCAAATTTATTGAGTGGGGGGACTCACCTGCTTGACCTGGTCAATATCGACTAATCGCGAGTCGAGGTCGTTGGCGAGCGCGTCCGTGGCTTGCTTAGCCGCCTCGACCTCCGTCTCCAACATATCCAGCTCGTTATCCAACTGAATCCTCTCCTTCTCTGCGTCACCCAGAGCCTTTCTCATGCTATCAATATAGCGGAGCAGGTTCCTACGCATCTCGGTACTTAAGTCTGGGCCCACCAACATCGCCTTCAGATTGTCGGTCGCGCTATTGAACACAATCCGAAAACTGCCCTCTTTAAATGGTGGTGGTGGGTTGGGGTGTAGACCGAGTTCATATGTAAGGTTTTCGAACTGAGTGACGAGATTCTCCACGGTCTCGGACTGACAGAAGAATTCGACCTCACGTTCGCGCACCAAGCTCTGGACATCGTTGGACTTGGATTTGAGATCGTCAAAGGTCCGCTCGAACGCTTCGCGGTCACGACGAAGGCGGGAAACTTCTTCTGGGGAGAGGTTTTGTCGCTTGAGTTCCTCCTGAACTTCCGCAAGCCGATGTTCTTGTGCGATCCTCTCGTTTTCGAGCATCAAGATGTCGTGCTCCGTCTGCGATATGTTGTCGATGGCAACGCTGTGTTTCGTGCTGAAGGACACCATTTGCTCTTTGAGCTTATCTAGCTCCTCCTCCAATACACGCATCTCTTCGTCTAGTGCCTCTCGTGGAGATACTTTGCTGAGTTCGGCGACCTCTTGCCGTAGAGTAGTCTGATCCTTCTCATGCTCCTCCAAAATCGCGAGCTTGATCTGGAAGCGTTGTTCTAAAACGCTGTTGAGTGCCGCCTCTTGTCCAGGGAAGTGATCTTTCCCGTCTAAGAAATCTTCCCAAGCGTCAGCTGTAAAGTCGAAGAATATTCGTGGGAGGAAGTCGTTGCCAAAGTCTGCAGGCAGGTTGTCCATGAAGATAGGATCACTCTGGGCCTCTGCCCATGCGTTTTCCACTTTTGCGTACTCTACTATCCAGTGCAGCATCCCCAAGAGCGCCGGCCACGAGTGGGGAGCAACGACCCCCCCACCTAAGCCCTTTGCGACTTGGTCAATATAGGGATACCGCATTGTCTTCAAGAGAGGGACAAACTCGTCGTTTATTTTCGCACGAGGATCCCATGTATGGCCGGGATCGAAAATTTGGTTGTAGAGGAAGTGGAAGAGGTCGGCGAAGTCCTTCAAAGTCGGCGTATTAATGAGCGCTTGAAAGGTGATACTGAACCCATTTTCTGCAGTGTAGGCGACTATCTCCCTGACTAGTTTCGCCTGATACGGTTTGTCACGTAGTGGTCGGTCGTCCCCTTGGGCGGTGATCACTCGTGGAGTATTCATCGAAGCAGGGTGCAACCTAGACTCGCCGTGAGGCTGCAAGGTCGTGGCGATATTATTGAAAGCACTTACGGCGTCCGGGCCGGCTTCTGGGCACTGGCGAGTAAGGGATTTGCTGCTGGGCGGACCGACTGTCGGCGGCTGCCGATGCCCTTGGATACGGTCGATAATGTTAGTTGCTTGTCTAACTTAGTGGCGGATTGGAGCAGGGGAGGCTTGAAGCCACCACCAAGGGATTGTCGTAACATGGACATGCGTTTCCCCTGTTGACCATGGTTCAATGGCGTTTTCTGCGCGGAACTCGGCACTGGGAGACTCGAGCCGGGCACCTGGAGCCGTCTGTAGTCCATTGACGCGTCGGATGTCGATTTGTTTGAGGCGTGCTGAGATGGCGGAGTTTGAGAGTGGCGCGCCACCACTTGCCCCCCACCACATTTCCAAGCTGTCCCCCACCATGACTGCACCAGCTGCCCCGATGTCTTTCTCACCCAAACTGCTTTTTGGTGGTGCTATTACTGCTTACATGCCGGAGGGCTTACTCGATGTATCGTGAGTGTCGGTTCTGGGTATGAAGTGCACCACTGAGCACCCATCCAGCGACCTCCGCCAGGTCCCGGACACTCAAGAGGTCTTTTTGGACCCTCAGTCTAACGTCAGCCTCATCCTGGAAATCCTCGTGGCTGTCGAGCCCAACAGTCTTAACGACGCCGCCGTGTGGGCAGCAACATCAATAGGCGCCGACCTCAGCTAACCCTCAACCCCAGGTTCCATTTCGACTCTCTCGCTCACGACAATGAGGCCGTGTCCACGGATGTTCTGGAGATGATTTTACCCGAGGACACAACGGTGACTCCCAATACAACGCCGTCCCCGGTCTTCCTGGATGGCGCGCAGCGCATCTCGAAGTTTAATCGGACCGAAGAGGACGTGGTTAGGATCTTCATGGCCCTCTATAGGCTCCCGGAACAGAACGTGGACTTGGTCTTTACTGCCAACGTGCCGACGGTCACTAGCTCTGGGTCGATCGACGACCTCACCGTTCTAGGTGTCAAAGAGGCCTTCATGACCTGCGCAAAGTCGCTTCAAATCGTGGATTGGGGCCTCTTCGGTGGTAACTCTGTCTGAATACCTGTGAAAAGGCAATGGGAGACACGACGGTAGCAAAGAGTTTAAAATCCGATGGGATTCACTCTATGTGTTATCTGAGAATAGTTTCAATATGAGAACCTTTACAATGTAAAACGAGCCGCGCACCCGAGTAAATTTGGGCACCTTGTGAATGCCTTTTCGGAAGCCCCGGGAATTCCTTGAGAATACGGTGTACTTATCCTTGGGTAGCATCTCGTGCTCTTTAGGAAGTAAAAGGGCCTTGTCCTGAATGCAACTTAGAGATTTGCAAAGTGTGGTGCAAGTAGGGCACTTACCAGCGCATTGCACTTGACCCCACTTGCTCGTACTGTTTCAATTACACTATCTACCAACTTGAGTCGCTTTCTTTGGTTCGCTTTGCGACTCTTCGACATTCGCCACGGGATTTTCCTACGACGACCTCAGTTTCCATTGGAGTATGCTTGAAATGCTGCATACCATAGCAAACCAGACATGCATATTCTACTTGGTGTGAAAGGGCCAAACATACCCAGAGAACGCGTTGAGTCCAAGTGCGAACCACTTGGCTCTTGACCACTCTTTGAACTCATGGCTGTCACGGCTGAGACTGCACCGGCCACAACAGACGCCAATGGCACATCGTCTGCAAATGGAAAAGGAACCACGCTCAAGTTTGCGAGTTCTGACATTATTCTACCGCCGCCAGACATCAAAAGTGAGTACCTGTTCCCCGAAAACGCGTGCGCCTGGCTGAATCACTACTCCTCAGATATAATTGCACGAACTGCAAGCCATATCGCACGCTCTACCACCCGCCAGCAATTCGAGGACCGTATTCGCGAGAGCCGACGCGAAGACGCGAAATTCTCGTTCCTCAACTCATCGGACCCGTACAATGCATACTATAAATATCGTGTAGATCGGATAATCGCGGGTGAAGAGGACGAGGAGGCGACTGATGCCACACAGAATACGAAGGCGATGGAGGTGGACCAGGTCGTGGCAGCTGTAGACGAGGGAGAGGCTCCACCGCTTATGGACTACGTTCTCAGCATACCACCCATGCCAGCTGTCGATGTAGACATCATGAAGCTCACGGCGCTCTTCACGGCTCAACGTGGTCGGTCCTTCCTGGCGGCTCTTTCTCAAAAGGAGGGCAGGAATTACCAGTTCGACTTCTTGCGGCCGACCTCTGCGCTCTTTGGTCTGTTCAACCGAATGGTGGAGCAATACAGGTTGGTCTTGTTGCCGCCCAAAGAGACGGTCGCAAAGATTGACGAGGTTGCGGGTCCGGGCGGCAAGTGGGCGAAACTGGCAGAGATCCGCAGGAGAGCCAAGTGGGAGCGGATCCAGACGGAGAAGGATAAGAAGCGTGAGGAGGATTTAGAGGATGAAAGGGGTGAGTGCCTTCACTCGTTCACCCTCAACTTGACTAACAAGGTATCATCATCAAGTTGCGTTCGCCGAGATTGACTGGCATGAATTTGCTATCGTACAGACAATCGAGTTTACTCAGTCTGACGCTGTCACTGAGCTACCTGCTCCAATGACCATCGAGCAAATGGAGGAACGGACCCTCGCAGAGAAGCGAATGGCGGCGATGATCATGGAGGACGCTCAGCCTGATCTTGATGCACTCCGTGCCAGGGAATCTGCGGATGTGGCGAAACATGAAGAGGCGGAGATGGAACAGAGTGACGATGAAGAAGCTGCTGAGCTTCGGCAAAGAAAGAAGAAAGAAGAAGAAGAACGCGCTCGTGAAGAGGCTCGTGCTCGCGAACTACAGGCGAAGAACTTGGAGCATGGCGGTCCGATGAAGATTCGGAAGGATTATGTCCCGAAGAGTACGTGTCATTCCTCCTTGTGGATGGCTCAGTGGGTTGACCTTTCTCGATAGCTCTGGTTGACAAGCAATCATCCAAGGGTCTCACCACCACTTGTCGGATTTGCGGTCAGCAAATACCTGTCACAGAGCTCGACGAACACGTCCGTATCGAACTCTTGGACCCAAGATGGAAGGACAAACGAGATGCTCTCGAACGGGCCCGTGCGCAAGCTAACGAACTGCAACGAGGAGCGGATGTATCCGCGTCTCTGAGGTTCCTGGCAAAGAAGCGAGTGGACATTTTCGGTGCCGAAGAGGCGGGGGAGCGGAGAAAACAGGAAGAGGAGGAAGAAAGGGCAAAACGAAAGGAGAGGGAGAAAGTCGTTTGGGATGGTCATACCGCTTCGAAAGCAGGGACCATGGACAAGTTCCAGACAAATGTCAACCTCGACGAGCAGATTGCTGCTATACATCGTGCTCACGGCTTGGGACAGTGAGTGCCTCGCCGTATTGTGTTGCACGTCCTAATGATCTCGTTTATAGGCAAGACCCAAATGCGATGGGACCTGGTATTGGACCAGCAGTAGTTCCAGCAACCTCGTCACTCCCGCCGCCTCCGGCTTCACTCCCATTACCTCCCAATCCAGGAGTCGCATCCGGCGACGCCGGGTTTACGGCCGCAACCGTTTCTGCTGCTCCTCAACCGTCTGTGCCCATGTACAATCTCGCTCCCGGACAAGCCGCACCAGTCGTCCTGCCTCCGCTGCATTACCAAGGTCTCACAGCTGCGCAGCCGTTTGGTTATGCGCCCCCCCCAACAGGCATGCACCCTGCACGATTGGCCGCTCTCGGTGGTCCACCACCTCCCGTTGCAGGTACAGTGAGATCTGCAGATGAGATGATGTCCGATAGTCAGTTTGGTGCTATCGCACGACCGAGGGTACAACGGCGACCCGATGGGACTCTGTTGCCCGAGGAGACTTGGATTGCGTGGCATCCAGTAAGTTTTCAAGCTTCCAAATGTGCTCATCTCTCTGATCTGAGACTTTCTTTAGGAACCCATCACAGTCAACGTCCGGTTACCTGATTATTCTGCAAAGCCAGAGTGGAAGCTCGATGGGTCAACTGTCCCTATCCCGGAAGTCACACTTTCCACGTTGGTATCGACTCTGCGAGATCGCATCATTGGCCAGATCGGATCGACAGTACCGTTGAGTCGCATGCGATTGCAGATGGGCACTATCACCTTATCCAATAGCAAGACGCTCGCATTTTACAATGTCCAAGATGGAGAAGAGGTATCCTTTGAGCTACGGGAGGTAAAGAAGAGGTGATTACTAGCTATTTTTGTACCAGAGCTCCCGGTGTAAATACACAACCGCTTCGTCTCCAATTCCGTGTAAGAAGGCGCCCGCGAGGTCGCGGGTCGACATTCAGGAACGGCCCACTCCTCGGGATACTGAGATGAGTGAACCCACGGGTATTATTGCGACTCTGTGCGGTCTTATGCTATAGTGCGTAAATCTTCGAACCAATCATTACGGTTGCAAACTTCCATTTCCATCCACCGCCCCGAGTCCGAACAAGGTGTGGCGAATTCATTAGGCGTATTCCCAACCCTCTTGTATAATAAATGAACATTGATCACGGAAAGGTACAGGCTGCGCAAATGTCGCAGCTCATGATTTGCCATCTTGTAGAGTTGATGGAGTATTGGATCCAATAGTGGCGTGAACAATTCCCCGTAGGAGGATGAAGTCATCGAAAGGTGCTGTAACGAAGGGATACTTGATAACATTTTCAAAGTGACTTCGTTGGAACATTTCCAGTCCTCAATTTCTCGTTCATGATCTGAATCCCCCTATAAGAAGGTGGATGAGTATTCCATCTCCAACAGCAAAAGCAATGTGACGAACCATCGTAGAAGGTGGCTCAATGATGTTCAAAGGGACTACACCAAGGTAGCGTAATGCACTGAATCCAGAAGCGTGCGATAGAAGTTGGTGATATTCCCCTATCTCCATAATGTCCATGCCACGGACTCGCAAAAATTGCAAGGTAGCTCCAGCTACCTGATGAAGATGCCGCCATTCCTCCTCCATGCCCTCAGAGAAGCTAATGGAAAGATATTTCAGCTTTCCATAGTCTCTGAGATACGTAATAAGTGTCCTCGAGCCCTCAAACTCGACCAAATTGTTCATGATCGTCTTCAGGTGCTCAGAATTCGGGGACGGGTTCGTCGTCAAAGCGCAGAGACGTTCAATTGTGCCCATTTTCAGGCACTTTAATTCTGGTAGCGCGACGAGCCACTCCGTGAATTGGGCAGACATCCGCAGTCGCTTGCAATCAAAACTCTGGAGCTTTGGTAATGGTGGTGGATACCATTCGACCCCGTTCATGCAGCCGAAAGGAATAATACGAAGCCTTTCCAGATTTGGCGTGTGCGTTAGAAGATCGAATAGCTCCTTCCAGCTCTCTGGTGGAGTGACCTCTGATACAAGCCGGAAACAGACGGATTTGGTTATTGTTGCGTTGAGAGGGTTCAGTTTGAAGGACATAAGCAAGCGGGAAAGCTCAGAGTTGTCAACGGAAAGTTCGCGATAGAGGTTGTTGGTTGCGACTGCTCGGAAACAGGTTGCGACAAGAGTCATAGCGCGTAGTTCGGGCGTATAGAGGTATTTGAAGATGTCCATAATCATCTCCACGGGTATAATGTCCATCACGACGCCGACAGGTTTGTCGTGGATGACCAAGTTGGCTGATGAAAGTTGAGCAGAGGATTATGAGGCAGAAAGAAGCAGAAAGCGAAAACAACATGAGAGGTGCATTTGAGTGCGAAGAAGTACAACAACAATGTTCGATCGACAGAGTGCCCTCGAGAGGTATCATTTGAGCTACGGGGGGGTAAAGAAGAGGTGATCGCTAGCTATTTTTGTACAAGATCTCCCGGTGTAAATACACAACCGTTTCGTCACCGATTCCGTGTAAGAAGGCGCCCACGAGGTTGCGGGTTGACATTCAGGAAGGGCCCACTACTCGGGATACTGAGATGAGTGAGCCCATGGGTATTATTGCGACTCTGTGCGGTCTTATACTATAATGCGTCAATCTTCGAACCAACCATTACCCAAGTAAGGGTTGAAACGTTTCATTTCCGTCCACCGTCCCGAGGCCGAACAAGTTGTGGCGAATTCATTAAGCGGATTCCCTACCCTCTTGCATAAGAAATGACCATCGGACACGCAGACGTACAGGCTGCGCAAATGTTGCAGCTCATGATTTGCCATCTTGTAGAGTTGATGGAGTATTGGATTCCATAGTGGCGTGGACAATTCCCCGTAGGAGTATGAATTCATCGAAAGGTGCTGTAACGAAGGGATACTTGATAACATTTTCAAAGTGACTTCGTTGGAACATTTCCAGTCCTCAATTTCTCGTTCATGATCTGAACCCCCCTAGAAGAAGGGGGATGAGTATTCTAGCCCCAACAACAAAAGCAATGTGACGAACCATCGTAGAAGGTGAATCAGTGATGTTCAAAGGGACTACACCAAGGTGGCGTAATGCACTGAATCTAGAAACACGGGATAGAAGTTGGTGACATTCGTCTATCTCCTTCATGTTCACGCCATAGACTCGCAAAAATTGCAAGGTAGCTCCGGCTACCTGATGAAGATGCCGCCATTCCTCCTCCATGCCCTCAGATAGGCTGATGGAAAGATATTTCAGCTTTCCATAGTCCCTGAGATACGCAATAAGTGTCCTCGAGCCTTCAAACTCGACCAGATTGTTCATGATCGTCTTCAGGTGCTCAGAATTCGGGGACGGGTCCGTCGTCAAAGCGCAGAGGCGTTCAGTTGGGCCCATTTTCAGGCACTTTAATTCTGGCAGCGCGACGAGCGACTCTGCGAGTTGGGCAGACATCCGCAATCGCCTGAGCATAAAAATCTGGAGCTTTGGTAATGGTGGCGGATACCATTCGATCCCGTAGCCGAGAGGAAAAAAAAGAAGCCTTTCCAGATTTGTCGTGTGCGTTAGAAGATCGAATAGCTCCTTCCAGCTCTCTAGCGGAGTGACCCTTGAATTAAGCCAGATAGTGGCACATTTGGTCATTGTTGCGTTGAGAGGGTTCAGTTTGACGGACACAAGCAGGCGGGAAAGCCCAGAGTTGTCAACGAAAAGTTTGTGATAGAGATTTTTGGTTGCGACTGCTCGGAAACGGGTTGCCACGAGAGTCATAGCGCGTAGCTCGGGCCTTTCGAGGTATTTGAAGATGTGCATAATCGTTTCCACGGGTATAACGTCCATCACGATGCCGACAGGTCGGATTGAGGGGTGTTGTGGATGACTAAGTTGGCTGATAGCTTGTTCCTTGTCGCAACCCATTCTGAATCATGGCAGCTGTATCGGATGAAATTCAATTCAGGCTCTTGCCAGTTGAAAAGATCTACTCCATTAAACCGAACTTTATTGGACCGACAGTAGTCCCAGCAACCTCGTCACTCCCACCGACGCCTCCGGCTTCACTTCCATTACCTCCCAATCCAGGAGTCGCATCCGGCGACGCAGGGTTTACGGCCGCAACCGTTTCTGCTGCTCCTCGGCCTCAACCGTCTGTGCCCATGTACAATCTCGCTCCCGGACAAGCCGCATCAGTCGTCCTGCCTCCGCTGCATTACCAAGGTCTCACAGTTGCGCAGCCGTTTAGTTATAGACAGGCACGCACCCTGCACGATTGGCCGCTCTCGGTGGTCCACCACCTTCCGTTGCAGGTACGGTGAGATCTGCAGATGAGATGATGTCCGATAGTCAGTTTGGTGCTATCCCACGACCGAGGGTACAACGGCAACCCGATGGGACTTTGTTGCCTGAGGAGACTTGGATTGCGTGGCATCCAGTAAGTTTTCAAGCTTCCAAATGTGCTCATCTCTCTGATCTGAGACTTTCTTTAGGAACCCATCACAGTCAACGTCAGGTTACCAGATTATTCTGCAAAGCCAGAGTGGAGGCTCGATGGGTCAACTGTCCCTATCCCGGAAGTCACACTTTCCACGCTGGTATCGACTCTGCGAGATCGCATCATTGGCCAGATCGGATCAACAGTACCGTTGAGTCGCATGCGATTGCAGATGGGCACTATCACCTTATCCAACAGCAAGACGCTCGCATTTTACAATGTCCAAGTTGGAGAAGAGGTGTCCTTTGAGCTACGGGAGGTAAAGAAGAGGTGATTACTAGCTATTTTTGTACAAGAGCTCCCGGTGTAAATGCACAACCGTTTCGTCTCCAATTCCGTGTAAGAAGGCGCCCGCGAGGTCGCGGGCTGACATTCAGGAACTGTCCACTTCTCGGGATACTGAGATGAGTGAACCACGGGTATCATTGCGACTCTGTGCGGTCTTATACTATAGTGCGTCAATCTTCGAACCAATCGTTACCCAAGTAAGGGTTGAAATCCTTCATTTCCATCCACCGCTCCGAGGCCGAACAAGATGTGGCGAATTCATTAGGCGTATTCCCCACCCTCTTGTATAAGAAATGATCATCGGACACGCAGAGGTACAGGCTGCGCAAATGTTGCAGCTCATGATTTGCCATCTTGTAGAGTTGATGGAGTATTGGATTCCATAGTGGCGTGAACAATTCCCCGTAGGAGTATGAAGTCATCGAAAGGTGCTGTAACGAAGGGATACTTGACAACATTTTCAAAGTGACTTCGTTGGAACGTTTCCAGTCCTCAATTTCTCGTTCATGATCTGAATCCCTCTATAATAAGGTGGATGGGTATTCTAGCCCCAACAGCAAAAGCAATGTGACGAACCATCGTAGAAGGTGAATCAGTGATGTTCAAAGGGATTACACCAAGGTGGCGTAATGCACTGAATCTAGAAACACGGGATAGAAGTTGGTGACATTCGTCTATCTCCTCCATGTCCATGCCACGGACTCGCAAAAATTGCAAGGTAGTTCCAGCTACCTGATGAAGATGCTGCCATTCCTCCTCCATGCCCTCATAGAGGCTAATGGAAAGATATTTCAGCTTTCCATAGTCTCCGAGATACATAATAAGTGTCCTCGAGCCCTCAAACTCGACCAGATTGTTCATGATCGTCTTCAGGTGCTCAGAATTCGGGGACGGGTCCGTCGTCACAGCGCAGAGGCGTTCAACCCTGCCCATTTTCAGGCACTTTAATTCTGGCAGCGCGACGAGCGACTCCGCGAGTTCTGCAGACATCCGGAATCGCTTGCACTCAAAAATCTGGAGCTTTGGTAATGGTGGCGGATACCATTCCACCCCGTTCATGTAGCCGAAAGGAATAATACGAAGCCTTTCCAGATTTGGCGTGTACGTTAGAAGAACGAATAGCTCCTTCCAGCTCTCTGGTGGAGTGACCTTTGATTCAAGCCATATGTAGACGGATTTGGTTATTGTTGCGTTGAGAGGGTTCAGTTTGATGGATACAAGCAAGCGGGAAAGCCTAAAGTTGCCAACGGAGAGTTCGTGATAGAGGTTGTTGGTTGCGACCGCTCGGAAACGGATTGCGACGAGAGTCATAGCGTGTAGCTCAGGCGTATAGAGGTATTTGAAGATGTGCATAATCGTCTCCACGGGTATAACGTCCATCACGACGTCGACAAGTTGGAGGGAGTGTCGTGGATGGCTAAGTTGGCTGATGGGAGCAGAAAGAAGCAGAAAAGTGAAAACAACAAGAGAGGTGGATTTGAGTGCGGAGAAGTACAACAACAATGTTCAATCGACCCTAAGGCATTCCGAAACCCTCTTCCCTAGCCTCGGTCAATTTAGTGGCACCTTTGGTGTCCATTGTGGTCACACAAGCGAGGGCCCCTTCTGATGAAATTTCATCAGATTTCGCATTGAGCCTCACTCTCAGTAATCGGCAGCGAATGTCGCTCTTTCTCCTCGAGATATCATTTGAGCTACGGGAGGTAAAGGAGAGGTGATTACTAGCTATTTTTGTACAAGAGCTCCCGGTGTAAATGCACAACCGTTTCGTCTCCAATTCCGCGTAAGAAGGCGCCCGCGAGGTCGCAGGTTGACATTCAGGAACGGCCCACTTCTCGGGATACTGAGATGAGTGAATCACGGGTATCATTGCGACTCTGTGTGGTCGATCTTATACTACAGTTCGTCAATCTTCGAACCAATCATTACCCAAGGAAGGTATGAAAACTTCCATTTCCACCCACTGGCCCGAGTCCGAAGAAGATGTGGCGAATTCATTAGGCGTATTCCCCACCTTCTTTTATAAGAAATGATCATTGGAGACGGAGAGGTATAGGCTGCGCAAATGTTGCAGCTCATGTTTTGCCATCTTGTAGAGTTGATGGAGTATTGGATTCCATAGTGGCGTGGACAAATTCCCGTAGGGGTATGAAGACATTGATAGGTGCTGTAACGAAGGGATACTTGATAACATTTTCAAAGTGACTTCATTGGAATGTTTCCAGTCCTCAATTTCTCGCTCATGATCTGAATCCCTCTATAAGAAGGTGGATGAGTATTCCATCCCCAACAGCAAAAGCATTGTGACGAACCATCGTAGAAGGCGGCTCAATGATGTTCAAAGGGACTACACCAAGGTAGCGTAATGCACTGAATCTAGAAATACGGGATAGAAGTTGGTGACATTCCCCTATCTCCATCATGTCCACGCCACGGACTCGCAAAAATTGCAAGGTAGTTCCGGCTACCTGATGAAGATGCCGCCATTCCTCCTCCATGCCCTCATAGAGGCTAATAGATAGATACTTCAGCTTTCCATAGTCTCTGAGATACTTAATAAGTGTCCCCGAGCCCTCAAACTCGACCAGATTGTTCATGGTCGTCTTCAGGTGCTCAAAAGAAGGGGACGGGTTCGTCGCCACAGCGCAGAGGCGTTCGATCCTGCCCATTTTCAGGCGCTTTAATTCTGGCAGCGCGACGAGCGACTCCGCGAGTTAGGCAGACATCCGCAATCGCTTGAAATCAAAAATCTGGAGCTTTGGTAATGGTGGCGGATACCATTCGAGCCCGTTCATGTAGCCCAAAGGAGAGAGTTGAAGCCTTTCCAGATTTGGCGTGTACGTTAGAAGAACGAATAGCTCCTTCCAGCTCTCTGGCGGAGTGACCCTTGAATCAAGCCAGATATGTACAGATTTGGTTATTGTTGCATTGAGAGGGTTCAGTTTGATGGACACAAGCAGGCGGGAAAGACTAGAGTTGTCACCGGAGAGTTCGTGATAGAGGTTGTTGGTTGCGACCGCTCGGAAACGGGTTGCGACGAGAGTCATAGCGCGTAGCTCAGGCGTATAGAGGTATTTGAAGATGTGCATAATCGTTTCCACGGGTATAACGTCCATCACGACGCCGACAGGTTTGTCGTGGATGACCAAGTTGGCTGGTGAGAGTTGAGCATAGGATTATGAAGCTGAAAGAAGCAGAAAATGAAAACAACAAGAGAGGTGCATTTGAGTGCGAAGAAGTACAACAACGACGTTCAATATAGACAGTGCGTTCGATCCCTATTTATTCGTATTTGACGTCGCACCAGTCTTATTGCTCTCCATCTCTGCTCTGTGTTCCTTCCAAGACTTGTAGTAGTCTGAGAAACTTAGTCGTACGGCCAGGAACCGGCAATCCAGATCAGGGTGTGTTTGCAACGAATGTACGATGCCCTGTGCTCGCTCAGAAAATGATGTACTATACTCCCGTACCTGACGCAAGACACGGGAATATTTTCTGCGGCGGTCGTGGGTTTGGGTAAGGTCACCGTCAAACTTCGTGACCACTCTCTGTACAACCAGTTCGTCATCGCTGATCGTAAAATAACAAGAAAGGAGGCACTCACACGGGAGCTATCCAATCGGGCATCCGATCAGCCGCTCTCGATCGGTGGCGTGGTCCACCACCTTCCGTTGCAGGTACAGTGAGATTTGCAGATGAGGTGATGGCCGATAGTCAGTTTCCCACGACCGAGGGTGCAACGGCGACCCGATGGGGCTCTGTTGCCCGAGGGTGGCATCCAGTAAGTTTTCAAACTTCCAAATGTGCTCACTCCCTGATCTGAGACTGTCTTTAGGAACCCGTCACAGTCAACGCCAGGTTACCAGATTATTTTGCAAAGCCAGAGTGGAAGCTTGATGGGTCGACTGTACTGTCCCAATCCCGGAAGTCACACTTTCGATACTCGTATCGACTCTGCGAGATCGCATCATTGGCCAGATCGGATCAACAGTACCGTTGAGTCGCATACGATTGCAGATGGGCACTATCACCTTATCCAATAGCAAGACGCTCGCATTCCACGATGTCCAAGATGGAGAAGAGGTATCCTTTGAGCTACGGGAGGTAAAGAAGAGGTGATTACTAGCTATTTTTGTACAAGGGCTCCCGGTGTAAATGCACAACCGCTTCGTCTCCAATTCCATGTGAGAAGGCGCCCGCGAGGTCGCGGGTTGACATTCAGGAGCGGCCCACTTCTCGGGATACTGAGATGAGTGAACCCACGGGTGTTATTGCAACTCTTATACTATAGTGCGTCAATCTTCGAACCAATCATTACCCAAGTAATAAGGTAAGAAATCTTTCATTTCCATCCACCGCCCCGAGTCCGAACAAGATGTGGCGAAGTCATTAGGCGTATTCCCAACCCTCTTGTATAAGAAATGATCATTGGACACGGAGAGGTACAGGCTGCGCAAATGTTGCAGTTCATGATTTGCCATCTTGTAGAGTTGATGGAGTATTGGATCCCATAGTGGCGTGAACAATTCCCCGTAGGAGTATGAAGTCATCGATAGGTGCTGTAATGAAGGGATACTTGATAACAATTTCAAAGTGACTTCGTTGGAACGTTTCCAGGCTTCAATTTCTCGTTCATGATCTGAATCTTCCTATAAAGAGGTGGATGGGTATTTCAGCCCCAACAGCAGAAGCAATGTGACGAACCATCGTAGAAGGTGCCGCAATGATGTTGAAAGGGACTACACCAAGGTGGCGTAATGCACTGAATCTAGAAGCACGGGATAGAAGTTGGTGACATTCAATTATCTCCATCATCTCCATGCCACGAAGTCGCAAAAATTGCAAGGTAGCTCCAGCCACCTGATGAAGATGCCGCCATTCCTCCTCCATGCCCTCATAGAGGCTAATGGAAAGATATTTCAGCTTTCTGTGATCTTTGAGATACATAATAAGTGTCCTCGCGCCCTCAAACTCGACCAGATTGTTCATGATCGTCTTCAGGTGCTCAGAAGTAGGGGGCGGGTTTGTCGTCACAGCGCAGAGGCGTTCGATTCTGCCCATTTTCAGGCACTTTAATTCTGGCAGCGCGGCGAGCGACTCTGCGAGTCGGGCAGACATCCGCAATCGCTTGAAATCAAAAATCTGGAGCTTTGGTAATAATGGCGGATACCATTCGACCCCGTCCATGTAGCCGAAAGGAAAGACATGAAGCCTTTCCAGATTTGGCGTGTGCGTTAGAAGAACGGATAGCTCCTTCCAGCTCTCTGGCGGAGTGCGTTTTGATTCAAGCCAGATCTGGACACATTTGGTTATTGTTGCGTTCAGAGGGTTCAGTTTGATGGACACAAGCAGGCGGGAAAGCCTAGAGGTGCCAAAGTAAAGCTTGTGATAGAGGTTGTTGGTTGCGACCGCTCGGAAACGGGTTGCAACGAGAGTCATGGCCCGTAGCTCGGGCGTATAGAGGTATTTGAAGATGTCCATAATCGTCTCCACGGGTATAGCGTCCATCACGATACCGACAGGTTGAGGGGTGGATGACCAAGTTGGCTGGTGAGAGTCGAGCAGAGGATTATGAAGAAAAGTGAAAACAACATGAGAGGTGCATTTGAGTGCGAAGAAATACAACAACAATGTTCAATCGACAGAGCGCCCAATCCCTATTTATTCGTATTTGACGTCGCACCAGTCTTATTGCTCTCCATCTCTGCTCTGAGTTCCTTCCTAGACTTGTAGTAGTCCGAGAAACTCAGTCGTACGGCCAGGAACCGGCAATCCAGATCAGGGTGTGTTTGCAACGAATGTACGATGCCCTGTGCTCGCTCAGAAAATGATGTACTATACTCCCGTACCCGACGCAAGACACGGGGAATATTTTCCGCTGCGGTCGTGGGTTTGGGTAGGTCGCCGTCAAACATCGTGACCACTCCCTGTACAACCAGTTCGTCATAGCTGATCGGGAAATGAAAAGAAAGGAGGCACTCACTCGTTCGTGGTCACGGGAACTATCCAGGCGTGCGGCTTCAAGCAAGGAGTAATTGTAGAGTGTGTCTACAGCATCACGAAATTGCAAAATGCTGTTCAACAACTCACGCATTGCAATCAGAAGATGCTCCTAATTCATTGCGTCAGCCTATGTGCGCTTCTTCCGAAACATACTCACCTCCTTTCCCGCTTTGGGACTGATCAATAGCACCTTCCGCACGGTCCTCTCCAAGTAATTCTGATGCGCCTGAATAAGGGCGTCCAAGTCTCCCTCCTTCTTCTTTATGAAGTCCATGAGTTCCTTCCATGAGCATTCGATCACTTCGAGCTGGCAAAATGCCTGCAATTCCCTTACGAAATGGATCATCTCTGCAAGGACGATCCGGACTTGGTGCCACTCTCCCTTCAGCTCCCCTCCACCCTTTCTTTTCCCACCCTCGAGGAAGGACTTCGCCCCGCCACAAATATTCGACCACAATTGTGTCAAGGCGCCTTCGACGCGTTTAAGTCTCCAGAGCCAGGAGAAGATCTTCAGATAGGACTCCATCGATTTGGGATCGATAATCGTGTCCACGGGTGCATCGATTTTGTACTCGAGAGTAAAGACGTCCCAACCGATTTCGCCATGCGAGTATTCAAGCATGCGCGCATCGAGCCGGCGGATTATGTCCGGTGGATCGTATCTTGCAGTGGTAGACCGGATAGCCGCCTCGAGAGTGGCAGTTAGGTTATGTCGGTAGAGCGTGTTTGCAGGACGAGAAAGGCTTGGGCTATTAGCCGAAGATAAATATGCTGCGAGGAGAGTTATAGTGGAGTTGGGCATACAGTAAAGCTTCCATAAGTTGTTCAGCAAAGTCGCCATGCCCGAGGAGAAGATATTGCTTGAGAGCGCGCAAGTGGTCCATGAGCTTGAACTTCTCAAAGAAGACGTCGAATAGTCGCCGACTGGCGATCTGATAGGCAATGTCGATCGACCGAACAAGTCCAGCCATATCACTGTACTTCAGGACTAGGGCCAGCTGGCATTAATTCTTCATGGCCAATAAGAGTCGAAGGGAACTTAGTATACCTCCACCGGTAGTATCCAACTTGTTCCTTGTCGCGACCCATTCTGAATCATGGCAGCTGTACCGGATGAAATTCAGGCTCTTGCCAGTTGAAAAGATCTACCCCATTAAACCGAACTTGTTGGCATTGTCGCTCTGAGTTAGTGTAAGATACTGACCTTTTTACCAAAGTTCTCCCCTACAAAACTAGGGAGCATCTCCTCCCTGAAGAGATACTTCCCCTCCCATAGCTTGCGCCCATTATGCTCCACGTCCCTGTCCTCGTCACCACCGCCCGTGAACCCACCGTCGCCGGCGAGTGTGGAGTACGCAGTTCGCGCAGAGTAATACTGAATGTGCGCAAGGTCCGAGTTCTCTGAGACGAAGAACTCGGCATAGGGGTCTTGCAATTCTCCATAGAAGAGCCAGCGGTGTAACGTCGAGAAAAAAGGTTTGGAGACCTATCTCCGCAGTTCAGTTCGTAAAGGTGAAAATAAGGAATCGACGCACCTCCTCGAGCATTTGATCTGTAAACCTCCTGACAAACGGATCTCCATGGTCCGTATACCCGTTGATAAGGCTAACCAATGCACCACCTTGCGCATCCTCTTCTTGACAACCCTCCACACAGGCACTCATCATTCGCATTCTCAGCCGCCATTCGTCGACCCATACTTCCAACCTGCGCAGTGTGAGTCCCGTTTCTTCTCTTGCACTGGGCAAATCATTGGTATCAGGCAGAGCAGTGGTGGTAGAATCGAGGAGCCCAGATTTGGACATTTGAGACTCAAGGACGGCAATTAGGCGGTAGTATTCTGTTAGTTGTGTTTGAAGGTAATGGCAGAGGCTCTATCAGGACCAGAGTTAGTGCGATAAAGTTGAGGGAGAGAACAAATGAGGATAGAAGTAAAACATACCTGCTCAGTCATGCCTACTCCAGTTCGACCCTCTCTGTCCCTTACCCAGTTTGCGACGCGCATGTACAAATGACCCAACTCGGACAGGCGCAGTATGAGTGCACGTGTCGAATGGGGAATTATGTACCCCTAGATCCATCCATACAATGAGAATTGGTACCTTTGAAGGATCATGGGAGGAAACACACCGATCCCTCAACAAACACGACATCCATCTCTTGCTCATCGGTCCTCATTCGCTGGAACTTTACATACTTCCCGCTGATTCCTTGGAGGAGATATAAACAATCTCGGAGGAGCAGATGTTCAGGGAGGTGTGTACGGCCTAAAGACACTCAGAGAGATCAATTGGGTACGGATGCAGAGGGGACGCACCATGCCTCGCCCTCCAATCCTTCAATATGTCGGCTTTGGTCTTCTGCTGAGAGCCTTGAGTAGGCCGAGATTGCGACTCGGGCGCAGTTGTGAGAAGCGGAGAGCGCGGTAGTCGCGGACTGGCTGGGGCAGATCGAATCGAGAGAGGCGTAGTCAGACGAGGGATTATGGGAGTAGGAGGTGCGTCTGATGTGGAAAGCGCGCTAAGGAATTGGAGAACGGCGTGTTTTCGAGTCAAAAGGTCCTGTGAGGAGTTAGTTGCACGCCAGAAGCCGGGAGTGAGGAGTCCTGACTTGATCAAGGAGTCGTGCAAGGAGATTGGAAAATCGTAAAGAATCTTGGGGCGATACTGCAATACTAGGGTTAGACGAGGAAACCGGTTCGGGCCAAATGAACAAACAATTCTTTCGAATGAGCGAGGAGAGGTGGCCGATGTCTGTTTGTCGTCCACTTCCTATATGGCTAACATGGGTGTGAGTGTGTGCTAGATTTCTCATAACTATTTGGGGACCTGTTGAGGATGTGGATCGCGTCCTCGACTAGCTCAGCCCGAAGACGCTCATTTCTTCGTGTAGCGGGTACAAAAGAGAGTATGAGCTGGTTTACTTGAGTTTGTAGAGTGTTTGAAGAATTCGGGGGCATTGGACGCGGTCAAGGGACAAATGAAACTCCGCAATCCTTCCCTTGAACTCCGCGTGTTGTGATGTACATTCTGCCGCCACACTTCAAGAGCGCAACAAACCCAGTTTCATATCAGGATGCATACAACGATATTCTGCAGCAGCATAGACGAGCCCCTCAGACGTCGGCTTCCTCGATCATGATCATCGTCGCCCCCGACGTGGACGCTCTTTGTGCAGCTCGCATGCTCGAGACACTTCTCCGGCAGGACAACATCACACATCGTATACGCCCCGTAGCTGGTCTGACCGCACTTGTCGACGTCAAGAATGAGCTACTCGACTACCACGACGTGAGCAAATCACTACATTCATTCTGTTGTAGTGTGCTCACTGTCTTATATCCTTAGTTACATACCCTAATACTCATCAATATTGGCGCGTTCCTCGAATTACCATCGGATGAGTGGTTTGGCACTTTCCCAGAACACCTCAAAATTCATGTAATCGACTCGCAACGTCCCCTCAACCTCTCTTCACTCTTTGGAGGTGGTCCTGCTGAGAGGATAATTGTCTGGGACGACGGCAGTATCGAGAAGCTCAAGCAAGAGCGTGAAGCGTGGCTTGCACTGGAAGTAAGTAGGTCGCCACATCTCGGCGGCTCAATCTCATTGTATACTATAGTACGACCCTGATTCAGACTCGGATGATTCGGATGATGACTCTTTAGACGACCAAGTCGCGGAGGAGGAAGACGAGGACGGTGACAGACCTCGAAAACGACGGCGACTCAATGATGGAGAGGTGTGCTTACCATCATTTGTATACCGTCCTTTGGCTCATTGTCCTTTAAGGCAGAGCAAGAACGTCCAAAACGACTGTCACCAGACCAACGCGACGAATACGAAGCCCGAATGGAAAAATACTACTTTAATGGGAACTGGTACGGGCAGTCATCATGTGGAATAATATATATCCTCGCGATTGCTCTGGAACGGGCGGACAACGATCTTCTCTGGTACTTCTCCCCTCCTTCACACCTTCCACACTTTGTACTCACCTCCAGGGTACAGGCTAACGATCCTTGGAGTAACTTATCAATACCTCACAAGTAAGATCTCTCGCGACTCATACGACTTTTCGCACTCGCTCTACCTCGACGAAGTGGTGCGGCTTAACCCTCCTCTCTCCTCAAATAAGACCGTTCACCCAGATGATACCTCCATCCGTCCATCGGATGAGCTGCGATTTGCCCTTTTCCGCCATTGGAATCTATACGACGCGATGTACCACTCACCGTATGTCGCGAGTAAGCTGGGTATATGGAAAGAACGCGGGCGAAAAAAGCTGAGCGGGCTGTTAGCGAAGATGGGGTGCGTTCTAACCCTCCCCGATCCGCGAATGCTGACTCTTGACTCTTTGTACAGATTCTCGCTTGCGCAGTGTCAACAGTCTTACTCGCACATGGACATGGACCTGAAACGCGAACTACGCGACAAGATGGAGTCGATAGCACCCGAATATGGCCTGGTCGAGCTCGCCTATCCATCATTTGTGCGCTCATTTGGTTTCCGCTCACAGCCCCTCTGCGCCTCGGATGTGGTCGACGGTGTCTCTGCCCTGCTCGAGGCTGCCGGTGGAATTGCGCTCAATGTTGAGGTAGAGGGCGGCCGTAATGGTGGCGAGTGGTTTGGGAGCGGGCGACAGTGGGCCATGAAGAGGGATGATAATAAGGAGAATATCCCTGTACGAAAGGATGGGGTCGCTGTTTCGCGCGGAGGCCAAGGGGATGCGGATGGGAAGGACAGTAGGGAAGTGAAGGAGTGGTGGAAGAACAATTTCTGGGTTGCTTGGGATGCGTTGGGGAATGAGTATGTCTTCATTCATTTATCTCCCTCTTACGCTGCAACTGCATTACTGACGACTCGCGGCACCAGTGTGGAACTCCTCAACCAATCTCTCAGGCTCTCTATGACCCTTCAGCGTGCGGTTATTCGACAAGGCTCCTCACTGATCGATAAGCAGGAAATCAAAACAATGCGCACATTCCGTCTTGCTGTGCTGAAAGAAGGGCCCGATTTGCCGATTTTCGTTCACCCCGGTAATCTTGCGCGGCTCGCCCTGTGGCTCGTCGAGGCACTGAGAGATAAGGTTGATCCAATGGCAGTAGGACGGGGCAAAAAGAAGAGTCTGCCTCTTGTTGTTGCTTGCCTTGATGAGAAGAAGGGGAGTTACTTGGTGGTGGGGGTTACTGCTGCCCCTGAGTTCGGAGATATTCGGAAGAAGTGCGTACTATCGTATTTCTTGGGCACTTAATGACTAATGTCGTTCAAGTCAATTCGGTCTTGCCTTCCTCCGCGCGCAAGAAGCGTCTAAGGCAAGAACACGACATGCATCCTTCGATACGAGCATTGTGGAGATTAATCGCGAGGACTTGCCAGCATTCCTCACTAAGCTCTCATTGCAGTAACGGTCCCATTCTAGACCCGGTACTTCAACGCACCCCCAGTGGGCGACATATTCCCAACGAGCTTGTTATACCTTCTGAGGGGACTCTTTTCGATCTTATATTTGGGTTGGGCAGGTCCAGCACATCACGCATTTCCACTTGCTCATCTAGTCGGTTATTGTAATTTTACGCATCTGCCCTACATTGTTGTTGTGTTTCATGGTTTGTGTCCAAACCGTGCGAAATAGTGTCAGCCGACTTGACATTGACCATATCGTGCTGAATCATCCCGAAAACAAATGCAAGGAGAACATGATACGGAGACACTCTTGGCTCTACTCGCATCCCTTCTGGGCGAGAATGTCGCCGTTAATACGACGCAAGATGGGCTCCTGAGTGCTTTGGTTGACGCAGAGGGGGATGTAGAATTGGCCGTTGCGCGATTGAACACATCAGATATGACCTCGAAAGCCTCAAATGAAAGGTTAAGTGGGAAGAAGAGAAAACGCCCTGGATTGGATCGTTGGATCGTGAACAAGAAGGCACCAAACGTCGGTGGCAAATCACTAGATCAGACGGAGAGGAGCGATCCATCGACCAGTAGACCATCTATAGAGAATGCAATAGAAGTACAAGATGACGAGAGTGACAATCTACAAACGGGAAGCAACCTCGCTTCGTCCTCGAAACCCAAACCTACCTTGCCATCCTCAAGACCACCTGTCTCTCTCATGTCAGTGCTCAAGCAGGCCCCAATCGAAGAGAAGAAAAGGCCTATCCAACTCGCTCCACGTACTTTGGGCACCCCTGATTTGGTTGCAGAGCACACGCCTTGCACGCTACATCATTCAATATTACCTCCGGAGCTCGCCTGCAGACTCTTCTACGTGATGTTGAAAGAGGCGGCTGGATGGGATCGAAACCGATGGTATGTATCATTCGGCTTGTGCACCCAAGTCGATAAACACCAAACCAACAACCCACACTAGGTGGCTATTCGACCGCATGGTTGAGAGCCCACATAGGACCTCATTCTACGCACGAGAAACGGACGGCTATGGAGATGACAGAAACTGGCAGGAGGCTGCTCAATATTGGTACGCTGACATAGCCGCTTCACTTCTCTCTCTTCATTTATTCCCATTATATGATCAGGTACAATGGCAAACCCACAGCGCCACCCAAGAAGTTCCTCCCCGAAATGGAAGAAGCATGTCGCATTGTTGAAAAGACTGTCAACGAGCAAATATCCAGGCGTACTCGGTTCTTGCCTGAATGGCCCGCGGATGACATGAACCCTTGGCAGGCGAACGTCGCTGCGTCGAATTGCTACACCGGATCGAAGGAGGGCGTAGGGTTTCATTCGGATCAGTTGACATACCTGGGCCCTTACCCTACTATTGCATCGCTTTCATTGGGTTGGTGGTTAATTTCTATCAGCCGCGGAGCGCTCAATTGACAATGGATTGGCAGGGACGACACGGGTATTCCGACTGAGAGAGGTAGTACCCGACGTTGAAAAGGACAAAAGAAAAGCTCAGACGTTCAATATGCATCTGCCCCACAATTCATTGGTGATCATGCACGCCGGCTGTCAAGAACGGTACGTTATTGCAGATGTCCCGATAATACGGGCTGCTGATGCGAGCTACCACGTTCATAGTTTCAAGCACACCATACCACCCCAGTCAGCCATTGATGCTTTCAAGCCACCTTTTCCACCGCCTGACAACTTCGAGGAAGAGGCACCTTCGCCTTATATATCCAGGATCAATATCACCTTCCGCTTCTACAGGCCCGACTTCCGTCCCGATAGTATCCCAAGATGCCACTGCGGCGTGCCAACTATCCTCCGACCTGCAATGAAGCAGCGTGGTCCACCCAGTTCTGTCGAAAATCACGTGCAAAGATCCTGCCAAAGCGATTCTGAGACTATAAAATACCATTGGATGTGTTACGCTGGCGCCCAGAGAGAAGGGCAGTCATGCAAATTCTATCAGGTTCTGGATATGGAGGCCGAGGGCCGGGGAGCCAAGCAAGGTGTGAGTCACACTGCATTTCTCTCTCTTCAGCGATCCAAGTCCGCCTGGTCCGGCTTACTCGGTCCTCACAGGAGCATCAAACTCGCTACTCTGAGGTGCCAACTATCGCCGAATGATATTTTCGGATATGCACCGCTTGTATGGACCACTTTAAGGAATATCCAGTCACTCATTAGCCAATTTGGGCTCCGAATCAATTCGTCGAAACGTTGCAACGATGCCGATGCTAGGCGTTCTACCACGACCCCTTCCGACTACCGGCTGTAGTCCTCGACACTATGAGGCCGAACCGCCGCATTTGCGGAATCACCTTGGGAGATTACCCTGAAGCAACTCTGCGCTCTCCCCTACCGCTCTCGTGTGCGACAGCATGTCTGGGACGAACCTCGTGGGTGGTAGCCGCATTGTCCAGAATTGTGTACATAGTGACATTGGGGGTTTGGACCCAGACCCACTACTGTTCGATGAACGATGGGCCCTTGGCCCTTGTTGTGAGATACTTTGTCTCAAACGCTTTGGCAATGACAGCGAAGGAACTCACGAAGGTCAATGCCAATCTCCTTATACAGATCAAATTGAGTAAGTAGAAGCTCGACCGCCTCGCGGATTTCCTGCTTCTGCGAGTCCATGCCACCAACGTCTTGAAATGTCACATCTGGTTTCTCATCAGCACCATTGCAACGGTGACTTCGGGTGATCCTCGGCTTCGTCACCCCTTGGTGAGGCGAAGTTGCCTCGAATTCGAAGCTCAAACCGTCAAAGGACTCACTCGCGTAATTGGCGATGTTTTGATTACATGATAGCTGGACTTTAGTTATGAACATACATTGTACAAACCATCCTGGGAGAATCATTGCGCGTTGTTACGGTATTCATGTAATGTCCAAGCTTCTGAAGGTCTACCGTGGACTAGGAAAGCTGTTTTCTGTAGTCGCGCTTCATTTCCTCAATTCCCATCGTATCCGACCCCTGCTAGAGCTCGGATGAGAACAATGAAGGCGACAACCCAAGTGATAGAGACTGTGGTGTCGTATAGGGACATCGTTTGGAGTCGGAACGAGAACCGCTTGAGGGATGGATCTTGTGCTTGAGTGATGGGACCCATAGGCGAACCATTTGCCCCCGAAGGTTGACGTCGCCGAAGCATGTTTGTCATGGCTTTGCTCAAGGCTATGGCCTTGTTGAAGCAGAGTACAAAGCGCTATTACGTAGAGCAGGAGCGCAGGGGCGTAGGGGCGTGCGTGAAAAATGGGAGATTATTTAAGCCGTGGTAGCATTTCCGGTCTACCGGTCGGTGTGACTCTATATATATTTTAATTAAATTTGGGGGTTATGCTTCCCAACATCGAACGACTTACCAACAGCGCCGGGGCCAAACTTGGAAATGTCCACGACTCCGCGGGGCGGTCGTTCTGGCTCACGACATGGGCATGTGACCCCAACAGCGACACACCCAGGTACAGGTACTCCGGGTACTCCTTCACTACACCCGCGCAGATCAGTCCCCTCGCTTGCCCTCAATGGCACAGCTCCACCGTTGCCCTTGCCTCCCCAGCTCTCCATGCCAATCCCCGTAGCATCGACATCAACCGCAACGGTAACCCCTGCCAATCCCAGCTCATTCAATGAGTCTGAGCTCTCCAGCTCGGCCGCGTCGGTTGCAGGAGACATCGAGAATGCGAATGGGTCCATGCTAGTCGAGGGTGATGACACAGGGGACGCCAATACGGACGTTATATCTGCTGGAGGAGAGGGAGACACCATCTCTTCTCCTGTCATCCAGAGAATTCCCCGGGCCCAAGAGGAGATTCAAGCCGACTCGCAGCGTTTGAGAGATCAGCTGAGAAAGTCGCTGAGCCAAGGACAGGGTGAGTTTGTAAGTGTTCTGAAACATGTATATAACATCCATAAATTGAATCCTATCTGATTAGGCGGCGCACGCTCTAGGAAGCAACGTGAACCAATCGATATTCGTGAGCTGAAATTCGACGACCAATTCGTCGAACCTGAGCGACAATTCTTCGTCCTCACGCATGCTGGTAAACCTGTCTTCACCAATGTGAAAGGGGACGATGAGTCAGAAGAAGTGTCCAATATGGTCGGTGTCATGCATGCTCTCATATCCGTCTTTGCAGACGAGCAGGATAAACTACGGTGCGAAGGTAGCCTACCTATGGTGCTGTTCTGCATCTCATCTATATACAGCTGCATCAACGCGCCTCCGCGACGAATCACGTTTGTCTTGCGTTCCCCGCTTTATTTCGTCTGCGTCTCGTCGATATTGGAACCTGAATCAGTGGTATGTCCACCACCGAAATGCTCTATGCAATTTCTCACTCGCCTTTCAGGTTCGAATATACTTGGACCACCTTCATTTGCTGATCCTCTCGGTGCTAAGTTCGACCCAACTTGAAAGGATTCTTACCAAGCACACAAACTTTGACCTCCGTCGTCTTCTGACAGGAACGACCACACTATTGCATAGCCATTTAACACGCCTACCAACGTCGCCTGGCATCCTTACATCCTCGTTACAAACAATGCGTCTCGATCCAGCAATACGTACACGAGTAGCCGAGGCTCTCGTACCTCCATCCAAACTCAAAATGAAAGATGCACTCTACGCATTGCTCGTAGTAGATGACAAAGTGGTGACCATCGCTCGTCCACGAAAACACTCAATCCACCCAACCGACTTGCACGTATTGCTCGCGACAATTGCCGCACCTTCCATCAAAGGAACCACAGCGAGCTGGCTCCCAATCTGCCTACCAAAGTTCAACGCGTCGGGTTTCCTGCACGCCTATGTCAGTTTTATTCGTTCCGAGGGGGAGGACACTCCTGGGGAACACGCGGAGACAGAACGAAAACCGAGTATCGCACTCGTCCTGATATCCGCATCAGGGGACTTTGACAGTGTCCGCGCCTGGTCTGTCTACACGATCGACCAACTCGAATCCTCGTCCACCATCGACGCGCTCTTGGAGGCTGAACGGACGGCAAAGTACACCTTGGACGACCTCCAAATACCCGGTCTGCGACACTTTATCTATAAGAGCCGCACCAATGTCCAGGTTACGATGCCGCACTACGACTTTGTGAACGGCGGGTCGGAGAGCGAGTTTCAGCGAATTTTCTCGCTGTATCGGACGGCCTTTGACGCGATACATGCAAAGGGAGGGCAAGAATGTACACTGCGGTTGCAGTATGTGAAAACTCAGTCGGTGTGTGTTATGGCCTGGGTGAGTGATTCCTGATCGTCGTCAAATCGAAAAAGACAAATATTTACGTGTGGTCGCCCGTGACTTGGCATTTATAGATCACGCAGCTCTTTGAGATGTACATTGCGGTATCGCCCCGCCTACCCAAGAGTGCTGTTGTCACAGCTGCGAATTCCGTCGTTCGCTGGGTCAAGAAGGAGGAAGCAAAACTCTTCCTCAAGGAGGCGCCGGTATTCTAGGGCTCCCTTCTGTATTTCACCGTTTTCCTATACTCTCCGAGTTTTTCTAATCTTTTTTTTTTGTGGGGGAAAGAAGGGAAATGCATCATGCACCGTGACGCTCGTGCGCCGTGTGTGGGACTCCAGTACGGCTCGCCGTTGGGAACAACCTCCCGTTGGACGATCTGCCGCCTGACCTACCCAAGTTTTTCTAATCTTCGTTGATTGCCATTCGGGGGTTGTGTGCATGACGATCCATAAGTTCCCCAAACCTAAAATAAGAGAGATGGACCCGTGTCGAACCGGAGAAGTTATTCGCCGATTGCGAGAAGCAAGAAGCCCAATGCGGCACAATGAGATTGCATCGGGTGACATGACGGTTGAGATATGGACATAAACAGAGATAGA
>Ga0307515_10004702_pt1 | contig 27998 bp, 5 predicted proteins | sample 17_EM_MG_FD_194513 | JGI IMG/M metagenome (GOLD analysis project Ga0307515, IMG submission 194513) | Populus trichocarpa ectomycorrhiza microbial communities from riparian zone in the Pacific Northwest, United States - 17_EM | ecosystem: Host-associated > Plants > Roots > Unclassified | place... | reverse complement strand
TACACTGGGAGTACTTTTAAAACGCGAAGAATCAGTATTATAAAAATCCGTATACACACTTCTTCTTCCTTCCTTCCTTTCTTGCTTCCTTGCCCTATGCTTTTAAACCAGTACTATTACTAGTAGTACGTTCTACCTATTCTACTGTCTTTAACTTAATTCGGTTTGTATTAATAAGTCGCTTAAGGGCTAATAATAGTTTGCTTTTAGTCATAGCGTCCATAGGGTTGCTGTCTCCATCAATCTACTTAACCTTAGCTATTTCGCGTCTTTTATATAACTGGCGTAGGCATATAACATCGATTATAAGTCTCTTTTCCTATATAGTTCCTAGCTTAATAAGGCATTCGTAAATCGACTTAGAATTAGTGCAAAGGATAAGTGGTAGGCTAATATTAAGTTGCAATTCGACTATAGCCTTAATTGCAGCGCCGATGTCAAAACCATAGGCTATAGCATATAATTCGGAGGCTAGTACGCTTCTAGTAATTCTCTTACACTTAACTGAGGACCAGTAGACGATATTCGCCTTATTTGATAAGTCTACTAGTACCAGGATATATCCAATCTATAATAAGAGGTCCTTATTATTTACAAATAAGGAATTAGTGAATACAAGTAGTTATAATATCTCTATATCGAGTTTAACAAAGCTTAAACCTTTTATTAGGTTCTTAATTTGCTACTAAATCCTCTTATTAAGCAGTTTTACGTCTTTCTCGTTAGGGTTAATCACCTAGGCAGCATAGGATAAATTAAAAAAGGCTTTAGGTTGGCATACGGACGCAATATAGACTCCTCTTGCTTGTTAGGCGATATATTAGTCCTTAGGTATAAGTGCTATACAAATAGTGCCTCTAAAGCTAGTTGTTGTGACAGCTTCCTTAATATCAACAAGGGTTAAGTTCTGGCATTAGCGCTCCTATATAAGCGTAATCATATAATCCTATTATTGGATAATACCTCCGTTAAACTTAATTAGGTGCTCCGGCGTAAGTTACTTACGTTCCTTAGTTAGAAACTTAGCTTTTTTAATCTTCTTCTATTCCAAAGCTATAAAGACTAGGTTAGCTAATAGGAGGGTATCATCAGTCTATAGACCAACTATTCCAAAGTTTATAGGGTTATTAAGGTGAAGTAGGCAGGGGTCGTAAGTGGATTGGCTTATGTTTAGTTCTTTAATATAGTGGTTATAGTAAGTCTTAAACCAATAATTGCCTACCTTAGGAATGCCGTATAAAGGTCTAATAACCTTTAGGATTGTACCTTATAAGACTCTAAATGCTATACCAAGTTTAAAAGGTGCTCTGATGTAAAAGTCTTGATTTAGTTTCGTAGCTAATTGTATATAGGCCTATAAAATATCTTATAAGTAGAGATGTTTACCATTATCCTAAGTTATGGCTATAATGCAGAGGATAAGGCGTTGGCTAACTCGTTAAATTGTAGGTAATTAGGTCAGTACAAGGTCTTTCTCTAGGTCGTTATATGCCTATATAACTAGTCTTGACTTCTTAAAGGCTTTATTAGTGCTAGGGTTCTTAATCTCGTTAACAAATCTAGAGTTAAATACTCTATTACTTTGCGGTATATCTTTAGGGTTAACCAGTTTAAAAACTCCTTTCTTAAGTAATCCCTTAATTTCCTTCTGGCGTGATACTACAAACTAATTAGAATTTGTGAGTTAATTATTATCCTCATCTTGTAGATATATTGAGATATTCGCGGTATTCGCTTTAATAGGGTACTTACATAGTCTACCTCTTCCACGCTTAACGGGTTAAGGTCCAGGCTCAGTTTAAGGTAGGGGTTTAGGTTCAGTTTAAGGTAGGGGTTTAGGTTCAGTTTAAGGTAGGGGTTCAGGCTCAGTTTGGGGTAGTTCGCTTTTATCATCTTCTAGCTACGTATCCTCTATAATCTCGGGGTCTACCAAATATAGTTTTACAACTATGCTACGGAAGTTGGTAGGTCTATAGGGAAGTTGTATAGTATAGGTCTTATTTTTAATACTAAGTAGGTTATGCGGACCAGACCAGTAACTAGGTTGGCCTATAGGTCCTTCTCTCCATACCAATACGGGTAAGTTAAGTGGTAGTTTATAAATCACAGTTGTCTTGGGTCCGTTGCGCATATTAAGGGCATCTACTACTTAGCGCTCAGCTCTAAGCTTCTTAACTTCTTCTATAGCCTTTTTAAGAGCTATTGCTCATTATGCAACCATAGGATTAGGTACGTCGGATTCCACTATATATAGGTAAGCTCCGAATACTAGTAAGGTGGGTATAAGACCGTCAGGGCCTACGGAATCGTTAATTACTTTAAAAGCTATTTATAGGGCTATGTCCTTACTAATGTCCGGTAGTTCCGCAGTAATGATATAGTATATGCGACGGAGGGGGCTATAGTAGCGTTCTACCATTCCAACTAAATTATAGGCTTCGATAGGTACGCTTCTTATAGCTATTCTAAATATTATGGTGTATTATTTAAATTCCTTGCTTATAAAGTTCTTACCTATATTATATATAATGATATTAGGGGGTCCTAGGTATATATCGATCCAGCACATTCGTAATACATCCCATGTATGTTTGGCGCTGATATTTTACAGCCATCTACCAGTTTAAAATCGTGTTCCTTTATTAATAATATGCAAAAGGGGAGCGCCATTAATATATATAATATTAACCACAATTAAATAGTTGAAATTAATATCATTATATAAGGTAAATCTAAATCTACCAGGCGACTTTCTATATTTTTAACAATAGTGGCAGTAGCGTGCGAGATGATCTAAGGTCTTGCTATTAATATCGTGTTCTAAGCGTTTAAGTATTTATATAAGACGCTTAACTAAAGGGTGGCCAAAACGGCGATGCAGTCGTTTTAATTCTACGTTAGTGAGGTAGCAGGGGTTTTATTTAAATGACTTAGTTAAATAAGTATATAGGGATGTGTTCTAAAGTAGGAAAGGGTAGCCAAAGCGACGTACGACGGGTACTTCGCTCTAAGGGGTAATTAGTATATTTTTTAGGTTGTTGTAGTATACTTATAGGTGATCTATATCTGCCAAGCAAAGCAAAAATAGGGTGCTGACCTTAATAATATAAAACTCGATTATACTAATTAGGGTAGTTACTTTGGCTAATCTAATTAATAAGGTTAATCTAATACCAAACTATACGTTAACTATGCCTTATATAGTGGTATTGAGCTATACATTAGTATTGAGTCTCTAGAATGCCAAGAATTGGCTATATCCTACTATAGATCGTTTAGATGCTCCTATGTTAATCATTATGCCTATAAACTTATCTGTAGTATAGCGGGACATAGATATAGTTGCATTATAGGTAAAGGGGTCCTAGTCGGTCATAAGAGGTACTATATTGTCTATAGTTATAACTAAATGGCTAAAGGCTTTATTAGCTAGGGTAGCGGCTATAAAAATCGCTTTCTACTATTCTACTTAGCTAAGGGAGGTATAGTAGTAATCAACATTTAGTTATAAGTTCTTGTCAGTTGCCTCGTGACTTATATTAATAGTCAGTACTTAAAAAGCTTCCTTAAGCTCTTCTTTTGAGTTGGTATCATCATCCTTATAATCTATAATATATTAGTTAAGTCGTTTCTTAAATTGGTCGTCAAATTTACTAAACCTATCTCTGTTAGCAGTTCTAAACTTAGCTTTAGACTCTTCTTACTCCTCCTTAGTATGTCTCTATAAGCGGCATCCTTCCCTATTATATACAAAGCAACGTGGTTTCTTTCGGTTGCGGTTATATAGAGGGTTGCTATAGTTACTGCGGTCGTAGTTATTATCTCTTTTATAAAATCGTCGGTCTATAAAAAAGGCTTATATCTTCTCCGTATGCTCTTTCTCGTATACTGTAATAGACAATTAGAGTTTATTAATAAGGGCTTTAAGGTTATCCGGTGGGTCAGAGACTGCATATCTACATACTAGTATTCCCTGGCAAGAAGTAACGATTTTATTGTAAAGGAAGTTTATAGTTTATAAGGTGGGTCTAAGGCCATACTATAGTTAACGAAGTCTATAGATTAATAATTAGAGATATTCGCTTGTAGACTTGTCTATATTTTCTACCATTACTATTATAAGTGTAATGGTATTCTATTCGTCTAGATTCTTACATTAAAATCCTAATCCTTTAAAGAAATTCCGAAGGTGCTCGCAAGCTTTGGCAAATAGTAGGCGGGACAGTTAGTTTATATAGAAGTGGTCTAAAGCTAGTCCTTTTAGCATAGTAGGGAATGCCTTAAGGTAGGCTTCTTAGGGTACATCCGCTCGATTACAGATGTTGTAGAATATTATTAATTTATAGTCAAGGCTTTCGTTCGTGCCACTGTATTTCTGCTCCTCTATATATATCTTAGCTGCATTCGCAATTTCCTTACTATAGCCAGTTACAGTAATAGGGCGGTTCTCCTCATCTATAGACTGTACGTGGGGTTGCTATATTATTATTACGGGTTAAGGCGTAGTAGATAGTATAGAGGTGGACGTAGTTATAGATTAAGGTATAATAGATAGTGTAAAGGTAGAGGTAGTCGGTGTACCGGTTAGTTAGGTTGCGGTAGTTTTAGCTTATTATTACTCCTCTAAGGTACCCTCTATTATATATACCTTAATTAATCTTAATAGCGTCGGTCCGTACTTATTATTGGCTAATTTAATTATCTCTTTACTCTATTTAGTTTAGTCTTCTTCTTATACTATATTATATAAAGACTAAGGGAGTGTTTTGTTTCGTTTATAGTTAACATTAACCTATACTCCTCTAATATTTAGGTAGTTATATAATTACTAAAGCTAGTATAAGGGGATTTACGTAAAGATATCAACCGTAAAGTCCTTAAAATCTCCCTGGAACGATTCCCAGAGTATTAAGTTGAGCTAGTTATATATCTCTATGTATAGGTACATCTTGCATTGTAGGTAGTTAGTTAAGTCGTCCTTAGAGGCTTCCGTTAGGTTAATTCCATCTTCCCATTTAGCTACTTCTTCCTCCCAGTCTTTCTCTGTTCCTAACATCTTATATTTTATATATTATTTAGGTAGATAAGGGTGTTCGTAGGGTAAAGGTAGGGGAGCGGTTAAGGAGGCAGTTAAGGAGGTTTAAAGGGGCGGTTAAGTAGGATAAGGTGTTTTGCGCAGTAGTCCTTTAAAATAGATAGAACAAGATATCTAGAAGTCGTCGTGGATACCAGACAAGTACTTCTAGGTGGTTTCTCTTCTTCTCTTTAACTAAAATAGGCTAATACAAAAGGTGGATAAGTACAACTATCTTCCAATCTACTGTAAGGTGGATAGTATAACTGTCTTCTAAGCTATCTGCGTGTTTCCTGATCTGTACGCGCTCACTAATTAGTATTAGTATGCTTTAACAACATGTAGAATATATATATCACGATGATATATACTATACGGTATTGTAGATAGATCTTATCTTTTAATATAAAGAAGGGTAAGGGACCTAAGGTTCCTTACCACGCTAGTGCCGCGGCGACACGTAATGGCAGCTTGCCTCACATAACGGCAATTTGCCTCCTATTGCAATGCAACTTATTCTAGCTACAAGTATAGTATAAATAGGGACTTAGTGTAAAAGTCTAGGACGTAATTATCCTAATAAAAGATGCGGATATACTTAGGGAACTAATAGATTAAGTAATTAAGATTAATAATAGGATCTATTAACGAGAATAGGCTAAGAAAGGTTAAGATAGAGTTTTATAGTTACATAAGGCGCAAAGCACGCATTAACTAAGTTAAAAACTATAGAATAGCGGACTAAAGCTAATAAACCTAAGCGGTACTAAAGAGTATAGGAGTAAACAACTATAGAAACCTAGAGGATAAGGATTAAGTAATTAAAGGTCTAAGGAGTAAAGGCTAAACTAGGAATCTTAATAGCAGAAGACGTTTAGGCGGACCCCACAATAAGAAAATTAGTTTAAAAAAGAAGCTTATATAAATTACGGAAAATAGAGTTATTTTACTAGAGACTATAAAGGTAGTTAGAGTAACTATACGGTAAAGGGAACTAGACTAGTAGATAATATATATATATAGAGGGATAATAGTATACTATAAGGAACCAAAGAGTGTTTAATTAAGAGTTTTGCGTTTTATTATAATAACATATACTAAATTTATAAAGATGCTAAGTATAACGTAAACTATTAGCTATAGGAGCCAAAATTATTAGAGTTTAGAGGAACTAATAAACTATTTTATAGATTGGATATTAAAGACGATAGATTTAATATAGGCGAAATATTTAGTAATAATAAGGTAATAAAGGCAGCTTACTAGGAGTATATAGACCTTAAAGATATTATAGTAGAGGTAAAAGTTAAATCCACTATAGAGGACGGATTAGCAATAGGGATTAAGGCTTTATTAGACACGATATTTATTACTTTATAAAACGTAAGAGAAGTAGGACAGTAAATCACTTCGGCACTTAATAATGGTAAAAGGCTAAAGGCTTAAGATTTTTAAGATAAGATAAGAGACAGGACTTAAAACTCTAAAGAAAGAATAAGAGTGTAAGCTAGCTATCTATAAGGATAGATTAAAGCAGATAATTAGAAAGGCAAGACTTCCGTAATAAAGGGAAAGAGTCCTATAATAGGTAAACAAAGTATTTAGCCTTAGAGTTAAACAGTTAATACTAGAATTATAAAGTTTATAGATCTAAAGGATCTTATAGCTAGATATAAACTAGGAAAAGAATAAAAAGGGTTTAGGAATTAAATTAAAGTATAGTAAGAATAAAAAGGCTACTAAGGGTTAAGAATACTAGGTAAACTAAGGGTTAGAGTGCCTATACAAAAAATTACTAATAGGCTAAGAATAGGCACGCTAAGAGTAAGTGGCTTAAAGAATTAGAGTAAGAAGAGGACCTAGGGATTCTAACTAGATTTAAAGAACGGTATACTAAAGGTTGCAATAATATAGTAATAATAGGATATTTCCTTATAGACAGATTATATACGCTTATAAAGCTATACTAAAAGTGGTATAGGCAGCGATATAACAATAAGTAGGAAGACTTTTATATATAGCTAGACAAAAAAGTTATTTAAGATTAAGCAATTACAGAGAAATGTATAAGTTATATTAAAGGAGCATTAATTATAACGTTAAGAGATCTAGAAGAAAGATTAGAGGACTAAAGAAGCGAGAGGTAAGTTATAGTACCTATAAACAATAAACTAGCGTTTGAATTAGCTAGATAGAGGTTTAAACTTAAGGATAAAAATAAGCTAAGAGTTAACCTAAAACACCTAGTATATTATATATTAGTATAGATTGCGTATATAGATAATATATATAATATATATAAGAATCTAAAAAAAAAAAGAATTAGAAGTACCCTATAAAGATATATTAGGCGCCAGATAAGTAATAGTATAAAAATACTAAGTATATATATAGATAGCATCTAGTAGAAGTTTAAGGGTTAGGAAACTTAATACTTTAACTAAGAAGATTCCTTATAGAAAAATACTTAGAGGGATAATAGTGGTAGAAATACTTAGAGAATATATGTCTATAGTATATTAAGGATAAAAAGCGAATTAGGTATTAGCTAAAGAGTAAGCTAAGTATAATAGGATTAAGCAGCTAATAATTAGGAAAAGTAGAGGCCTATAAAACTAGAGGAAGCTAGTAGTAGAGCCTTAGACCCTTAAAAGAATTTAAGGGTAATACCTAAATTTAAAAGTTAATTAGTAAGATTAGCAGTTTAAAGCACTAATAGATAGTGGAGTAATAAGAAACTATATTTTACTAGCAGTAGTTAAGCGGATAGGACTACCTTATAAATAGAAGAAGCACCTATATCTATTAGTTACAATTTTAGGAGATCTAATAGCCTATAGAGAAGGCATTATTAACCTTAAAACAGGACCTATTTAGATAACTATTAAAGGAAAACAAATTAAGATATCTTTTAATATCCTCTATTAGGATAAGATAAGGCAGTATTAGGAATACCTTAGTTACAGGAATATAATTTAAGGATTAATTAGGTTACAGATTAGGTTAATATTAAAGATACTTAATAATATAAGAGGCGTATAGTAACTAAGTTAGAGCGACATATAAGGAAACTAAGAAGGGGTTATCTTATATACTAAAGAGATACTATAAATATAGTAAGAAACTATAGAGCCCAGAAAGCAAGAAGCTATTAAAATATATAGTATAAAACTATAAAATAGAATTAGAACTAGAAATAAGTTTAAAGTTCTTTCTAATCTATAAGCTAACTAAAGAAGAATTAAGGGTACTTAAAGAGTTTGTCTAAGAAAATTTATAAAAAGGATACATTAGACCATTATAGTTATTAGTAGGTTATCCAGTACTATTTATACTAAAGAAGAATAGAAAACTTAGGCTATATATTAACTATAGACAGTTAAATAGCATTACTAGAAAGGATAGATATCCTTTACCCTTAATTAGAAAAATCTAAAACTAAATAGGTAATGCGTAAATCTTTATAAAGATAGATCTAAGATAGGGTACTATTAAATTAGAATTAAGGAAGGTAATAAATAAAAGGCAGCTATTAGGTTAAAGGAAAGACTATATAAGCTATTAGTTATATAATTTAGACTTATAAACGTTCTAATAACGTTCTAGAAGCGAATTAACAGCGTATTAGAAGAATACTTTAATAATTTTATTATGGTATACCTTAACAATATTATTATCTACTTAATAACTAAGAAAGAACACGGAGAATATATTAAATGGGTTTTAAAGAGACTATAAGAAGAATAGATACTAGTAGTAATTAAGAAATATAAGTTCTTTATAAGAAAAACTAATTTTATTAAATTTATTATTAAATTAGGTTATATTAATATAGACCTAAAGAAGATTAAAGCTATAGTAAGTTAGTAAGAACTAGAGAATATAATGCAATTAAGGTTATTTTTAGGGGTTTATAACTACTATAGGAGGTTTATAGCATAGTAGTTAAAGAATATTAAACCTTTTACTAGGCTTATAAAGAAAAAGGAATTATAGGTTTAGAGAAATAAGTAAAAGATGTTATTTACGGAACTTAAGGAACTGTTTACCTAGAAACTAATCCTTAAAATCTATTAACTAGAATTAGAAACAATTATAGAAACGGACGTATTAGGCTTTATACTAGGAGTATATTTACTATAAAAGCACGGAAATGCATAGTATTTAGTAGCATACTATAGTTAGAAAATAATACTACTAAAATTAAACTACAATATCTATAATAAGGAGTTATTAGGTATAGTTATAGTACTTAAAAATAGAGAGCATTCTTATAAGGAATAGAAAAACTATTTATAGTTAAAATAGATTATAAGAACCTAATGGGGCTCCTAATAATAAAAGAACTTAATTAAAAATATGTTAAATAGGTAGAAATATGTTATAGGTCGGAGGTAGTGGCTATAGAATATATATATTTGAGGAGTTTATAAGACGTTACGCAATTAATCGTAAGGGTTAAGGGCGTAAAGAGGTGATATACCTACGTATAGCTAACGTAAGCTATACGCAAGGTATATATAAAAGTACGGGGCTCTCCTATAGAGGCCCCTATAGTAGGGTTCTATAATACTACCCCTCCTCCTATAAAGGCGGAGCTCTAGCGACGCTATGATTACTATATATATATAAAAGGGATACTTAGGGTATAGAGAAGAAAAAAAGGGGATATTACTAAAGGCTGGTTGCAATATTATATAATAAAGCTTAGCACCTAAGGATCTAACTAATTAGATAACTTTAACCGCCGGTTAAAGTTCCTAGACATCTTAATAATTTTCCAGTTATATAATTGCACTTTGCTATTATATAACGGCAATCTACGGCAATTTGCCCTTATGTGGTAATATACGACGGTTTAACTCTATAAGGGTTCCTATAGAGGATTAGGCCCGGTTTCTATAGGTTTGCGTAATAAAAGTCGCTAATTAAATCCTTTGTATTTCTAAAGTCTTCCTATAGTTACTATTTTGGCTAATCTATATCGAATCCTATATAGATAGCTCTGTAGTAGAGCTACTGTCCTCTGCCTTTACTAAAGTAATTAGAGTTAATAATTTATTTAACGGTCCACTCCTTATAGTTTTTGTCTTCGTTCTTATCTTAAATTAGTACTAGTAGGGGTTTAGGCTATATTTGTCTTAGTAAGGGGTTAAGCTAGTAAAGGTGTAATAGCTATAGGTAGAATATAGGCTATATTCTATAGGTAGCTAGGGTAGGCAGAAGCTCTAGCTTATATATAGCTCCCCTATTAATAACTTATTTAATCTAGTAGGGGCTAAGATTCTTATAGTTAAGTAACTTTATAGGCCTCTATATAGAGATATTATATATATCTAGCTATACCCAATTACTAACACGCATCTCTGGTAGTAGCGTTCTATAATAGTTAGTAAAGTAGGCCTACTTTACTTAAGCCTAGGCCATTTCTCTTTTGCAGTAGTTAAGTAGATTTTTTATATAGTCTATATGTTAGTTAATAAGTAGCATTTTAAGGCGTTTTTTATATAGTAGTTTCTTATTAATAGGTTCTAGTGGCTCTATACTAGATTAGGGGTAGTAACCTTTGTTTATAAAGAATGGGGTAAGTCCTATAGTAGTTAAGATATAGTTATTTACTATAAATTCTCCTAGCAGAAGGTAATCTACCTAGTTATCTTAACTATAGGCAACTACCTATTATAGGTACGCTTTTATACTAGTATTTGCGTTTTCTAATTACCTAGTGGTTTTATAATAAAAGGATATAGATATCTTAATAGAGATACTAAGGCGTTAGCAGATTTATCTCTATATATTAGAGTTAAACTATATACCTTAGTCAGACGTAATTAAGTTAGGTAACCTATATAATTAGTAAACTTTATAAAGGAAGGCGTTAGTAACGTTACTAATAGCTACGCCTTCGGTTAGGACGTAGTGGCGCTCTTTTATAAGTCGGCATATTATTATAAGGATATTCTTATAGGCACGGCCATGTCGTTTATAGGGTAGTAGGTTAATAATAAAATCTATAGCGATATCTGCCTATTATCGTATAGGTACTAGTAGAGGGTATAGTAGTCCTTAGTACTTTATATTAAAGGCCTTAGCGTGCTTATAACCGTAGTAGGTACCTATAAAGTGTTTAACTAAGTCTATTATCTTAGGCTAGAAGTAGTATTAGCTAAGAAGCTTATAGGTTCCTTTTTTACCTAGGTAGCCGCTTAACCGGAAGTTATAGGCTATTTAAATTAGTTACTGTTATAGGTTTTCTAAGTTAGGGATAAATAGGCGGCCTCTATAATAGAGTTTATTCTCTTTTACTTCTAAGGCTGCTATATTAATTTGGCCTAGGCTTTAAAGGTTAGTAGGTAGTATATAGGCGCTAGCGGTCTTTGCAGTAATAAGTTAATATAATAATAGGTTAATAGAGTTATTATATGCCGTAGTAATAAGCTTATTAATTTTAGGAGGTAATTCTAGTTCTATAGTATAAAGCTAAGGTACTATTAGCTCTATTATAGGTAATATACCTAAGGCCAAATTCTGTGCTTTTAGGATTGTCTATTATTAGAACTAATTTTAGAGGTCTTTTTTTAACTAAGGGAGGTCTTACAAGCGGCGTATTAGGCTATTGGGCTTAGTACCTTATATTCCCAGTTTATATATAATTTTAAAATTAAAATTAGAGAGGAACTCGTTCTAGTATACTTAGTGTTAGTTTAGCTACTTTATAGTTATAAAGTACTTAAGGTTATAATAATCTATAAGAACTTTAGTTGGCTAATTAGGTTCTATTAAAAAGAGTTCTAGTTAGAATTCCTTAAACACTTATATAATTATAAGAAGTTCCTTATTATAGATCCTATAGTTATACTCTTATAGTGTAAGCTTAGACGAGTAGAATGCGACTATATAAAGGAGACCGTTATTATCCATTTAAGAAAGGATGCCTGCGTTAACGTAGTCTAAGGAGTTGGTTTTAAGGTAGAGTTGTTATCTTAGTATAAAGTAAGCTAGGATAGGTGCTTTAGTAAAAGCATTTTTAAGGTCTTAGAACGCCTTCTTATATTTAAGCGTCTAGGTAGAGCGTAAATACATTTTTCTTCCTTTCGCAGAAAGGCTTCGTCCGCATTATTACTATAAGTAGTGCTACTATGCCTAAGAAGTTATATATAAATTTTTAATAAAAGTTAGTAAAACTAAGGAAGGCTTATATATCCTTAATGCAGTTAGGGGCTTACTATTTAGTAACTATATATATCTTCTTAGGGTCTATATAGACACCCTTAGTAGTAATAATTAGTTTAAGGTATTTTACTTCTATAACTAAGAATTTGCACTTCTTTAAGTTAATATAAAGTCCTACGTCCCTAAGACGCTATAAGACCTTTTAAATGTACTCGGTATACTTAAAAGGGTTATTATTATAAATAAGTATATCGTCTAGGTACGCAGAGTAGAAGTTATTAAAGTAGTCCTATAAGGTATTATTAATATAGCTTTAGAAGGTGCCTATGCTATTATATACGCTAAAGGGTATAACGGTATATTTTAATTGGCTAAAGCGCAATATAAATATAGTTTTTTATTTATTACCTTCCTATATTTAAAGATAGTTAAAGGCAGCGATAATATCGAGCTTAGTATAGATTTTGGCTTAGCTAGGCCGCTTAAGGGTCTCCCGTATAAGCGGTACTATATATTAGTTTTTAATTATAATAGTATTAAGTCCTCTATAGTTAATATAGAATTAAATACCTCCTTCTAGCTTCTTAGCAAGAAGGATAGGGGCAGCTGCTAGTAATATACTAGGATAAATAAACCCTTTATTAAGGTGCTTATTAATATACTTTCTCATAACTAAATGTTTGTCTTTTAATATTAGATAGGGTCTCTTATAAGGTAGCGTTTTTTCTTATTTAACATTAATAGTATAGTTATTAGGTTAATGTAAGGAGAGTATATATACGCCCTTTTATAAGCATATATTAATAAAGTTATAGTACTTCTTAAGGAGGAGCTTATAGAGTTCTTTATTAGTAAGTCTTTTTTTAAGCTTTATAAACTTCTTAAAGTCTAAAGATAAAAGTCTATGGAGTTTTATAGGGGCGTTATCTTTTAGAAAGTTAACTATATCTATTCTATTACTCTAGAAGACGTAGTTCTATTCTTTATTAAGCTTATATAGTTATAATTAGGAAGCTACAGTAACGGTCCAGCCTTTCCTATATGCTATGTAGTAGAAGGCTATAGCACTTATATAGTAGTAGTTAGTTATAGGTGGGATAATAAAGTTTTTTTTTAGGTTAATATCCTAGTAAGTAAATAGAGGCGGCTAGGCCATATTCTAGGTAAGTCTCTCTATAATATTTAGAGTTAAAAGTTACTTCTTTCTTTTCCTAATTAATGGCGGGGTTATATTATTTAAGCTAGCTTATTTTAAGGATAATAGGGTAGTTAGTAAGTAATATAATATTAGCCTAAAGCTCTTTCTAGTGCCTATTTATATCCAAATAGAGCTATACTACGTAGGTAATCTTTTATATAGTATAACTACTATTAGTAAGTTATAGGGCGCGGGCTTTAGTAAGGGGTAAGGTAAGTAGGTTATAAATACGTACAAGTTAGGTATCTATAAATTAGCTAATAGCTCTATAGTTAATTATAAAACGGCTTATATATTATTATTTTTATTAGTAGTTCCTATTATAGGTAAAACTATCTATTTCTATCTATTTATCTTTACTAAGTTATTTATTAAGCAGGCCAATATATAGATCCCTTTATTATTAGGGCATCTTAACCTATAACTTAGGGCTAGAATTTAGCGTTTTCCGCTTCTATATCTAATTCTACTATTATTACTACGTCTTTATTTTATATAGTAGTGGCATATAGTAACATATTTAGTGTTTAGGGTATTAGGTTAAGTATTAGGCGGTAGCTACTAAACCTAGCTATTAGGTAGTTTAGGTTATCGTAATAATAACCTTTTTAATAGTATCTATAGCAGTGTCCTAGTTTCTAGAGTAGCTCGCTCTCTCTATTTAGGAGTTTTTATAAAAATATTAGTATAGAAAGGTCAATATTAGCTCTAGTGGTACTTAAAGTAGTAGGCATTAGTGGTTTAGTATATAGGTTTAGTAGGCTCGGAGGGCTTTTATAAAGAGGTCTTTAGGTAAGAGTTAGTAGTAGTAATCTAATTTAGTTATTATTTAATCTTCTATAGGGCTGCTACTATCTTATAAATATTGTTGTAGTTATAGCTAGCGGCTGCGTAACTAAGGCAATAAGTAACTTTTTTAAGGAGATTCTTTTAGTCTTTAGTATTATCTTAGGCGAGGGCTCTAGTATATTCCTAGAATTTAATATAAAATTTATTAAATAATTTAGTAGAGCTTATCTTTAGGGCACGTAGTTTAGCTCGGCTAGTGGCTAATAGGTTATAGTCGTGGTATATTAGGTTAAGATTGTTAAGGACTTCTTAGTAGGATTACTACTTTTAGGGGCTATTAGTTTCCTATTAGGCGAAGAGTCTGTTAAATAGTATAGCCTTTATTTACCTAATAATATAGCTAATCTTAGTATCTTTTATAGGAAAAAGGTAGGCGCTTTAGGTTAGTTTCTTACGGATTTATATCTTTTAGTGGCTGTATTTCTTATAGTCTCCCTAAAAGACTAGGGGATTAGGGTAATATATATTAGACCCTACGGTAGCAGTTTAGGTTTAATTATTATAGCTTTTATTATCGCCGCTTTAGTAAGGGTTCCTATTAAGTAAGGCTGTTTAGCGCTAATCCTTTATTAAGCGTTAGGTAGGTAAGATTACTAGAGGCGTAAAGACTTAGGTGGTATTATATATAGTAAAGAGGTATATAGCATTATTATATATATACTCATTAAGCTAAGATTATAGGTATTTAATTATGCTATTTTTTTTTAGTAACTATAGTAGTAAGTGCAATCTTAGCCTTCTTTAACTGTTAGATATCGCGTTTAGACATATAGAGGTCGTCTTTAGTCTCTTAGCGTGTGTTATTAGCGAGCGCCTTATAAGCTTGTAGGTCTTAGACAATATCGCAATCTTAGGCAGTATATATCTTAGCTTATATAAGCTTTAGGTAGTAGTTCTATAAAAGGCGGTAGTATTTATTAGGTTCTTATGCTACTATTTTTATAAACGTCTCGGCGTCTTATATTTTTATTTTAATAGGTAGTAGCCCTTTTACTTACTTATTTGTAGTTATGTAGTTAATAAAGGATAAGATATTATTGGTGTCTACCTTATTAAAATTGTCGTAATCTTCTAAGCTACTAGGCTTCCCCTTAGGGGTTAAGGCTAGGGCTAATAAATCGAATTCTCCTAGGGTTAATTGGCGGCGTAGGTTAAGTATAGGTATTGGATTATTCTTTAGGTTTAATATAGTAGCTAGTAGGAAATATTATCTTACTATTATAGGTTTTTTAGAAGTATAAAGTAAGGTAACTTATAGATACGCTGCTTCTAGCAGCGCCTATAGTATTATAAAGACGTAGAATTAGTTGTAGGCTAAGCGTTAGTGGTAAAAAGGCGTAACGTAATGTTATGGGTCGGAGGTAGTAGCTATAGAACGTATATATTTAAGGAGTCTACAAGACGTTGCGCAATCAATCGTAAGGGTTAAGGGCGTAAGGAGGTAATATACTTACGCGTAGCTAACGTAAGCTGTACGCGAGGTGTATATAAAAGTACGGGGCTCTCCTATAGAGGCCCCTATAGTAGGGTTCCGTAACAAATGCTTATAGAATACTAATTTAAGATTTAGTATACTAAAGGCACTAAGAATGTAAGAGTAGATATATTAAGTAGAAAAGCTAAACTATAAAATAATAAGAAGCTATTAGGAGCAATACTATACAGAGATAGTAATAGATTAATTAGGTATAATTATTCTAAAATTATGGTAACTTAAGAGTATAAGTTACCGGAAAGCAATTAAATAAAAAAGATTTAAGAGGCGTAATCTAAGAACCTAGAAACGGATTAGTATAAGTAAAGAATAAATATATATATCCCAATGGGAATAGCAGAGGAATTTATTAAAGATTTCTGTAAGGGAATAATATAAGGATATAATAGAGCCACGGGCTTAGTGTTAAGACTTTAAAAGAAATACATTATTTATAGAATTTAGGGCTTAGTAAGAAAAGTTATAAAGAAGTGTCTAGATTTCTAGAGAAATACGCTAATAAAGCATAAGCTATATAGGAAGCTATAGCCTATTAAAGTACTAGAACGTCTATAAGAGATAATATTATAGGACTTTATTATAAAGTTACTAAAGTTAAAAGATACTATTACTGGATAGGAGTATAACGTAATCCTTATAATAGTAGATAAGTTAACTAAATAGGGCTACTTTATAGTATATACAGAAGAAATCTTAGTGGAGGATATTACTAGAATCTATATTAAAGAAGTATTTATAAGATATAAAGTACTAAGTAAGATTATATTGGATAGAGATCTAAGATTTATAGCAGTATTCTAAAAAGTATTCTTAGCGGAGTAGAGAGTAAGAGTAGCAACTTTTATTATATATTATCTACAAATAGACAGACAAATAGAAAGATTAAACTAAACGCTAAAGCAGTATCTAAGACATTATATTAATTATGCACAGAATAATTAGATATTATTATTACTAGTTATATAGTTTATATACAATATAACACCATAAAAAAGTATAGAGATATTACTATTTTAGGCAAATTATAGGTATAAGCCTAGAATATCGTTATTATTAAAATAAATAAAGAAAATAAGTAGAATAGTAAAAGAGAGAATAAAAACTCTAATAAATCTTTATAAGGACCTCTATTTTATAATAAAATTAGTATTAAAAAAGATAAAAAAAAAAAGTACTATAATACTAAGAGATCTAAGGGACTAGATCTAAAGGAGGGGGATAGAGTATAGCTATTATATAAATTTTTCACGAGTTAACAACTAAGTAAGAAGTTAGATTACGTTAGACTAGGACTATTTAAAATTATAGCTAAGATTTTAAAAATCATGTATAGACTTAACTTACTAGTAAAAATAAAAATCTACCCTATATAGTATAAAGTAAAGTAGATAGGCTATAATAAGATTACTTAGGAACTACTATAAAACCTAAGAAACGCTATAGAAAAGGTATAAGAGTGTTGGAAGAAAAATGGTTAGGTAATATTAAGAAGGAGCTAAAAATAAAAGGATTAGTTAAAGGTAATAGACGAGCCAAATTATCTAAGGGATCCACTACTAACGTATAAGCTATTTCCACCTTTTCTTAATTAGAATCCTTTTTAACCTCCTTAGCCCTAAGCCTATAGAGACCTTACTCTATAAGGCGGAACTCCTTAGAGCGTACCTTTTTACAAACCTTTTAAGGCGAAGTAGTTAAACGGATATAGCTAGGCGAGCCTTAGTGGCCTATTACTAGGCTTTTATAACCTTTTACTCTACCTTATAAAAATAATAAAGTTTATCTAGAGCTAGTAAGAGCTCTTTATTAAGCTTTATAGCAGCGGATTAAATATAGGACCCTATAATAAATTAGATAAGGAAGTTAAAGACTTTAAAGATTAATAAGACGCGTATACTTAGCATTAGAGATAGATTAAACATTGTAAGACAATTGTATATTCGCTCGCGTATACTTAGCATATAAAGAAGGTTGGCAACTAAATAGAGCTACAATTGCAATATATACTAACTTTCTCTCCTTATAACAAGAATAAGGAGACATAATTTCATCTAGTAAAAGAATTATTAAAATTATATAAGTATAACGCTTAGATATAAAAGATCTAATAAAAGGTATTAAAAATAATAAAGGTTATTAAATTAAAGACGGGAATGCTATACCTCTAATAGACGACTTAAAGATATAAGATATCTTTAAGGACGAAGATAGAGAGGAAGGGGATAGTATTACGGACCTTATATTAACAGTAGTATAACTACTAAGGAGAGATATAAATAGACCAGTAGTGGAGGTACAGAAGGTACTGGAACTAGTTAAGCTATAGGATAAGAGGTAACTAAGTTATATAGCTAGTTACGTTATAAGTTTAGAATATAGGATCTATAAAATCTGTTAGAACGTTATATACTTAAATTATTTAATATACTAACGTACCTAAGTATTTATTAGGCGCAGTATTATATATTTAAAGGACTACAGTCCCTACCTAGATAGTTCTCTTCTTTATAGTAAATCTTAAAATATAATTAGAGTTAATCTATTAGGCAACTACTCTACTAGTTATTATTATATTATTAACTTCTTGTTTACCTATATACCTAACCTATTAGTATGTTTACCGTAGTTCTTACTACAAGGCTTCGTTATACCCTTCATTTTCTTATAAAGTGGATTAGCTAGTATTTATCTAGTATAAATTTAACGCTATATTGTTTTGCCTATATAATACACCTATTATATACCCAGTTTAGCCTTATATAGCTTTCTACTACTATATCTCCCTATATAATTAGGTTTATATTATTAATAAATTCTAGTACTACTATTTCTTAGTTATCATTAAATATCTCTAGCAGCTTAGATATAAAAAATAGTAATAGTAATAGGAATAGGGGTAATCCTTATAGAATACCTGTAGGTGTTAGTATTATTTTACTTTTATAGCCCTTAAATACTATTTTAGTAGTTTACCCTATAAGGAAGGCTTAAGTAAACCTAATTATTTAGTTTAATAGGCCCTTCTTTCTTAAGATCTATAGAAGTCTCTTATACAATATATAGTTAAAGGCTTCGCTTATATTTAGGCTTAATATAGATACTATATAGCCTGGGTAGGCTTACCACGCTACCTATACACTTAAGGTAATTAGGGAGAGAGTTAAAAGGGTTAATTATTTCTTTTTTACACCTATTTATATCTACGGCAGTAGTTCTTACTCCCTTACGGCTTCTTATATATATTCTATAACTATCTTTACTAAAATCTTTTCTAATATATTTTTAAGGGCGATTAGTTAGTACCTTCCTAGTAGGGAGTAGTCCTTTTTATTTACCTTTTATAGAATAACTATAATTATTTCTCTATAGTATTTTAGTAGCTTACCTTTAAAGAGGTAGATAGTTACGGTATTAGCTAATAGTATTATTACAGCTTTTAATATAGCTTTAATTACCTTATTTAGGATTCTATTTAGTTTTACCATTTTACTAATAAAGAGTTTCTATATAGTATCCTTTATTTCTTTTAAAGAGTTTATCTAGCTTATCTTTAGAGGTTAGGGGTAATTTTAACTACTAGTATCCTATAAGTTTGCTTAGTATATATCTAAAAACAAATCTCTCTATTAGTATTTTTATTGTTTTCCCTATTGTTATTTATATACTAGTTTTATTCTATCTAGCGGAGTATAAATAAGTAAGGGTCTCCTAGCGTTTCCCCTATAGCTTTTTATTACTACTTTAATATATACTAAAGGCCCTAATTATATAGTTTAGTAGGGTTTAAGGTAATTTCCTTTAGGAATTATCGCTAGCTATTTCTATTCTCCTTTTATATTATCTTCTTAAGCCTATTCTTTAGGGCGTTATAGCTCTAATAGTAGTAGGCCTCGCCTATTACACCATACTATCTTATACCTATTTTATACCTGCTAGTAGCTATACCGCCTTTAGTAACTATTTACGCCAAACGTGTTTATAGGGCTAGGTTTTTAGGTAGTACTTTTTTAAGCAGTTTCTTATAATCCCCTAAATGTCCTTTAGCTTTATCTCTAGTATTATTACTAGTCTATTAGTAATCCCCTAAAAGCATTCTTCCTAATTAAGTTTTTGTATAGCGTATCTCTAGCGAGTTTATTACATTAGGGTTTTTATATATTATAACTTAGTAGTAAATATATTATAAAGCATTATAGAAAATACTATAATAAACTTATAAATAGGCTTGGTATATAGGCATAATAAAATATTATACTATATTGATAGAGTAAGTATTTAATTAATTAATTTTAATTAATTTTAAAATTTACTACTATGGTATCTAGCTAAAAAAAAAAAAGGGTCTGTTAGGGGTTATTTATCTAAACTCTATTAAGATAATACTTTCTTACTAGTAATACTGCCCTTTGCTATTTCGTATATACGCAAGGTACGTGTATTATATTCCTTTACCTTTAGATATACCTCTATACCTAGCTTAACTATACCTCTAGCAATATCCCTAGTGGCGACCCTAGTACTAGCTTAAGTACTAGTATCGGCAGCACCTCCAGCAATACCCCTAGTAGTACCTAAGCGACGCTAGAAGCGACTAGATCTTATAAGATACAAATATATATAGGCCCTTACGCTTTGCTTAGCTGGTTAGACCTATATATAAATAGCCGATTACCTTAAGATTATGCATAACTAGGTCTAAGCGGCTTATAAACTAGGGTACCTAACCCCTAAAAAATAAGATAGCCGTCCTTTAGTCCTTTTAAAAAAGCAAGCTTAAGAACTTTTTATTTTTATTTGCTCCTCTTAAACATATTAATTATTATCCTATATTTAACTCTCCTAAGGCCCTTTTACCTACTAGCAAATTGGCAAATATCTAATCTAAAATACTATAAGGGGGCAAGGTGCTTTAAGGCAGCTTTAAAGGAAATAAGATTTTATTAAGAGCTAAGTTATATAGACCTTATAAGTAATAAGACGTTTAGATAAGGAACAGAATAGGTTTGGGTCGACGTGGTCAAGATATAGGGGTAGCCGTGGTACGTGCACGTGCTTCAAGAGGCTTCGACAGAATTCCACTATCGTCAAGTGTTTCACCGAGACGTCCTCACTGTAACGGGATAGTCCCGTTACAAATACCTTGCGTAAGCATGGATTTTGTTAGTATATCGCCTGTATAAAACCACCTCTATCGCTATAAAATAAAGTAGATCGTTTATATTAGGTAGAAGAGTATATAAACTGGTTAAAAGAGTAGTGGACTTTAATATTATAGACTAATAAGACCTAGGTAACTAGAGGCCAGTATATAAAGCAGTAGATAATAAAGCGCCCTAGGGAAGAGTTTAATCCTACCTATATTATAGATAAAATAAAAAGGCGTTCTAGCTAGATATTTTAGGGTTATTTTAGTAGTAATATTAAGGGGCCTTACTTCTTCTAGGAGAAGGAATAGGGTACTATTAATTAGGAGTCCTTATATAGCGGTTAAATTTAAAGAAGTATACTAGGAAACTTTTTCCCCTAAGCTATATAGTTTATCTTTCTTTAAGCAGTAGCTTAGCGGTTTAGGTTACTATATATAGCTTTAAGAAGTCTAATTAGGCTTTATACTAAGTTTAGCTAAAGAGGTTTAATAAGGTTAGCTACCTTTTCTCTTAGTTAACTTAGGGCGTAATAGAATTAGTTAGCTTTAGTTAGGTAGCAGTTAGTATTACTAATTAGCTTATTTTTAAGCCGGCTTAAGAATAACTAAAGGTTTTATTATTTACTGGTAAATACTAGGGGGTCTAGTTATTTTTTAAATTATTATAGTATAGTAATTAGTTTAGGGTAAATAACTACTGCTAGTTTAGGGGTTATATTCCGTATATAGGCCTCTAGGAATAGTATTTAGTTTTAGGGCCCCAGTATAGGTATTTTAAGGATATGCATTTCTTCTTAGAGGGCTTTAATTAATTATTAGTATTAGGCCTTTTATTCTATAAGGGTGTCTATAAAGGATATCTATAAACCTACTATCTGCTCTTTAAGCACGGTAAGTATATTAGCTGCCATTATAGGAGCTTTAGGTACGTTCTATATTTTAATAGGAGTATAGGTAGTTAATATAATATAGTGTTACGGAGTAAGTATAAGCGACAATAATATATAATAAGGTTAAGACGTTATATAAGGAAAGAATGTAAGAAAATAGGAAGAAACGGTATATGTTAATAACTTAGTTACTTAGTTAACGCGTGCACGGAGTAGAATTGGATTTAAGTAGTAGTCCTAGCAGAACTTAACAGAATTTAGTAGAACTTGGTAGAATATAGCAGAATACAGCAGATTGCCGTTAGATTGCCATAGATTACGGCAAATTATGGTCTCATGGTCGGTCTTTAATTGCTAAGTTAGTGAAAACAGGTAGACGTATATAAGGTGTTATGGAGGTGTCCTGTAACACCTGCCTACCTACCTACCTACCTACCTACCTACCTGTCTGTCTGTCTGTCTGTCTATCTATTTGTCTATCTGTCTATACCTACCCGTCTATACCTACCTATCTATGCCTACCTATCTGTGCCTACCTGTCTGTTCCTATATGTCTGTGCCTATATATCTATGCCTACCTGTCTATATCTACCTGTCTATGTCTACCTGTCTATACCTACCCGTCTATGTTACCTTAATTCGATCAATCGATTGAATCGTTTATAGTGTTCGCTGGCTGGTCGTTTGAACGGTTGTCGTCTGGCTCTAGCAGCGGTCGTGTGGCTCTGGCGAGGTCGTGTGGCTCTGGCGAGGTCGTGTGGCTCTGGCGACGGTCGTCTGCTGGCTGTCGTTCTGGTGCCTCCCTAGGTAGGGAGGATGTAAGGAAGGAAGGGTAAAAAATGAGGTGGCTATCTAGGTGTATATAGGGGGTATACTTGGCAGAGGCACGTGTAGAGGCTATCGGGAATATAGCGGGGGCCCGATGCAGAGCTTCATGTAGAGCCTCTGTACGCAGAGCTTCGCGCAGAGCCTCGTGCAGAGCCTCTGTACGTAGAGCTTCGTGTAGAGCTTCGTGCAGTTTTGTGGTATTTTTATTGCAGCCGAAAATTAGGGTTTAGCAATTTGCGGCGATTCGCACGAGTAGCCTATGTGTTTACAGTCGCTTCGGAAAAGGACGATCAAATGTCAGAAACCATGATCAAAAACAGAAATTTGCCGAATCCTCACCTGTTTGAACCCCTTTTCTGTACTCGCGCATGCCACCACCCATCCTCCATACTAATATATCGCTATCGCCTATTTTTTAAAGCCATTTAAAGCCTACATCATTTCCTATTTCAGTTAGCGCCATGACGCACAGAAGGAGAGCTAAAGCACCTAAGAATACTGCAAAGAAAGCTTCTAAAGCGCCTGAAGAGGTAGACCTTACTGTTAAACCTATACCTATACCGACGCCTTCTACTATAAAATAGCCCAAAGATCTTCGAACCTTTCTTCTAAATATTATTATATACGCCAATACCATAAAGATATTTAGCAATATTCTAGCTATCCTATTTAGAGCCTTTAAATACCAAAAGTTTATCGCCTAAAATGTATATTAAGCCAACGAATATTACGGTCTTCGTTCTTTCTAGCTTAATTAATTAACTGCTGTTATTATGTTATTAAATCTAAAGGATTCTATAATACCTAAAGAGGTAAATAATGTAGACAAATAGCGCGAAGTAGAGGGAATAATAAAGGCATAGTTAAAGTACGTAAGGAGGGCATAGAGGGTTAATCTTATAGTTAAATATAAGGCCGCTACTGCACCTATTAACGCGTCTACTAATGCTAGAGACGCTAATTTTACTACGGCTATTAATACGGCGCTTTAAGTAAGAGGTATTCTAATTAAAGTAGCGGCTAATAAGGAGGTAGAGTCCTCTAGCGAGGATTATAAAGGTATAGTAGAGGAAGCTGCTAGTAAAAAAAAGGCGTTAACTACTACTAAAATATAAAAAGAGGCTGCTAAACAGTATAAATATATAGAAGCTAAAAGCAAGCATCTATATACGCTGCTTAAACGCCATTACTGCCTTTAATAGCACTATAAAAATAAAAAGCATGGCACTATATACTGTTTTAAATTCGACTTAAAGCACTACCTAATACTGCCTTACTATTTAACGCGCTAGTCGGAGGTAATAGAATAGAAAAAAGCTATAGTTAATATACTAGATCTGTCCTTACTATTAAAGATTAAGTATAGTAAGTACCTGCAGAATAAGGAGGATAGAAAAGATATAAAGGCGTCTTTAGGCAGCTATAAGCACTATTAAAGTAACTCTTATAGTATAGATGAATTAAGCTCCCCCCCTAATAACGGCAGCGATAAAAGGCTTATACTATAGTTATACAGTTACTAGCCAATCCTATTTAACAAGATCTATTACTAATAGCATTAACGCTTTTAATGAACTAAATATAGTAGTAGAGCTAAATATAGTAGCAAAACCAGCTATAAAACTAGTAGACGCTATAATAGTTATAAAGCGCTATATAGGCAGTACTGCCTTCTTTTATATTACTAACTATTGCTAATAGTTATTTTATAGTGGATTTTATATTAAATATAAGACCTTTTTTAGTGCCTTCTTTATAGAGCGCTTTATCCGATTTTACTTTATCCTCTAAAACGCCTACTAGTCCTTACCATCTACTCTTAAATATACTTTCTACTAGCCTACTACCTAGCAGCCCTACCTATAGCGATATTAAATAGCTGCAAAGCTATTATCTAGCTTTTGTCTACGCCTTTACTAAAGCAAAGTTAATTTTAGTTAACGAGTACTATACCTTTAAGATGCTTAAGTACGCGTTACTTAATAATAATATAGGCCATACAAAGCTATATAGGGTTAGTTTAATGTATAGGCTTATTAATCGCATAGTAGATAACTTAGAGGACTTTAGAATAGATTAGTGATGTTATAGTGCTATAGTAGAGGCCTTACTTAATATCTTAATTAGTAGGCGCTCTATATAATAATAGACCTTATCCTCCCCTTTATCTACTACTTAATTCCTACCCGTAAGAAATAGCCTTTTGCCCTTTTATTAAATCCTTATTACTCTACCGCATAGTTTAAAAAGTCGCCAAAATTATTTTATAGTTTAGCTTTAAATTAATAAGTATATAGCTACTGCTTTAGGTTATAAAAAGAAGCCTTAATTAGATTAAAATCGGGTAAGTAAGGAGGAAGATATTTAAGTTTAATACTAGTAGCATTATAAAGGCGTTAAACTTCCTAGGTTTAAGTAAGCAGCAGCGTTAACGCGCCTATCCTTTATAGTTACTACGTACCTTATTGCGATAAATTAACGTATTATCTATTACTAGAACTAATTAAGGCTATAGATAAGGCTGTATATAAGTAAAAACCTTATTTTTAATCTACTAAATAAATATTAACCCGTTAATAGAGCCTTAATATATTAACTAACTAGGTATATAGCCCTACTAAATATACGCTAGTAATAAGCTCTATCTTTTAGATCTCTTTATAAGGTAAGGATGTGGATAGGGAGTCCAATGATAGAACAATAGGTATATTGTATAGACAGAGACGAATCCTTAAGGGAAAAAGGAGGAGTCTGTGTGCGAGGTAGGAAGGGTTTTCCCTAGGCACGTGCAGAGCACGTGCCTCACGGGCGAGTCACCCCTAGGTTGCCCCAGGATCGCCCGTACCTTGCGGCTATATAACTATCTACTCAGGTTTCACCTAACACTCTTTAATTCTAATATTTCTTTAACAGGCTTATTAATAAGTGCCCACCTATACTTTCTATTTATTATCTTCTTATTATAAGCTAATTCGTTAATAAAAACGAACTAATTGCGCCTATAGCTATAGGTTTAAACAATCCAGTCGTCTCTTAGGCCTAGGTTACGTTATTACGCAATTATCCTTATAACCTTTCTACTTTATCTCCTTTGCTTTAATCTAGCCAATAGTATACTTTATGCTACTATTATATTATATTTATTATATAGAAACCAGAGCATCTCTTTAAAATAGGCGTCTAAACTATATAAGAGGTATTTAAGGAGGCCTTAAGGTACGCGTTAATAAATTAATATTAATAATACCTAACGTTATACATCTAGAGCCTTATCTATAAGCAGCAGCGGCCTGCTATTTACCTTAATCGGTGGATTAATCTAGCTATATCTCTTTAAATTTACCCTTTAGCGTTAAAGAGTAGGTTAAGGAACGCCGGTCTTAACTTCTATATAGAAATCATCGTTACCGAGGTTAATTAGAGCTTGTACAATCGATTTCTGTTCAATTAACCAAGCAGGTTTACCTATGGCTTCAAAAATAAGGTAATAATAATGTGATGGGTGGTGGCATGCGCGAGTACAGAAAAAGGGTTCAAACAGGTGAGGATTCGGCAAATTTCTGTTTTTGATCATGGTTTCTGACATTTGATCGTCCTTTTCCGAAGCGACTGTATAGTAATTCGCTGCAAATTACCGGACCCCAATTTTCGGCTGCAACAACGTGCCCAAAAAAAAGTTTCCTGATGCAGGAGTTGTGCAGTCATAATAACAGGTTCCTAATACTCTATTATATAACTGTTAAAGTAGCTAGGCCTAACTCAATAGAGTACACGCCAGAAATCGTTAATTTTATAGACAGTATTATAGGAGCAGTAATAACGGAGAAAGTTAAGCCAGCCGCTGTCTAACTAGAGTCGTCAAGAACCTCATCTTCATCGTCCTCCCATCCACTATCCTCAATATTATCGTCGCTGTCTTCAGGAAACTGAAATTTCCCTAAATCCACAAAGTTGTTAAGGAAGCGCCTGCCGTTCTCAGGCCGCATACACTCGGCAATTCGGTGGTGTTTCTCCGGCAACTCCTTAATAGAAGTCCACCGACGACCCCTCTCCTTCTTCCGGAAGCAGTATAATAGAGTATAACACTCAGCTAGGTCCGCTAACCGGCAAAGCGCGAGCTTACGCTCATACTCGCGCTGGATATCCGCCATTGTGCGTCCTAAGAGCCAGTCTATTATGCTGAGGCGGCTCGGTAGCCGCGGTGAGTGGATACGGAATACATCGGCGCATGAGTCGAGTAGCCCTGGTAGCGTTGGCACTGGGATAAAGCTATGGTCACACTCTATCGTGGTAGTACGCGCTATATCTATCGGATCAAATGCGACTAAGTCCCCAGGGATAATACCGATACGGATATGCACATACTCCAGTACCAGAATATCTGGAAAGTCGACAGGACAGCTCGAGTTTGGAAGTCTTAGCTGCGTCACTAGGGAGCGCTCATAATAGGGGAGGTCAGTAGAGATAGCCTTCGCCGCTGCATTGACACGGTTGTTTGGTACTACAAAGTATATAGTATGGAGACATGAGGTAGGGACTCGGAACGCTGCGGCCCATAAGAAGTCCCCCCAGAGAACGTGGGGAATTTTGTGGTGGGAGAGAGCGCGCGAAAGCGAGACGGTGTTCCAGGCGGCAGAGTGGGCTGCATTTTTGGAGATTGGTCCATGAAATCCCATAATGGCTAGGTGTTTATTATCGTCGATAAGGTAAGGTAGTGTAGTTTTGGGGGATATTAAGGGTGAATAACCGCTATAGAAAAGATTCAGTAGGAACTAGTTGGAGGTTGAGGTCGAAGGGTGACTATCCACAATTACATTTGTTTGGCTGAATTAGCAGCTGAGTCACCATTTTGCAGGCGATATGGTCCGTGTACTTAGCCCAGAAGCTCAGACTTACCTCAGCAAGCTCAAACGTGATTCCGTTGGTGCGGATTTTCAATCGGTCCGCAAGCCGACTAACTACGTTTGTGCGAAACCACCGGAATCACGTCTGAGCGGGTTTCGTAGCACTTGTAGACTCCTACTGTACGGGCTAAATAGGGCTCTTGTCACGGGAGTCACCCGCGCACGTTCGTCCCGTGACACCTACGCACGTCCCACGACCACCCCTATTTCTTTGACCTGTTCTGTTTCCTTATCCAAATGTCTTTGTATCAACCACGCATAGTTACGCGTACGTAGCCTTCTTCAATTACTACCCCGTTTAGTACATTGTATTCCAGCTCGTGTCCACTTCCGTGACAGCTCCTCCCATACAAAATCTTATCTAGTTACAACGATTTTGGTGGAGCCACCTTAACGATATCGTCAAAAGTCAGATTATCGTAATATTACACCAAAAAAGGC
>Ga0307515_10004701_pt1 | contig 28001 bp, 41 predicted proteins | sample 17_EM_MG_FD_194513 | JGI IMG/M metagenome (GOLD analysis project Ga0307515, IMG submission 194513) | Populus trichocarpa ectomycorrhiza microbial communities from riparian zone in the Pacific Northwest, United States - 17_EM | ecosystem: Host-associated > Plants > Roots > Unclassified | place... | reverse complement strand
TCGCTTGGCAAGCGGTTCCTCATGGTTCTATTCGTGGGGTAAAGGATTTGCTTTACACAATCACGAATACCCGCGACACCAAGAGAGAGTGGGTTGTTGTTTTCGACCAAGATTTCGCCACCATTTTCACAGACGAATTTATTGCCGAACTATTCCCTCGTGAGTGCTTCACACCAAAAAAATTTATGACTGAAATAATTCTGCCATACTAGCAACCCAGGTTCTGTGTCGGGTGAGACTTGGTAACATCAAAGATTACCAACAGCAGCTCCGAACTGCGATTCATCATTATGTCGATGAGAAGGAGAACTCCCAACCTGGTAATTGTAATCGACCCTTCACTTTCTCTTTTCTAACTAATTTCATGCAGAACTCGGTTCAAACGAGGACTCTACAAGCCCTCAGGCCACCTCAGGCCCTGCCAAGCCTAATTAATTTACCCCTGAAGGGGGTCGCCAGCAGTCAGCATAGATCCTGACGGCCGTCCTTTCACTCCGTCCTCGTGGGCTCCTTCTCCGCGGGCTTCTTTGGCCGCGATATCTTTTGTATTCACTGGCGAATAGTCTGAATAAAAATATAAAATTCATCCCCACACGCAGTGCCTATGGCGCTACGGTGCATGACGCATTTCCTCCTTTCCCCAGCCCAAAAAATCAATGTTATATGCATATGATTTCCTACATGCCCTTTTCCAAATGTGTAGATCTGTAACCTGCCAAAGATCCCAATCAAGTGGAGACATGGTCCACATGATATGATAAACTGATTTCCTGACCGTCACCTCATCTGACATGCGCGAACGACCTGGACGAATCGTCTATGGGACTGCTTGGTAACTCATAGTTTGGACCGTTCGTCACCTTATCCTGATGCGACGGATAGGAAGAAGACGGAGACGACACGCCTTGTTACCCAGGCCGTTTTGGGAGGATTTCGTGCAATCGGTGAGCATAGGTGGCCCCTGAGCATCTAATCATATTGATTAACACTGCGTCGCTCAGACACAGCTTGCCAACCGAAACACTATCAAGAAGACTTGGTTGGCGAAGCTCTGCAAACACTTTACGACAAGCATGGTTTTAAGCGAGAGGATTTGTTCATACAGACAAAGTACACGTTGTAGTGCCGCAGTGTGCCCGGACTGAATATTTTCTAGATTCACGTCGATTGGAGGACAGGACCGTTCGCAGCCTCTCCCTTACGATCCCGCGTCATCCGTGACAGAACAGGTCCAAGCGTCCGTTCAAGTGTCCCTGAAGAATCTGCGCACTACTTACATCGACAGCTACCTACTACACTCGCCCCTCAATACGATGTGGCGCACACTCGAGGCCTGGGAGGTACTCAAAAGGTTGCAAGACGATGGGGTCGTCCGTCTCATCGGAGTGAGCAATACCTATGACGTCGAAACCCTCAAAACCCTGGAGACACAGGGAGGCCGAAAGCCAAACGTCGTCCAAAATCGTTGGTACGAGGGCAATGGATTCGATAAGGCGGTTGTACGCTATTGCAAGGAAAACTCGATCTATTACGAGTGAGTTTGCAGTTGTTTGCGAAAATAGTCCTTTGCCCCGTTCATTAACCCCTATCGGTAGATCGTTCTGGACGTTAACTGGCTCACCAACGTTATTGAATAGTCCTTCTTTGGTGGCATTTGCCAAGAAGAAGGGCTTGACGAAGGCACAGGCAGTGTACAGGCTTGTCCAGCATTGGGGAATAATCCCTTTGGCAGGATCGACAAATGAGCGTCATATGAAAGATGGAGTGGAGGTTGAGACTGTGTCATTGTTGGATGAAGAAGTCCCGTCTGATATCTACGAGTATGTATGGGGGGAGTGAAATCCTATCTCAGTGTTATAGCGAGGTTAACATGTTAAGGATTCCATAGCCCATGGGTTCTATTTATTGGGACAGTCCATGGTCCAGTGGTCGCCTCCACAGTTCAGGCAGGGTCTATCCGGCTTAATATTAATTCTTTGCGGACAGTTCCGAGTATAATGGGCCCCACCACAGGCACGACATTCTTGAGAGGTGGGAAGTCTACGAGGCTGGAACAGTCGACGCAGCCGTGTTACTTCTCCTCTTTGGAAAAAAGGCTCGAGTTGGCGTTCAATGGTGACAGCCAAAGAAACGTCGTGCATAGTCACACCGGGTACAATGTCAGTGTCACCGAGATTGACCATGGCATCGTGTGTCTGCGACCGTATCCGCAAGATTTTGAACTCATAGGCCACGAAGCTGTGGTGCTTATAGGACGGTCAGGATCGATTTAGACCAAAGAGCTGTACATCAGGTTGCTTACACGTTCTTTTTTCATAACTTCGTTGAGCAACGGCAGAAAAGCGCAAAGGTATTTGAATTTTCCAAATTCCAGGTCGAGAGCGAGACTCGCGCCTTTCTTCTCAATGACTTGGATGCCCCATCCTCTGGAGTAGAGGGGGTCTAAATATTCTCGCACTTGACCGACGTCAAGGTGGGGTGAAGGGTACGATGGTCGAAGCACCCTCTCTGGAAGTAGAATCTCGTGGTCCGCCACTAGCACCTTTTTTGCGTTGAGACTTTTGAGAGGAGGTAGAGTCTCCGGTTCATCGTTCGCCTGTGAGATCATAGTGGCATTTAATCCGGCCGTTTCCTTCGCGGTGCTGTACGAGCTGCGTGCAAAACGCGCCATGTGAGGACCGTTTTGTGTGCCAAATAGAGTGTGCCGCGTAATGTTCTGCGATATCGCGAATACACGACTTCTGGGCAGCATGACGAGGGTGTTAGAAAACAAGGTGTGGATGTAGCCAAACCCAAGTGGCTGGAGACGCTTCATGTCATTCTCCTTCTTGGATCATCTTAGAGACAAATTTGAATATAATGCTATGATAATATAGGCCTTGCCATGCGACAAGAGGCAACAAATGGCGGTCCTTGACTATTACTGATCTCAGGATATAGCACACGTGTATGGAGGATACAGGTACGATTTTACTACAGGAATACGGACAAATTTCGAACGAGGCGGTCCGTTGCCCGTCGGAAATGCTCGTTGTCAATACCCTGTTCCTTTGAATCCATTGGAATGAGGGGGTTTCGAACAACATATTCCAGAAAAGGTCCAGTATAGAGGGATCTTAGGGCGAACCGCAATGAATCGGCCCCCGCGTCGCTGAGCATCACGAACTTGTACCCTGTCATTGTCTCGAAGAGATGTAATTTATACGTCGATGTTTGGTAATTTACGAATCCTTCGTCCCTAAAGGGCCGTAAGTAATGGTGACCTTGCCAAGATGCCTGGTACTGACTTCCCCGCGAGCTTCTTAACCATGTTCCGCAACGATAACACTACGCCATAGACGAGTTTGGCCTCCTCATCGAAAGAGAGGCCAGTTGTTGCTACAGGAGAGGGTTTTGTCGCAAGCAATGGTGCCGGGGAAGCACCAGCACCAGATTCCCCGACGGCCACGATAACTCCAGATGAGGAAGTCAAGGTATTCCTGGGACTGATGCTCTCAGGTCGTGGGAGGCCAGTTGATGGCTGGGGTGTCACAGATCGAGCAACCCCAGGGAGAATATTGCCTTCTGGAGCGGGCTTTGGACGACGAGTACGATGCCAATCCTGATAGTATACACAGACGCAATGCCTGCACATCCATATATTTAGGTGAATCCAAATGTTCAATGACTACTTCACCCACCGGTCGAAAATGTAGAGCGAATAAACGGTCATCGTTGTCAAGTCACATCGGCCGCCGAGGAATCGGTTTCGACTCTTGACCATGTCCACTCTTCGACCACAGCTGCTTTATGGGGTGGCTATAGGTGTTTCCTTCTCACTCTCAACGCTTGCGTTAGCTATGTGGTACTACAATTCGAAGCCTTCACGGGCAGCTCCAAAAAACCATTCGCGTCCTATTCAACTGCGAAGCGATGAGATCGTCAACGGCGTGATTGGATTGATTGGTACTTCTGAGTAGTTGTACTTTCGTCCGGTGGCTTATTTGGAACAGGTAACACGCCTCTGGTCCGAATAAATTCACTCAGTGATGCTCTGGGAGTCGAAATTCTGGTTAGCACGCCAAAAGGCACCGTATCTCAACACGTTATCTGATGTAGTTTCCTTTCAGGGTAAGGCTGAAGTGAGTTTGATCAGTCACCAGGGAACTCTGCCTTTTCAAACGTCCGTAAAAGTTTCTCAATCCAGGGGGAAGTGTCAAAGATCGTGTCGCTCTTCAAAGTAGGAAACACTTTATCGCAGGCCTCGGTACGATACTCAACCTATCGCTAGTGATAAATGATGCCGAGGCCGAGGGGCTTTTGAAACCCAACACGAATTCAATGATTTTTGAAGGAACCGTAGGCTCCACCGGAATATCTATCACCACTGTGGTGGGTGTCCTGCGCTTCATGGTCGAATTCGGGCCGTTTAACTGCACTTCTTTGAATGTGGATTTCAACATCCTAGGCTGCAGCGCGGTGAGTGTCATGACTATGGAATGCGTAGTTATGCAGGTTAATTGAGATTATGGCAAAGGGGTTATAATGCTAGTATGTCATTTTCGCTGGGTTGTAGAGATGTGTCGACGTTTTTATAGCCATTATCATGCCTGATGACGTAGCTGAAGATAAAGCAAAAGCTCTTTTGTGTCTAGGGGCGAAAGTTGAGAGAGTTCGACCAGCGAGCATTGTAGACAAGAAGCAGGTTCGTGGACAAATGCTTTCATGCCACCATTCTTACTTCATCGAGACAGTTCGTAGTATGAGCCTTTCGCATCGACCTCTCCTAGACGTTTATGATGAACAGAATCTAGCGAAGCAAAGGGCGATGGAATTTGGCCAAACGGTAGTAAACGACCCGGAGGATGACTTACTCGTCACCTCACAAACACAGTCGACTATCTTGGTCAACCGCAGAAAAGGTGCAACCACTCTTAATCCCGAACTGGAGGACAAGCCCCGTGGTTTCTTTGCAGATCAATTTGAGGTAAATGGTGTCTACCGATGAATCGCGCAGACCTGAGAGAATTGTTGCAGAATCAGAGTAACTTTGAAGCTCATTTTACTTGCACAGGTCAGTGAGTCCACCGATGAGATGATAATAAACAGGAATTTCAATGCTTACTTGACTCAAGGACCCGAGATTTGGAGACAAACCAATGGTCGCATAGACGTATTCGTGAGCGGAGCAGGAACAGGAGGGACGATAGCGGGTACCGGCGTTTATCTCAAAGGCGTCCAACCCAACCTTCAGGTCGTATTAGCTGATCCTGAAGGTTCCGGCCTGTACAACAAGGTCCGTTTATGTATTCGAAACCTTACGTACCGTTGACACATCTCAGGTCAAAGAAGGGGTTATGTACCATCCAAGAGAGTCCGAAGGACGGCGCCGACGACATCAAGTCGACACAGTGGTTGAAGGAATGCAAGTACCTCTTCTCAGCAACTTAAATATGCACTGATTTTCACATACCTAGAGGTATCAACCGACTCACAAAGAATTTCGAGTTGGCTTTACCTGTAATTGACGATGCGATACGGTTTGTTGCTTGCATCTCTTCGCAGATGTACTACTGATCCAGCCATAGTGTCACTGATGTGGAGGCTGTCAGCATGTCCCGCTGGCTCGTCAAGCACGATGGTTTATTCCTTGGGTCGAGTAGTGCCTGCAACCTGGTGGCTGCTGTACGAGTTGCGAAAAAATTAGGACGGAATTCAGAGAAGACGATCGTGACCATCTTGTAGGTCACTGACAGTCGCACAAGAGCGAAATGCCGACCCTTTGCAGGTGTGACTCTGGCGCTCGACACTATGCCAAGGTAGACTTACACTACCGATGTCGCCATACGAACTCACAGTCCTGCAGTTCTGGAATGACGACTATTTACGCAACACCGCAGTGGTGATCGACCCAGCAATCGTAGAAACAATGCTACGCGAATGAAGAGTGTACAATAGAGGGTGCGTCGTGAGACAGAACCTGATAGTAATCAACATGAGGGGCTACAGAGGCTCGGGACGCGTGCAAGGCAGGAGGAACGATACATGCACGACATGGGGAGAATAAAAAAGAGAAGCATAGAGAAATATAATGAACATTGCATGACGAAGTTATGTAACTGGCGGATCCAGTTGCATTGGCATATATCCGTTTATAGGAGCAGATGTTGGATGCCTCCAAGAAACATCAGCAAATAAATTGGCATGCATCAGGTAGGACTTACTTCTCGTTGTATCCGTTCGTGATACCGTTCGTTAGGATCGGTGTGAGCACCGGTGGCACCATTGGTATCTCGACCGCTTCCGGCGGAGGATTGAGTAAACCCATTACAACAAGGAGGTCGTATACTCTTGCGGTTTTGTATACATCACACTTGAGCAGGTCTCTGGCTTGCTTGCGACTGAGCTCGCCCCCTCGTCGCTGGTACTCCCGAATAATTGTTGCCTTAATTGCCAAATAGGCTCGAGGAAGCAGGCGGAGCTGCGAACATAAGGATTGCTCGTCGGGTGTCAAGAGGTTCAATGAAGGGGCGGTGCCAAGAGTGAGGGGAGCTGCAGAGAGGTCAGCACACCACCTGAGCGGAGTGGTGGGTCACAAACCTTTGCCCTTGCGGTCAAGCCCAGCCTGGGAAGCGCTACGCTTCGGAGCCTTGTCCGAATTTTGCGAGAACTCGATGTCCTGCACTCACGGGTTAGTATTGGTTCGTCTTTATACGGATGGAGGCCGTACTCGTGCTTGCTTCGCTTTGTAATAGATGTCCACCTCCGCGAAGCTAGTGATACCCTTCTTGCGTATCTCTTGGAGTTCTGTTATACGCTTTCGTAATGTCTGTTCAACTACCGAATGATTTAAACTCGACTTGGAGAATTAACTAGTTGTGACGACTCACAAACAAGTCCATCCACAAAGTCCTCATTGTCTTGGGCGGTCTGGAGCTTGGCAAAGGGACGCAATTTCATATGGAAGTCCTTCTCCTCTTTCGGTTTGTTCTTATTGAAACTTTGCCACTACAGTATTGTGAGATTCTTACCCGCGAACAGAGGTCGGACACGAACCTTTCTCGCTTCGAGGAGACCACGATCAAGTAGTAATGCCTTGGCATGTTCACGTTTGTCCAGCCGATCCCCATACGCGTGGAGTAAAGCAAGTTTGGTATTGATACTTTCACGGGTTTCGATAGCATCGGGTATCGGAGGGAGCTCATCCTTGCCGTCATCATCTTCCTCCTTGACTTCAACAGGGGTATTACGAAGTGTGCCATTAGGGTCCATCTTAGGGAGGCTTTTCGCAGCCTCTTGGCGTTGTTTAACAGCTTCCAATCGTCTAGTCACATCCGCAGGGTCTTGTACTTGCTCGTCGCCGCCAAATGCTCGAACGATACCGAATTCGATGTCTTTTACGAGTTCCTCGGCGTCATTCTCTGCTTCGTGCTCGAACTCTAGACGACCGGGCATATACCCGGCGATTTCGTGGGACGTTGGTCCGGAATTTTGTACGGGAGCGGGAGGAAGAGGTGGATTGACGGTAAGGTATTCAATGCGTCGCCGTTTTTTAGCACGCATTTCTTCAGAGTTTGACATCGGGAGGCTCTCCGGGATATTCTGGAAAGGTTTCCTCAGAAGGTTGTATAGAGTGTGTCATTGCGTTAAACACACCGGTTCTGGCCATCGGTTGGAATTTATATAGTATTTACGATAGTGCGCCTCGACATCGGCCTTCGTTCTTGAGCCCATGTACTCCGACACGGCCAACCAATTGCCCATTCCGTGCATGAGTAGGCCCTCAAGTAACATCACCTCCCTGGAGCAAGTGGTCAGTTCACGAACCAGATTGACCGAATGGCCCACAAACTCATCGGCGGTCCAGTCCTCGTCAAGGATAGGAAAGTAATGTTTCTCGATAACGCGGTAAGGGTGGTTTCGCTTATGCTTGTTGAATTCCCGGCCGGTCCGAAAGCAATCCGCGCATATGTCGGTGCTGGACGCCTCACAGACAGGGTCGGCGCACCGTATTCGGACACAACTTGTAAGCTGAGTAAAGCAGCTATCGCATTCGATGAAGAAACCGGGTTCATTACTGATAGGTTGGAGCACTGTACCGCAAACCATCAGTTGTAGCACGGCTGGAGAAGAAGGAATAGATGCGCACAGTCCGCCTCATCTGAGGAGGTTGGCTTTACTTTACTTCGAATAGTCATTATTTTTTTGGCGGAGCTTCAATTGGCCAGCGACTGGCTGCCGCTGTTCGCGTGAAAGCTAACGCGTTTTGGCTACTGAGAACGTTTAGACACCCGATAGAAAAGGACTTGGGTGGTGGGATTGACGCTAGCGAGTTGTATGGTCGTTACAGTCGATTTGGTCGCGGGCTGAGCGTCGGGGTCTGAGTACGCGTTTCGGAGCAGTGCCGTCCCCAAAAACGCTTATTGACGCAGTATTGACTCCTTCGTGATTGGGGGTGATTGTTTCGAGGAATTCCGAGGGGCCGAGCTCCTGAGTTCCGTCTGTCTCGGCAGCTCTTGGTTGAGGTGGGCAGCGAGGTGCCTTTGTCAACTCGAACGCCCATGGAAAATCGTTCAAAAATTCTCAGAGCCCGTAAGCTTAAGAGATGGCGCTAACAAACGACCCTATGCTACATTGATTTCTTGGGAGCACCCAAGTGTGTCTTCAGCGTCTCGAGCATCTTCTTCGCTTCCGCGTTCTCCTCCGCATTGCTATTTCCAATCTTCTCTAGGAGGGCCATCGCCTGTTTAACCTCGTGCATCGAGCTACCAGGCTGGCTGTATGCCTGTGCGATGGCTAGACAGCTTTTTGCGTAGTCTGCTGGGCCCCGACCCATCCTCTCGCTCTCTGTGACATACTGCAAGTGCCAATAGCAAGCGTTCTTTGTGTCCCCTTTTGCTTCGTAGCCCGTGGCCAGATCTAATTTGATCATCAGGTCCTCCTTTGGTGCTATAGCAGCCCCGCGGAGTAGACACTCGATTGCTTCTTCATGTCTGCAAGGGATCGTTACAGCCGGGAATATGAGTAACACAGGATATACTCACTTTCCAAGGTAGTTATATGAGGTGCCAAGCCCCTGCCAAATCTTCCAGTCACCCGGCCTACAGAATGTCAATCTAGATTCTCAATACAGAGGCAACGGAGCATACTTCAATGTCAACGCTCTGTGGTAATAGTGGAGTGAATATCGGTACATAGTCAATAGGGCATAAGCTTGACCTAAACCGAACCAAGCGCGATGGTCTTGCGGACACATATCTGAAAACTAATTAGCCGCAGAGAATCGGAGAGGGTTGTTGACACCAACCAGACGCTCGACGATACGACTCGATTGCAGCATGTCCGTTCTTCAACTCGAGATATGCATGTCCCATCAGAACCCAGGCAGTAATCTTTGTGGAATCCAGCAACACCGCTCGTCGGTAATACTTGATCGCCTTCTCTGGTTCACCAGACATAGAATAATGATCACCTGCGAGGAGTAACTTGGGCTACTTCTCCGGTGGGCTATAGACTCCACTAACCGACAACACAGCAGACCTCTGGTCGGTCTCGGCTCATAGAAGTAAAGCGACGAGCTAGCTTACTCAACTTGGTCTCCTTCTTACCGGTAAAAAGAATAGAGCCATAAAGGTCAATTCCGTCGATGAGGTACGGGTCCTTTACGAGCATCTCATCGAAGACGCGCTCTGCTATGTCGGAATCTGTCACCCGAATCGCAATGAGAAGAGGGAGAGCAGAGGTAATTATTCTCACAGTTCATGTGGTATAAAACCTGGGCTTTCAGCCCCATAATCATCTGGCAGCTGGGAAAGACCCTTAGGAGGAGGTCGCAGGCATCAAGGTCACCTTCCTCTGGGGATTGTCGGTTAATTCCCAGTTGGATCTTTATCATGGTGTGACCGGGGTGATTGGGCGGGAGGAGATGCCGCAGGTCTGCAAACTGAAGAACAATCATTCAAGGCTCCGGGAGGAAATCCTTGGATATACCTGCAAGTTATCCACAAAGCATTGAGATAGTAGCTGCCATGCGCTCCAGTTCCATGCGTACACCTTCAGGGATTCGATAATGGCAGCAATGGCTGGTGTAATCCGGCCCAATTTATAGAGCAAAAGTCCCTTCCTGCCTTGTGAGGTTGGTATTCAGGATGCAGGAAATGCAGGAAATACCCACAAGAATAGGAGAAAAGCGTCATCCGTATTACCAATCAAGAGCAGGATAGTCGAGAGAGAGCCGTTGTAAGGTTTGCGTGGGTAGTTCTTCGTATTGTTCTTCCCTGCCTCTTGCTTGTCTGGTAAACGCGTCAAAACGCGTAACTTATTTGTGAACGACCCAATCACCCACTAATGGCGCGCTCGTACTCGTCCGCAGCTCTTTTTTCGCTAGTCTGCGAGGATGTATTTAGTTAATACGGTATGTAGGAAAGTGTAGAACCCACAAGAAAGCGGCTGTACAGGGCGAGAAAGCGGCCTTTCGGGCTCTTTGCGCCTTGGAGGACATGCTGTACTCGTGCGAACTCTTTGGCCCATATAAAGCCCTTAGCAGTTCGAATGAGATCCTCTTCGCGTTCTTGCGTTTCGAATTGATCGTTTGTTAAGTTTTCTCCCGCAGCTGCCTGCTGCTGGGAGTATCGCATTGCAGACGCGCGCAATTCTAGTGGCACACATTGTAGTAGGTCAGCTGCCCTATGGTGGTGATCCGTAAGCCCTGCATTCCCCGTTTCATTAGCAATGGAGCATGCCATTTTGATGCAGCCAACAGTCCTCGATCGCCACAATCATCCACAGCCCGTCGTAGAGCAGCGACATCCTCAACATCCATTGCGAAAGTGAGCAAAGGATTCGAGGGGAAAGGGAGGAAACGACAGGGTCCAAAACAAACCCAACGATGTTGACCCTCCGCCACCTTCGTATGGTTGTGCCTATCACCCGTCGTCGGCCTCTGCAGGCTCGATGGAACCACACAAAGCTGGCAGATGACCCGTACCCATTTCCACTCTCACCTGAGATTCTCGACAAGCCCACAAACTCAGAGGAGCTACCTCCAAGAGTCCCCCGCGAAAACGAACATATCGACGTCCTCCGCGCGCGGCTCGTCTACCAATCCCGTAAACGAGGTATGCTAGAAGGCGACTTGCTCCTGTCTACCTTTGCCGCAGAGAACTTGCCACGAATGTCGCTTGAGGAGCTCAAAGAATTCGACCGGGTGTGCTTGTCGAATGAATAATTATCTTCTCTCGCACTGACATGATATACATTAGTTGATGGACGAGCCAGACTGGGAAATCTACTATTGGTCTATTTGTAAAAAGGAGCCCCCGACGCGCTGGGCAAACTCGACACTCCTCCAAAATCTTCGCGTCCACGCGCAAAACAAGGGCAAGGTCGTCCGCAAAATGCCTGATTTGGGTAGTCCAATAAAATCACAATAAGTCTTCTAATTGAAATGATTCATGTTGCATTCTACCGCTACTGCAGCGAGTGGAGAAGAGGGAGCGGAGTGTGGTGCACGAGAGGGCAACTATGACTAGGTGCAACGTATTGTACAGGTCCATATAAACATCTGCGGATAATTATCATCGATTGATTGGGTACGGGGGGTGGCTCATTAAGGAGGGGTGAATCAAATAAGCCGAAGGGGTTAAAGGTTCAAGGCAAGAAGTGAAGTGTGTGGAAGGGGGTAGGATAAAAGGTCACAGGGGAGTAGATAAGGTCTTTGTGGAGTCGTTAAGAAATGCTTGTGAGGGTAGGTAGTGAGACATGGGTGTTGTTGCGGCTTGTCTGCTTGGATGTGAGCAATGCAATGCGGAACTAGTTTTCAAAGGTAACGAATGGCGATGGCTCCCAGAAGGGCAAAGGAAGAATAGCGAGTAGGGGTCGCGTATTTGTAAGGATTAAATGTCGTCGTGAGATCCATGAACATGCCAGGGCCCAAGAGTGAAGTCTATGCGTCTGGGGCTGGTGTGAGTATTGAAGGGTCTGCACTTATCCACTCTTCGCCCGTCATCACAACTAGACCATCTGTTTCTCGCCGTTTCCATGGCCGTCCATGTGCTTCTTTGTAAGCCATGTTGGTTCGTCTATGTTCTGACTGTTCCTCGGTATATCGTTTCCACAGGGTGTTGTCATAGCGCCGAAGCAATAGCCGGTCCACCCACCCACCAACTGGGAAGTTGAATTTCCATTGATTATGTAGGTGAACCACGAACACCTTGTCTAAAATCTCATCAAGCTCTCCTCCTTCTTTTAGACTTCGTCCTCCTCCCCATGTCTGCGGGTCTTCTTTGAATGGATCCGGAAGCTGATTATCCCGTCGACACGACCGCCCGTCGGAGAAGCAGAAGGGCAAAATTTTGAAGGGAGGGACACCCGCGGCAATGAGTCTACGCCATAACTTGAGGTACAGGAGCGACCCCCAGTCGGTGGACCCCGGCCTGGGTGGGTTGGACCGCGCCATGATGTGGAACGCTTCACATAAATATGGAGAATGCTGAAAAAAGTGCATTAAAGCACCATTGAGTGTTTGATACATTTTGTCTGAAGTGTCGCTCGTTAAGACTTAAGAAGCAGCAGGGAAGAAGAAAGGCTTACCGAGGCAATCCCATTGGGTTACAAACTCATGATCGAGGAGTGGGGTGAGATCTCGTGTCAGAAGCGAGTCCATATCCAACCAGACGCCTCCATGAGCCCAGGTTACGAGCAGACGGACGAGGTCACCGTCCACCCATGCCCTGTCATCCGTCGCCTTGAGCAGCGGGCTACCCTCCAACGCCGTTCCTCTTGCCCACTCCTCTACGTCAATAATTCTCACTTCAAAGCTGTTGGGGTATCTCCTAAGCCAGCGGTCAACGTGTGGGATACCGCAAAGGTCGCCATTGGACCAGAGGATGAGCTTCGTGACGTCAAGGTCCTGCGTAGCGAAAAACGATTTGAGAGTTTGTTCTTGCCGATCGCCGAAGGGTACGAGGTCGACTCGCCAGTAGGTATGCACATTGACATGATGAGTGCGCTTAGGGTGGGATGGTTGCATTTTGAGTGTCCCAGCGTAGTTATAGCAGTCCATGCCTATGCGCATGGGAACACCAGCATGGACCTGGAATAGTTTGGGGCCATATATAGCATCAGAGATGTTGTAGGTTGGGGCTATGCGGTGGGCATCGAAACAGCCTGCAAGGGGCTCTATCTTTTTGACCTCTCGATTTGCCCACTCACGCTCGTATACGTTCAATTCGTAATAGAATTCGTAGTTCCACCAGATGAACACGACGACGAGGAGGAGGGTAGGCAATAGATACTTTATGAGTGTGGTGAGGGTAGAGATAGAGAAGAATTTTCGGATGCGTTCCATACGCCTGCGGTGGAACTGGCGAGGACGAGAGGTACGGTAGGCGGACGAGTCGGGGGAGTCTGAGCGGACATGGCGCGACTTTAGAGAAGGAACGGAGCCGTCATTGTAGAGAGGGAGACGTTTGTGCTGCGTGTGCTTTGGGCGACGCTCTGTGCCAGAGGTGAAGACGAAGTCAAATGTGACTGAGAGTTTCTCGAGAAAGGTGTACGACATTGTTGCAGACGGGGCGGCGATAACTCCTCGCAAAGAAAACGTCTCCTCGTCGTGCAGGTCGTCGTCGTTGAGAGAGAGAGGTTGCCGTTGAGGGCCTGGCGAGGGAGGGGCGGTCCAAGCTGCGAATCGTTTGTACCTTTGAACTCGCGTGGTGCAGTGGTGCAGTGTTTAAGCGGTTCGAACGGCGAACCACGCATTACACTGGCATACAAAGGGTCGTCCTCATTACCAGCATCTCTAGCTCTCCATTTGGAAAAGGAAAACTACTACGAACTGATCGTGCCATGGCCGTCCCTGGCGTCCGGCGAGACGCTTTTCGCCATCATCCCTGCTTTCCCGCTTCTCACCACCTCGCATCACCTCTCAAGCGCGTTCACACAGCCAGGCCCACTCCGGAGCCTTCCTCCGTATCATCGTCCGAGCTCGTGCTCCGCGAGCAACTGTCAATCCGCTTAGTAGTACAACGGCATATCAGATCACGAATACAGGCTACACACCATATTCGGGATTCCATTGGAGATCCCATATGAGTGAGTGCAATTGGGGCAGATCATCGCGCCTTCTTCTACGTGAATCTATCCCTTATGATCTCAGCTGGCCTCCCACGCGTCCCTAGATACCACTCACTTCCAGCAACACTCGATGGAGCGCGCGCAAGAACTCCTCAGACGCTGCCTCCGCTTCAGGCGCCTCGATTGGCAATGATTCGTCTCCGAGCTGTGTTTATGAGTGAGTTATCTCAACAAGCGCCTCTTTCAAAAACAAAACTACCGATTTTGCTGTGTCTACGAGCGCCTTCCAGTCCAGCTTGGGCATGAATCCCCGTAGGAAGTCTGGATTGAACTCTGCCTCACGCAGTTCGAGTTGAACATCTTTGAAGACGAGGGGGAAGTTGTTCGAGGTGCATCCCCTTACGTGGCATGCGAGCAGGTTGTGCGTGATCAAGCGGACCATTTTTCACACGAGATACTAGAAGGGTGAGAGCAATGGCGAAAACTTTGTAACCAATAGTGGATGAAAATCGAGTTGCTCTACTTCCCCCCGATTTCCGTGACTGCAAACGCAGGAGCTTTGTTGTGGTTCAAAACTTAGAGAAATTGTTACCTTCAAGCCTGTCCCTCACCCGTATTCTCGCGTTTGGAGACCTGACACGAACCGGGGCCGCTGATTGACGATGAGCTTCCTGCGAACAGTCGAGAACAATATCGCGCAAGTTGGGAAACCAGAGTCGGGGAGTCGAGTGCGTGGCATACCTGAAAACACCGCCGACGCTTGTTGACCATTAACCACATTTGTGCAAACACTTTGGGAATTTCCATATTTGCAGGAAGCGCAGACCCAACCCTTCAGAGACCGTCACGTCCGTTCGGATGCTGATACGCGTCAGCAATCGTCTTCTAGCTCGCTGCAGCCACCCGCTCAGTCCCGAGATGGCTCAGCCCCCTCGCGGTACTTCCCACCGGGTACTGGGCGCACAGGGCAGGTCCTTGTCCCGAGTTCTAGTCCCATGAGTGCTCCATCCTCGGGCTACACCCCCCACATGTCCCATTTCACCCGCCCCGCCCTTCAAGTCCCCCAGCGAACGAACATATTCGATGATCCCTTCGTCGCTCCGCCTCAATTTAAATCTAGTGTAAAAGCGCGACTTCCACCCCGCGACCCAGCCGATGAGCCGCCAAGGAAACGACAAAATGTAGGCACCAAGATCGTCGAGGACGTGTCTTCACCTGTAACGTCCCCAGAGGTATTGAGGCGCATAACTAAGAGAAAACAGGTTGTACAGTCTGATGACGATGACGATACGAGGCCCACGGGCTCGCGTATCCGCAGGAGGGAGTCCCCGACCCCCACTGGTAATGGAGTACCGCCTCTAGCATCCTTCTTAGGTCCTGGGGCGGCCATAATACCTCCCGCGGGTATACAATCCAAGACGTCTTCGATATCTGCGCATAAAGCAGCTCAAGCAGCCCAAAAAGAGCAACAAGCGAGGAGGAAACAACAATCTGCTCTGTATGCACATCGGAACGCTCCTACTCTCTCTTCCAACATCCAGTTTGTGCCATACGTCCCCAAATCGGAAGGGGGTGCTACGCAAGCTCAACGACAGCCTATCCAGCCGCCACCTGTACCAACCCCAAAATCACAGCAACAAAAATCCAAACGCAAGCATGGCTCTGACTCAGAGGAAGACTTCCGTGATGACGGAATGGACAGTGACGCTTCTGGTGGTGGCAAGGCCATCGACGATGTGCAAGAGATCCAATGCATCGTGGGGGCATTGAAGTTTTTCAACACTGCGGACTCTGACAACTTGGTCAACTCTATTCGTGAGCATACCACCTTCATTTATGTGACAGTACTGACCACCCGTCATCCAGTCTGCACGCCAGACCAAGCGAAGATCATCATTGGCATGCGTCCTTTCCTCTCCGTTGATGACGTGGAGAAGAAGATGGTTCGCAGGTCGGGTGTTTCCTCCAAGCTCTTTGAGAACTATAAGGACTTGATCAAGGGGTACAACGCTGTTGATGCAGTCCTCGAACGCTGCGAACAGATCGGGAAAGAGCTGGATGTGGTCGTCAGTAAGTGGGGTAAGGCCGATGAAGGCGCCGCAACTGGAACTACTACCCCCGACGAGGGCGAAGTCGGCGTTCATCTCACCCAAGCGGTCCCACCACCTCTCACCTCTGAAGATCCCGCAATGCAAGACTACATCTCTCAGCCACCGGTCCTGCTTGCATCTAATGTTACTCTCAAGGCGTATCAGATGTTAGGCGTCAACTGGCTAAACCTCTTACACTCACGAGGCCACAGCTGCATCCTGGCTGATGAGATGGGTACGCTCATCTGCGTGTCGTGATTTTTCATGAGCTTATATTGCTATCAGGCCTTGGCAAAACGATTCAAGTCATTGCTTTCCTCGCCCATCTCAAGGTGCGCAATCCTGAACAAAAACATCTTATCATCGTCCCGTAAGTGCGACGCGACTGACAACAACGACTCGTCTAACCTAGCTTCAGTGCATCGACGCTAGAAAACTGGATTCGAGAGTTCAACCGCTTCGCGCCGAGCATGATTGTTCGACCATACTACGGAACCATACCCGAACGTGCGACTCTACGTCAAAACTTGCTTCAGGAGGCGGGCTGGGACGTGCTCGTCACTACCTACAACTTTGCTCAAGGAGGTGATTATGATCGCAAGTTCTTCAAAAAGATGCCTTGGGCAGTGTGTACACTTTCCAACGTCTACTATGTGTGCTCACCCTTGTCTAGACCTGCGTATTTGATGAAGGGCACGTCCTCAAGAACTTCCAAAGCCAGCGTTACGGCCACCTCATGAAGATCAATGCCGAGTGGCGTCTTCTGCTTACTGGCACACCATTGCAGAACAATCTACAAGAGCTTCTGGTTAGTACTTAACGGGTCTTCCGCTGGTGACTGGACCTCACGCTTCGGTCGTAGTCGCTCATGAACTTCATTCTCCCTGTAATGTTCAATGACGTCAGCGAGTCCTTCCGTGCCATCTTCAAGGTCAAGGCAGCTTCTCAAGTTAGCCTTCTGGCCCACTCTCGTGTCTCTCGTGCCAAGCGGATGATGACACCTTTCGTCCTTCGTCGTCGAAAGGACCAAGTGCTGAAGGAGTTGCCCAAGAAGACTGAGCGTATCGTCTGGTGTCCCATGACCGACCTTCAGCGAAATATCTATCGTGATGCTATGAAGCGGTCCAAGCGGGTGCTGATGGCCGAAGAGAAGGAGGATGAGCTAGAGATTGCTGAGAGTCGTGGTCAAAAGGGCCGACCAAAGAAGAAGAAGGGCCCGAAGACCACTCAACAAGACCCGAGCAGCAATGTGCTTATGGACTTGCGCAAGGCCACTGCCCATCCTATGTTGTACCGACGCCTGTATGACGACAAGATCATTGAGCAAATGGCACGGCTTTGCCTGAGGGAACCTGAGTTCCAGGAGAGCAGGTACGAGCTGGTTTTGGAGGATATGGGGGCAAGTGTGTTATCGTTTCTCCGTCGAAAAAATTCTCATCTGGTGGTAGGTTATGACCGATGCGGAACTCCATCATTTCTGCATGAGATATAAGGTACGAAGCTTAATACTCTCTCCTGAGCCTCACTTACGCCGATTAGTCGGTCCGCAAATTTGCACTCGATGAATCGCGACACCTGGAAGCGGGCAAGATCACTGTGCTCTTCAAACTACTCGAGGAGTACCAACAGCAGAACCGCCGAACCCTCATATTCTCCCAGTTCACCCAGGTCCTTGACATTTTGAAGACGATCCTCGAGCACAAGAACATGAAATATCTGCTACTCACTGGATCGACGGCTGTCGACGAACGGCAGGGAATGGTTGATGAGTTCAGCCAAGATGAAGACATCCAAATCTTCTTATTGTCAACCAAGGCTGGTGCGTCACTGCGCAAACTATGTATTGAATCGTCGCAAATGCACCCACAGGTGGCATGGGCATCAATTTAACTGCGGCGTCTGTTGTCATCATCTACGACCAGGATTTTAATCCCCATAACGATCTGCAGGCAGCGGATCGGGCATACCGTATTGGCCAGCAGCGAGATGTCGATGTGCTTAAGCTCATCACCAAGGGTACTATCGAGGTGCGTAGCACAACGACCCAGGGGGCACGTGTCCTGATCCCATCAATAGGAGGACATGTTCAAACTCGCTCAAACCAAACTAGCCTTGGATGAGGCAGTTGCTGGTGAATACGAAGAAGGCAGTGAAAACAAGGTAGAGAGGGAAATCAAGAAGTCTCTTATCAGCCTGTTGCGCACCCAGCTCGAACAGTCGGACTCCGATGAAGCGTTCTTTGCAGCTACGCGGATCGACGACCTTCCCCCTCCTAGTATCCTGTACACCTCAAACGACATTGCATCGGCGGATCAACTGCCGAGTGAGGACAATGCATTCACGGCCTCTGCCACCCCAATGATCTCGGCGGGCCCGTCTGCCGTTCCGTCCCGAATGCGCACGCCCCCCACACAATCTGCAGCAGCAACACCACCACCACCACCATCCTCTATTACAAGCGGTAGTATTCCCCTTACACAGGAGGGACCCAGCGACACAGACATGGCAGAAATGGCGGATGCTTGAAGTCAATTACGCTTCGTCCCTGGCTCTCTTTGTGGCCCTCTCTTTGCTTTAGGAGGAACTGTCTTTATCCTGCTTGTACGGTCGTTATATAAAAGTAATGATACCAAACTTTACACCTTGACCCAACAAAGCAACCACTTGTACTCCGCCCACCCGCTGCCAACTGGAAAGGTCTCGCGACGCCTGAGATGAGCCACACGCCGCTCCCTCCGGAACCAAGTCCTCTGCCACCGCTGTCATCACGTGCTGCAGTTATCGACGCGTTCGACGCACTGGATGTGATTGGCAATGGCTCCTTTGGGATCATCCGCAAGGTCCGGCGGAAGACCGACAGCATGGTAAGCAAGGTATGGATTTGTCGCGTTTGGTTCACATATCCGCTGCCTTGCAGCTCTTTGCTCGCAAGGAGCTCAATTTCGAGCGGATGAGCGAAAGAGACAAGAAGCAAATCGTCGCGGAAGTGTATGTATATCGCCTATGCATGACTCAAGAAGACCCTGCTTACTCTCGCTGCCAGAAATATATTGAAGGAGCTGAAGCACGAGCACATCGTGCGGTATCATGACCGAGTACGCGATGCGTTGCCGGACGGTGCATTCGCTAATCGCACATGCACATTTAGTTTGTAGACTTGGAAGAAGGGATGCTCTACCTCGTGATGGAGGTAAGTCTGGCGCTCCGACGCCTCTGCAAGCCGCTCACTGGGCAATAGTATTGTGGCGGAGGAGACTTGGGCGGCCTCATCAAGAACGCCAGGAAACACAAGCGCGTAATACCTGAAGACACCGTCTGGCACTTCTTCTACCAAATTGTTCTAGCGCTACATTATTGTCACACCCCCCATCTCAAACCTGGCTCACCAACTGAAGTGCTACCGAACGCCGTCAAGCGAGCACCGATTCTGCATCGTGACCTCAAACCCGAGAATGGTGGGCTCCTCCATCGAGGGCTTGACTTTCCACTGAGATTGCGTTAAGTTTTCCTGGATGAAAACAATTTTGTCAAGTTGGGCGATTTTGGACTCTCTAAACAACTCAGCTCGGCCTTTACGAATACTTATGTTGGAGTACGTCCCGCGCGCGTTGCGGTCGAATCAGTGCTGACCCACTGGTCAGACCCCTTACTATATGTCACCCGAACTTATTCAAGAGCGAGATTACGACGCCAAGAGCGATATCTGGAGCTTAGGCTGTTTGATATATGAGTTATGTGCCTTGAAGTCAGTACTTACTGAGCTCTTGAATTGCCTTCTCATCAATCAATAGCCCTCCTTTCCACGAAGCCAAAACGCATAGCGAATTGGCCAATTTTATTCGCGCTGGTTCTATTCCTTCATTGCCATCAGTGTATTCAAACTCGCTTGCATCCGCCGTCAAAGCGATGCTTAATCTCAACGTTTGTTTCGCGTTCACTTTGTGAGCGTCCTCCTGATGATTTCCACTCAGCCCGCCAAACGACCTTCTGCCGCTCAGCTTCTTGGTCACGAACGAATGCAGCTAGCTATCAAGTCTGCTGAAACCCAGAAGATGATTGACCAACTCGCGACCCTTCGTACGACTCTCCAAAGCCGTCAAGACGCACTTCAGGCCCGAGAAGAAGAGCTAGCACAACGAGAGAAACAGTTCTTGCAGCAGAAAGAGGCCGAAATTGCCGCTAGAATCACTGTTCGGGAGGAGGAGATCACTCAAATTGTCCTTGCTCGCGAAGAAGACCTCAGGAGTGAAATGATCGCTAAAGAGCAAGCAACGATGCAAGCGGTGGCAATACGAGAGATGGAGTTGAAACAAATGTGGGATGCACGAGAGAAGGAGCTACGCGCAGAGGTCGAGAAACGCGACGCCGAAATCCTGAGGCGGGAAGAACGACTGAAAGCGGAAGCTGGACGCTTGGATGCTCTACGCAGAGAGTTGAACGCAAGAGGCAAGGATCTTGGGATGTCGGCAGGTGAAATTGGACGATCACGACCTCTTATGTACACCATACTGATACCAACACAGGGTCGACCCATTCTACGTCTTCTACCACGTACTCCACAGCATCACAATCGACCAAATCGACCAAATCGACGAGATCATCAAACCGTTCTAGCAAAGGTCATTCCCGAGGGTCCTCATCAATCGCCTCGTCAATTACCACCGAAGATGAAATGACGTGAGAATCGTATCTTAGTGCTTGACATTTGATCTCATACTGATATTGGGACAGAGATGATGCAACTCCAGTCCGACACAATACACCAACCCACCATTCCCGACCCAATTCGATGGTGCGACCTCCCATCCCCAACTTTGAGACACCAGTGCCACAGCGGCGGTCTGAAGACTTCGGCTCTGCGATGAGAGGTGTCATCCTCGGAAATGGAGAGGCTCTCCCGACACCTGGCACTGATCAGCTCCAACGGTTACTGGCTGATTCCCCAGCTGACCGCGTTGATCTTCTCCGTGCCGCCTTTCGGAAACCCCCACCTCCTGTTCCGCTCTTTGACGCCGAACCTTTCCCAAAGTCCGACAAATTGAGTACTGTACTCGATAAAGAGAATGAAGAACCCCCTTCCTCCTCCCCTATAACGGCTCTGCCTACTCGTCCATTACCTGCCGACGGCGCTCGGCGCCCAAGACGTCCATCGTCAGCAATGCGTTTGCGTACTGGAACTGCTCCCCCCAGCAGCTTCGCCACATGGCAAAATTCACCTTCGGACTCCCGATCACCACTTTCTTCTATTCAGACTGGAGAAGATGTTCCTGATTACCCGCGCGCGCCCAGCGTACCACCTCTCTGGGATCTCAAAGACGAAGATAACCTACCAAGTCCCTTCCTCCGGCGTGTAGAACGATTCAACCTCAATGGTACAACCGCGCCACCACCGATGAATGCCCTGACTCCAGTCAAAAGCCAGGTATCGCTTAGGACAGCAGCAGCGGTCAGCTCATCGGGCTCTTCTGGTGGGACTGGTGCCAGTGTTACCTCGACAAGGTTATCCATAGGGAAGAGTAAAGCGATGAAGCGGGCCTCATCAGTGCGACTTGGTCAAGCGTCTAACGAACCCGCCCCGAAGAAGGCCTTCAAGCCATGATTCGGGGCATTGTACTTGTTTCGGAGCCATGTGCACATTCGTTTTGGAACGGACTGTATGTTCATTTACGGCAGTGAGAGCAAGCCTTTGTCACGTACTCGACGCAATTCACATATATTTTGGGTTTTCGGTCCAAGGAATCCGGATGTCCACCGGACGAACCATTGTCAGCGACCGAACTCCGGTGGGGTGTCGATCTTAGTGATGGCCACTGCCGACGAGTTCGGGGGTTTGCTTGTTTAGGACAGGCCCTTTGTAATCTCAAAGGAAGGCGGAACGAGCGTTTAAATTTGCGTCTATTGGTCCGCATTATATGTCCTCTATTGAGTTCGTCTTGCTGATCGCTTCGCAATTACTGAGCCCGGCTATTGGTTCACATAGGGCCACACATATAAAGGGTACGATGCGAGTGTTCATGCGTTGCTTGGGCTTCCCTTCTCCAATTCCCGCTCGTCGTTCAAGGCACCAACCCAAGGTGGCTATCACCATCCCTTTCGAGCGACCAGACCGGAGCTGATCCCTCCCTGTAGGAATTATTATCATAGCTAAGGATGGTAAAGCTACCCTCCAGCCTCACTAATGTGACACCGAAAGAGACATTAGACCAACACCCTTCTTTTGAGAATTATGTCGTGGATAAACTCAGCATTCATGCGACTTTCAAAGAGACCAGCACCCACACTAACCAGTCTCCGCATTGGCAAAGCAATTGGATTTTTCGAACGGCAGGATCCTTCGGTTCGGAAGTCCCGTCCCTGAAGCTTGATCCCACCATGGAGTTACGGGATGAGCACGATACACGCTCTATGTTTGAAATATCCCTGGTCCCTGGCGTTGGACCTGTCGAAGTGCAAACAGCCAACAAGCTAATATCTTTGAAATCCCCGATGCCCCTTGCCGAGCTATTCGAAGAGTTCGAAATAAATGGCCTCTTTGACTATGAGCCCACCGTTGAGACCAAGGGCTCCCTTTGGTGGCACTACGGCTTGATATCCTGGCTCGAACAAAAAGGATACTCTGTCGCTGGGTCTACGTTGGATTTCTTGCAATGGCTCGCTATTCTTTGCACGGACTTGAAGGCTGCGTCTGGAGGTGGTAGCCACAGCACCGAAGAAGTTGACCTAGTTCTATCGGCGCGGGGAAACTTTACACGAGGTGAGTGATAATTTGACCACCTACTCCTTGGGTAGTGACTAGAAACATACTTTCTCTTTATTAGTCAGGATCTTTCCTCCGGACCATTGGACGAGGGTGATGTTCGGGGTTGGAGAAGAACACAGGAGTCGATAGATGCATTGAGAGAGAGATATTGCTGCGCTCGCGATATCGTATCGTATATTGGAGTGTGATGGGATGCATGTTACAATTCACTTTCGGCCAATATGTGCGCCAGCTTTGCTGAGGATGCGCAACTTCAATTGTTAAATAATGCTTTTGTTTTTGTACATACGTCTCTTGAGAAGAAGCCTCTCGCCTGATCTGGAAACTGGAAACTAGAAACTGGCACTCCATGCTTTGTCAGCTCGACGCGTCTTTCTTTCCAACCATATCGCCATGGCCAGTCATTTGGTGCGTGCTCGGCTGTTTATCCTAAAATCGTGCTCTTATTGACTCCATCACCACAGGCGAACATTTTCGGAACCGGTAAGCGTTATCGGCTGGAAGGAGTGCTTGTGCTAATTCGTTTTTTCAGAGCAGGACCGTGTAAACTGTTCGTTTTACTACAAGGTTCGCTTCTTTCCAGCACAATATCATATCTCATCCTATATACTGATTCCCTGCAGATCGGGGCATGCCGCCACGGCGACCGCTGTTCCCGCAAACACATCAAGCCTCCATTTAGTCAGACCATTCTTCTTCCAAATGTCTATCATAATCCTGCAAATGATCCCAACTGTAAGCTGAGTGAGAAGGAACTACAAGAAGGCTTTGACGCCGTCTTTGAGGATTTGTATTGGTAAGTCAACCTCCCAAAGCCCATGTGATGGAAGGCGTTGACATCTCTTTACTCAAAATCAGTGAATTGTGCAAGTTTGGCAATCTTCTTGAGCTTCATGTTCGTACTAGGCTTGGTATTTCCTCCCTTTTGAAGCTGACCATTCTCGTTTCTAGGTTTGTGACAATGTCGGTGACCACCTCATTGGCAATGTTTATGCGCGATATGAATGGGAAACCGAAGCTCAAACGGCTGTCGATAATCTGAACGAGCGGTGGTACGCCGGTGCGTCCAAAATGGGGATTTTATCAAAATGACCGCTAACCCTTGCCTCCAGGTCGCCCACTCTATGCAGAGCTTTCCCCTGTCACCGACTTCCGTGAAGCGTGCTGTCGCCAGAATGAGAACGGTGAATGCAACCGGGGTGGCTTCTGCAATTTTATGCACCTACGACTTCCATCGAAAGAGTTGGCAAGCTCATTGCGGCACTCTCAACGCTTGGAACGACGACTCAGCCCCCCAAAGAATGCTGGCGGCGAAGGTGGTTGGCAGCCGGGTAACCGTCGCGCTCCTGCAAATGGCAGGAGCGCGAGTCCTCCAGCATGGGAGAAGCGCCGGGAAGGTCGTCGAGAGGGTGGTGATCGCGAAAGGGACAGAGATCGCCGCTAAGTGGCCGGCGGGGCATATCTTCTGGCTCATCTGACATTTAGCTACCTTATGTTCTATCTCACTTGTGCCTTGGGGATCAAAGTAGCCATTAGCAATACACCTGGCTTTGTAGGACTCATTCTATTTGAAGGGGTTAGAGGTGAACGCATAGGTTTACAAGATCTATACCACCTGCATCGACTTAATATACGATAGTCATTTATCTCAAATTGCAGCATTCGTAAGGACGCTGGCCGGTTCCTGCTATCGGTCGATTGACGCCTAATACAGCGCTGTAGTAAGCTCCTCATTTATTAGGCGTTGGCAATAAAAGGAAACCTTGACTTCGCCCAAATACCAAAACACGTCCGTGCACCCATTGGGAGAAACGCTGGCCTCAACTGTGACCATGTTGACCTTTGTTGTTTCAGCATATTTCTGCGGACCTCGATCGGAATGCCGAGCACGATTCTCACCGCGGGACTTCTATGTCATGTCGAAGTGCAGCAATGCCGCAAACTCTCATTGGACTTGAGCCACATCATCACATGGCCCATGACCCAAGTCTACTGTTGGGCACCCACTTTCCGTTCCGCGGACGCTCGGTCGCATGAACCCGGCGGCTGATCGGTCTCGTTGGTAATCATAAAAGGCGTTCAAGAAGTCGACATCTCTCCCATCCCTCACTCATCTTCATCTGCCTCCTGCTCGTCTTCAAAGTCATAGTCATGAAGATTATACCTACCTTTCTCAGTATCTGTACCGTCCTCTTCGCTGGAGCAAAAGCGGACAATTTAGAAGGCCCTTTTGCCCTCTACACGAAAAGCGATGACCCCAAGTAAGCGCCCTTTGTTGGGCAAGTCGCCCTTGGACGCAGATTACTTACATCGAGTCCGTACTTACAGTTTTGACTCCCGTGTCATTAATATCGGTCAAAGGAATGGATGGTTCACCATCACGAATTCTATTCAGAGTACTAGCGACATAACCCCTTATAACATCAATTTTTATTTGAACTCCACGTACGCACCCTTCCAATTTGCTCTGCCTTATCTCCAACTTGTCTACAACCTAACGAAACTTTAGTTTCCAGCCCGGGTCTCCCACTGGTTGGTTAGTTTGGGGGGCCGTGCCACCCTACTCCAATATGTACAATACCATCGCATTGATCGATCCGACTACAAACATTTCGCCTTTCTACCTTGAATTCAGCGCGCCCTCGGCCCTCGATCCTGCAACAGTGTACACGACGACCTTCAACGTCACTTCCGACGGGCAACTCCAGTTTGAGAACGTCACCAACCGCTTTTATGCCAAGCCGCTGCAGTTGTCGTTTTACAACGCCGATGCTGTCTTTTGGCTATTCGGTGAGGGGCCAGCTCCAGAGGGGTACAGCCCCATCACCCTCTGGAGGTATCAACTTTGACGCATTGACACCAACAAGACTTGAGAGAAGATGCCCATAGGTCGTTGGTTCGTGGATATTAGCCTATAGGCGTTTAGATTTGGAATCTTGTACACAAGCTTGTATGAATCCAGTTGAAATATAATGCATATGCTCATAACGTATAGGTTTGGGCGTCGACGGAGTTCGTTCCTAACCAAATTGACCATTTTTGCATAACGAATACTGCATGGCTTTTTGGTGTATTTATGCATTATCAGATTTTGAAACAAAGGGAAGCTGCGCGCACTCACCGATTGGCTGAGATGAGGAAGATTTGCATCTAAATCACACAAAAGTTGGGTATAAATTGCATAGGAGTGAGCTTCTGTACTTTTTTGCATTGTCTTGAGATTGAACTGGGCAGTTTGATTCCCTCCATCGCGCGATTGCCATGCCAAAGGACAAATGGAAGCACAAACGCCAGAAGGAGCCCATCAAAGGCTCTAAACGAGGTCCTAAACCTTTGCCAGGTCCATTGAAAGAGACCCCAAAGAGTTCTGCAAGGCCGATTGGGGAGATGGCACGAAAAAACCTTACCCTCCTTGATTGGATGACTGTTTATGCATATGTGGACACTCTCCCTCAACCAATCAAGCAGGTGGATGTGGTAAAATACTTTGCCACAAGGCCCGAGGGTCCATTAATTTTCACTCAATCCACACTGTCGCGCAAACTACAACACCGCTCAGAGATGGAAGCACGTGTGTATTCAAATCCCAATGCATTGTCAAGCAAACGACCACGCATCGTCACAAGACCAGAGGTGGATCGAGCATTGTGGCTGTGGGTTCAGCACACGGAACAGAAGCGAGAGGTTGTCAATACTGGGATGCTTGTTGCAAAGCGAGCAGCGTTCGAGGAGGCATTTGGTGTCCCAGAAGATGAAAGGCTCACTGGACCAGGGTGGGTTCAATCATTCTGTCGGGCGTGAGTGAACCTTAAACTGGCCAAATTGCGGCTCACATTTTAGTAGGCATCAACTCAAGGAGATTAGAAGACATGGAGAAGCAGGGTCGGTCAATACTGAGACCGTTAAAGAGGAACGAACCCGTATAAGGGAACCCCTGGCCAGATTTCGGCCTGGAGACCACTGGAACATCGACGAATCGGCTCTCTTTGCACTTCCTCCACCTGATCGCGGACTTTCACAGAGGCCCTTCGATGATGAACCCGAAGCAGTGCCCCCACCTCTCAAGGAGGTAATAAAAATGTGTCGTATTCTTGAGGAGCACAGTATGGTTGTATGCTCAACGGGTGCATTCAAGTTCGTAAAGGCTTTGCGCGAATACCGAGGCCATCTTCAAGAGATGAGCCGGGGGGGAGAAAAGCAGACCACTCTTGATACCTTTTTAGGCTTGTAGTCAACTTGAGACCATCAATTTCATGTAATACGTACCATATCTAATACTGCATATTTTTGATAATGCATAGATTTGGCGTCGACGGACTGTATGCATTATAGAAATTTCGACTGTATTTCATAGCATCGTTCACGGGGTTTTCCGCCGGCAAAAGAGTACTCATACACCAAGCCGGATATGACCGCCGGATTCAAAATAGATTTGCCAAAAAAAATTGTGCAGTTATTTTTGCACACAAGAGGGAATTCTCTTCAGGGGCGATTGTCAGTGACGGTGTGGGGAGGAGGATTATAATTGGATGAATGCATAGGTGTACTATGATACTTCAAGCGTGTAGACCATATGCAATGGATGCACCCGATATGGACGTGCTTGATCGATGTGCGAATGCTCTGTCGATCGCATGGTACGCAAGCCAGGGGCTAGACTTGGGAGATCCAGGTTAATAGCAGAAAGCGGTGTCAATTTTGTTGTGATAGAAAATATGTTACGCTAGCGACCGAGCTTTGGTCATAGGCAGTGTCGTAAGGGCAATCATAGGCCAGTTTTTCTTGGGTATACGTATATAAGGTCTCGGTCCCAGTATTTGCTATCCCTACGTATTTGTAGCAGGCCCCAAAAAATACGAGTATTTTTTGTCGTATTATTGGTGTCGTGAAATTGAGGGTGGTGGGGCGAGAGTACTTCGAGAGGGGAGCCAAACGAAACGCTTTGGCACCCTACGGAATGGTCGCGTTCCTTCGGGGTACTGTTCTGCGAGCTACCCGGGGCATATGAAGTACGATTGTCAGCCTAACGCGAATGGAAAGTAGAGATGGGGCTGAAGGACTTGTGTCTATCAACCCTGGTTCCACGGCCCGTCTGCCTT
>Ga0307515_10004700_pt1 | contig 28001 bp, 23 predicted proteins | sample 17_EM_MG_FD_194513 | JGI IMG/M metagenome (GOLD analysis project Ga0307515, IMG submission 194513) | Populus trichocarpa ectomycorrhiza microbial communities from riparian zone in the Pacific Northwest, United States - 17_EM | ecosystem: Host-associated > Plants > Roots > Unclassified | place... | reverse complement strand
TGGTGCAAAAGATGGAAACGAGAACAAAAAAGGCTTTGGGTTGATGGCCAAGAGGGGGAGGATGGGTATGAGGGCGTTGAAAAGGTTTTAAAGAAGCCAAAGATTTCATTGCCAATGTCTCTCGTTTTTGCAGAAGAAAAATGTTCGCGGGCTCTGATGGATTTTTTATTTTGTACCGATGTCGGCAGAATTAGCGGAGTGGTGGAGGAGGCGGAGAACTCAGATCACGAGGAGTCGAGTGATGGGGGGGTGTAAAAAGTTGATGTTGTTTTTGGCGGTTTTTTTTTTTTTTGTTTTTGGGGAAGAGGACTCCCGACTTTGCTTTTGTTTCTTTTATGTTACGGAAGAAGCGGGGAGGAAATATGTACGGGATATATGCCATGGCCGCCAGCGGCCGAATGCAATATGATTACAAACAAACAAACTGGGGCTGTATCCACCCAACTTATTCTTTCCACCCCAGACTATAGGCTTTCTCGCCGCCAGTCTGTCTTTAGTCCTGTAGTCGTACAACTAAACTTTAGCGGTTGTGAACTCTCTGCAATTAAATATTGTACGGTTGGTTGGTAAAGTATATAGAACTGGGTCGATGGTCAAGGCGGCCGCAGTAAATTGCAAAGTGGGATGGAAAAGGTCATGTCTTAATGACCATATTTACCATGTTATGGGTACTGAATCTTTTGATACACTCTTGATCCGATCCAAGTATAGTGCACTGTATAAGATTCACGTCGGTACTGCAACTCACTACCCACCAAGTCAGAGATGCATTATGACAGCTCAACCAAACTTGGCCTCGGAGGGAATCCGGTTTGTGGTTCTTACATGCGCACAAAAAACAAAGTTGCGCACACTGTTGCCAGGGTTAGTATTGGATAATCAACCAGATTTGTGCTTGATTCAGCCCTTTGGGGTAACACTGCAGGAGCCACCGACAGGCCAATTATGCATGTCCTGCAATCAAGAGAAGATGACTGTGCCTTCCCACAAAAGCTTGAGGATGTGCATCATCAATATTACAACACCGTCTGCCCTATTTTAGAACCTGAATGGGGCTGTGGGCGCCTAACGGCGTATGATCTAAAAGGTTCGAGCTGTTCCAGTTCTAACAATGAACCGGTTTTCTGGTGCTAACCGATATTAGGTCGGATCACGGAACACTCGATAGCACCAATTCCCAACAGATTGAACCACCGCAGCGCATGACCTATCAAAATAAGCAACCAAACTCTCCGTCTGAATATCAGGCTGCAGGATAAAATGTTTTCATGGAATGTTCGTGTTTCACCATGAAACATATCCTGCCGAACAGGATATAGTGAGGGTATGATAACGTTGAATTGTGCAATAACTCTAGCAAATACTGAATTTGATACCTCTGCCGAAATTTTGAAGTATCGGTATGATTAGAGAAGATAATCAACTGGTGCGAATACTGGCTTCACTTAAACACTAACACAACTACTAGATACCACTGACAACAGGCAGAGGTGACAAGTGACAAGTACGTAGAATACAACATTTCTGGCGTGTGAAATGGAAGACGAGGGGACGCTACGAGCATAATGTTTCTAGATACTGTAGCGTAGATAGCCAATTTTTGTGGCTATAATTAATAGTCTCGGGCGGCACGGCATCACAATGAATCTTGGCAGAGAATCAGCTGGATCTCACCCATGGTCTCAAGCATATGAAGCACTGGTATAATTCCACGTATCATAAAGTAGTTTACGCACATAGTGTTTCGGCGTTTATAGCTATTCGCACTTCCGAGTTTGCCCGGCATCAGCACTCATTCGGCAACTTCCGCTATCCCACAGGGGCGCTAACACCACCACCAACGCCTCAAGGGTTGATGATCGCACAACGAATGAGCGCTGTAGCCGGTGAGGGGCTAGCACCACTTTTTACAACCCAAACCTTTTTCACAATCTGTCTCACAGTGGATGATCTTACACCGACCATTCTTCTCCACCCCACACTTTTTCGTCTGACATACCAGCGGTATTGGAACATAGCTTCTGTACTGAATTACACCATGCTCCCACCTGTTTCATCTTGCGTAATCTATTTTCCAAGCTCAAGCGATAATCAAGGGTTGCCACTCACTACATATTTAACTAGGTCCTTGATGGATGTGGTGCCTGGAGCTGACCATCGCTTGGTTCCGTGATTGGGGCACCAGTTTTATGGTTTGAGCACTGAACATTACTACAGAATAGAAAATTATCCTATACATAGCGGATGTTGAGGTTGGCAGATATCAAGACAGCGGTTGGAGCATGTATATAACCCAATTGGTCGATCGGCAGCTGCTCCTCGTAGTGTCATTGAGAATACAGGGTCTGGGCTAGCCAGAGAGAATCAGTTAAGAGAATCAGTTAAAGATATCTGGCTTGTCGGGTGTTAAGTGCGGGTTTTCAAGATCTCTGGAAAGAATCTCCGTGAAGAGATGTATCCCGCCCATAGATGACTGGGTGGTCACCGCATTGAGGTTCAGCTTCCAAAGACAATACTGCACACACACCTTCGACAACCACACTCAACGCCTGGTTTTGCCAAGCTTTCCCCTCTTTGGGGGGTAGCGGGGTTTTACTTTGGCCTCACTCCATACCTTTTGTCTGTGTCCGCTTGCTTTTGCAAGTGTATCTTGTCATTTCAAAGCTGTCTCTACCTTGCAGCATTGACATCAACTGGTAGTCTACCCAGTAACTCGCCACTTGAAGTTTTATGCCAGTTATTGAATCCTACAACATGCCTGTGGATTCACCAGTATGTGAGGTCCGGGACCTATCAGCGCAGTATCTGTGAAGTTCCGTCAAGCAGTTGCCTCAAAAACCCTGCAAGACGTGATTGCTGAGATACAAGCTCCATACAAGCTCTTTGAACCGACTACGATGGACAAGAACCGCCTCGCAGGCACCACAAGGACGATCTACAAGAGTGGCCTTACCATAAAATCACGCTTTCACACCCCCGTTCCCACCAAGCCCGAAGATGGTCAGCCCACCCAGTATGGCCTAGGGAGTATTCATTTCTGGTCCACCGAATGTCCTGCTCGCAGGAGCGCTTGGGGTATTCCACTGCGATAACATCAATCCGACACTGGACTGAGTGTGAGCAAGGATATTGTAAGTGGCGGTCATCAGACAACGGGATGTGCAGGGTATATCTAAGAATGGGGGGCCCATTGATTTGAGGCGGTGGTGGGAAACAGATGAGGATGGTACATGTAACCGAGAGGAGGGCATGGTGGACACGTCAGGGTCACACCGCGGAGTATCAGGGAAAAATGGATAAATTATCATACTCTAAATAGAGTGAATACAATATGATTAAACAACAACAACAAGACAATACTGCAGTCAACATGGGTTAGGGCTTATTCTTTGCTATATTGCATTTGCCCGGGATGCAGGGTCAATGATTAGACAATATCTAGGTAGACTCAATCGCCATCACCGATTGATACCAGAGCACGGGATATGCTTTTTCGTAAAAATTCTGTAAAGGTGGGATAATGGTAGGGAGGGTTCGGACTCCAGGCATGTGCTGCCAAGCAGAACTTTCCAGCATGTTTAAAAGCCTCATGACTCACTATTCGAAATCTCACAACAGCAGAGAAAGCTGATGTCACATTGAACTAGTAACATAACAAATCTCTCGTTAGGTGAGCTTGCTAAACATCGCTAGTACAGTCAGTTTTCGCAGAGTTTGACATGTTGAAGCTTCTCTCCTGGGTGGTGTGCGATGCATGCAGCCAATGATGAGGACACTGATTGTGCCGTGGTACTACGTTTCTCCACAGGGGTGTTCTTGAGCAGCTTCTAACTGCCTTCTGCGGCTCGTAAAATGTGGGGCAGCTGGAGTCCGTGCTTCGTATAATCAGGGGTGCTGGAGAAGGTTCGTCGGTGCCTAATCAGATCTAACAATCACATGGTCTCAACAATCCTGTACCACCGGAATTGATATCTTTCCAACTTCAAAGACCATCGGCAATGGAAGGCGATTTAATGTGAATCACTTTCAAAGTCATCATTATACATTCATTCTACCTTCCTACTTTGCATAACGGCGTGGACGACTGCTCTCTTTAGATGAATGCGCGTATTAGCGGCATTAAGGCGTTTGTGGATTCTGCACTAGTGTCGTGGGGAATGTTTTTTTTGTCTATTTTATTCTTCTCCATGATCATGTTAGTTGAATTGGTCTGGTGGAATATTACCGACTATCGAAAACACGAAAAATCAATGCCGGCGGAATGTCAGATCATCGGAAACCAAGATCTGTACGGCATTGGAATTTGGGTTGGTGTGTACCTGCAACTAATATCTACAACTTTCGTTGCTGCACTCGGAAGCCGACAGCTTGCGGGGACAATATCGTCAACAAATATATGTTTTTACTCGCTTTATTTGTTGCACTATCAATAACTCTATGGAATCCGAAATTCAATGCTGCGGAAGGATACATCATCATCTCTCTCGGAAATGGCTTCGCTTTGCTCATGCTAGCTAGGTACATTGAAGCTCAACTCTAATAACCTCGAGGAAAGTGGGTTGTCCTCGTTCTCGCAGTTCCTCGTTTGAGCGTTGTGGAATGGTAACAGCACATGGTTCTGGTGGAAATCACTTGTACCTCAGCAGCGGATCCTTGCCATAGTTACGGGTAGTTATACCACATAATTGAGCTTAATGGGTGGTTCCAGAGGTTTCACCAGGCTATGAATAGTATCGAATGGATCGTGTGGAGTGCTACAGTCATCAGTTACTTGCTGCACTAGTCATTGTGTACCAGATATATTGGCTGGACACAAGATTTTGGGGTCCGCCGCAGGTATTTAAGTTGGGGATTGCATGCAACTACCTTTTTGTCCCTGTTGGAAAGCTCCATTATATTTTGTAGGCAAGTGCTCGATATTTATTTGTCCGGTATAACTTAGAGAGGACGTAAACAAAATTTTGGACAATTGGATAAACTGTAATAACGATTGCTGAGCAAGAAGCGATGAACGGAATCATAGCAACCTCGGCCAGCTAAGCAGATTTGTCGAAACCTTCCCTGCAGTAGGTTGACCTCTGGCTATCTAATTCCCTTCCTCCCGCATAACTAATCATTTCTAGGACACGATACATGCACAACAAAGGCTTTAAAACCACATGATTCACAAATACCATCTTCTCACTGTTCCTCCAATCACGGCAAAGCCCACCTCTTTCACCTGGGTGTTCTGGCCACGAACCCACATTTCGGCTACCATCCGACGCCGGGGATTAAAACGATTCCCTTTCCTCTTCACGTGGGACATTGCAGCACTGATTTTCACAGTTTTTACCCCGGGGATTACAATTGCCGTGAATTATGACTGTGAAGTGTATTGCATGGGTACTGCGGGGCAGTTGGTTGCATTTGTAGTGTCTTGGGGGCTTGTTGACTGTGTTAGTACAATATCGGACTGACTAAAGAAGGTTACAATTTGGCTGTGATGGGAAATAACCATGGAAATACAAATGGAGATAAGAAAAGGTTACTCTGGAGGAGATATTCCATGTAGTATGATACGTACCGTTATCAACGGGATCGTTATACCATCAATAGGAGGGAGAATGCAGAGGTTGCTGCATTCATGTTAGTTTTGCGGGATAGGCCAACGGATAGGGGAATGAAGAGGTATTCAATAAATGAGTCGCTACTACTCATCGGATATTCAAAGTTCCTGAACTCCCTACTAATGATCAGTGGTGCTAATAAGATTATATTTCATATTTCGTAGAATAATCATCCAACTTTAATGTATAGACACCAAACATCAATATATAGCCAAAGGAGCTTATAGTTGGGAGTCCGAATTTTCAAGTCTCCAGTCATCCTTGTCAATGATTAAATTGCTCCGATAAGATTAGGTCTTATCAATAGTCATCCAGCTTTGATGTCTACATGTTACAAAACTTTCGATGTGTCTCCAAGGGCGCTTGTGATGGGGTGTTCGGAGACTGGAAAATCCGACGAGTACTCGAGACAAATCATGACTGATCACTCACAATTTGCCAATGACGAGGTGTTGCATGGGTACCTGCATCGTGAGCCTCAGGTCCGTTTGATATGCAGCTGGTGTATGAAGATATGCCTCAGGAGAGCGGCTCATATCAGTGCAGAACAGCTCGTATCAGAACGGCTCATATCAGTGCAGACGGATGATCTAACGGAGATAGATATGGAGACGAATATAGATGTGGATATAAGAGACAAGTCGGTATATACATACGTGCCTTCTGGCCACGAGAGATCAGAAAATCAACAAGTCTTAGAAGCTTCCAATGTAACACGAGGTGTTACTTTGGTACGAAGATAGTTGATTGTATTTAGTAAGAGAGCTCGTCTTGGCTCCTGTGTACATATCCGTGTGAGAAGCTATGACTATCTGTACTAGTTACCCACAGAGTAGGTCGGGGTATCTACATGGTTATATGCCACAGGATGTGTTGATTTGTGCGATATTGATGACATTCATGAGAGATCTTATTCAATCTCCATACCCAAGGCTCCTTCTCCTATTCCTTTTCCATCGCTAGCGCCCATTCCTTCACCTTCTTTTCCTTCGTTTCCTTCTCAAGCTGCTCTGTTTGGGCAAGCTCATACGAATACTCTTGCCTTTCTTTCCGCCAACCACGGTTGCCATATTGGGGGAATAGGTGGCTGCAGTGTACCGATGCCAATATGAGGGCCGGTTAAGAGTTGAATGTCGGGAGAGGAGTCATTGTGCTGGTAGTGCAATGTGGCAAGCTCCTACTCGGGATGGATGAGTTGGAGTGTGAAGTGCGTTGAGTCTGACCATGGCCGGATATTGTTATCGGGCTCGGGAATGAGAGCCCCGGGTCATCACATCCTGGAACAAATCTACAGCCGAGATGAACTTGTACCGATTTGAAGCTTCATTAAGTTGAATCTCAACTTCTGTAGAGGCCAATTAATGGACTGTAGGGCCCGTAGTCCTATAGTTTTGTCTTGGAGTGCCCTGGTTCTCCAGTTCTGAAATCTTGAGCGCAGAAAACTTTAGTCCAGTCTCAGGCATGGCCTTGGACGGACGGGACGGACTATTGGGATGCCTGAGTCCGACAATTGGACAGGCATTTCTGTTGACGGAATACTGGGCCTTCGCCTGAGATCATCGACGGGCATAATTTGGCTGCTGGGCTATTACGTGGGTCGCCATTTTAGTATAGTATTGTAGACATTATGTACTTAAGCTTTCTCCTTTTCTCTTCTCGCTCTTTAAAATGTAGGCGATTGACGAGTTCTCCGCGCACATTGCAACATCTGCGTGTCAACAAATGCAATAGTCCAACCTGTCCGGGAAACACTGCTTAGGACTCAACTATTGTCCTGGGGACAGAGCATTCTGGACTGTTTGAGACTAGGGCAAATGGTTCTTGGAATTTATATATACAGGGCCTGTAGTCTCTATGACGTTATGACCTACAGAAGTCAAACATGCGAAGTGGTAGAAATCATGTTATTTTATACTATATCTTGTTGGCTAGCTAGGAATTTGGCCCGTTGACTCCCTCGGCTTCCAGAGATGGTGGGCTAGAGCCGAAGGCTCTCGAGCATCAGTCAGGAGACTTGCGGCCCCCATCGCCGTCACCAGCCCCCATTGGCCGCCACTGACCCCATGCCGAGGAGGAGGCCTAGCCTCTAGAGTGATGTTCGGCATCAGCTTCTAGTTGTGATACTCCGTGACGCCGAGTATGGCCTTTCTTTGTATTTAAGCCTGTCGTTTTCTCTCTTTGTATCGACAGACAATTCAGCTTCTTATTCTCTAATGCTCTCAACATATTTAGTATTCAGTCCCTCTGCCGGAATTGCAGCACCCAAAACTGCTAGTCCTAAGGTTCACCACCTCTAGTTTTGCGGCATTACAGTACCCACCACTGCTAATTTCACGGCACACGATCGGTATTACCGCAAGCACCACCGCCGGATGCTTACTCTTTGTATCCGCCTGTCCCTATTGGCACCTGTATAGGGCCCTAGGCCAGCCGACACCGCCCCGGTCGGACCAGTGCACCGATATCAGGCCCAGGTCGGACCAGCGACGCCGGGCTCCGAAAGACCTTAGTCACCCCAGGCCGTTGAGACTCTTGGATATGGAAGCCAGTACCGGTTCTCATACGCTTTATAAGCTGATCCTTATCTCAAGATACAGTTGCTTAGTAAACATATAAAAAATGAGGTGCCAACTCGTATTATTTGTTCCCATTCGCGCAGTGGTGTCAACTGTTCAACATTCCATGCGTTTTTACGTTGCTGCGCTTCACATATCGGGCTAGTACCATATCCACTGGCTACAAACCACCAAGACCTGGTAGTACTGCGGTAGTATCATCGGCAGCAACAAGGTATAATTGCAGCAGGAGTTGTTTGTGGTGTAACACGGGACAAGGATACTGTCGCTTCATGCCTTCTCACTCCATCTTGCAACATTTGCCATGTTACAATATGAAGAGAACCGTAGATTCTATGATAACAGAGAGAAGAGAAACGGAGAAAGACTTGACTTATATACAGAGAATCATCGGGAAAACTTTAATGCCTTTGCTACTCTGAGTCACTCGAGCCCGTCACCGGATATGCAACATTCCATTCCACTCATTTGCTAATATTTCCAACATGTCTCGATGACTCTTTCAAATCGTGCTCCTGTCTACACACTCCAATGGGTACTTCTGGGGGAAAACGATTCTGTTGCGGTGTTGGCAACAGGATTTGGAAGGTCGAGATCCCACTAATTCGTACACCCTGCTCGAAGGAAGCGAATCACCTCGACTGCTTGGCTCTCCGATTGGTGCAAATCCGGATGCACCGATTGGGTCAGCATCCCTGTGAAAGAAGCGCAAATGCAACCGTGGATCGACGTCGGTAGCTTCGGGTAAGGCTGAGACACACTTTCTCTCCGCTACGATAACATGCAGACGTGATGATCGGCGCAGATCCGATTGGTGTGTGCGAAACAAAAGAAAGATACGTTCCCCTTAAGGTACGACATACCTTGGATGTGACCTGCAGATTAAGGTTCGAGACAATGTTCGTGCTGGGATAAACGCCTCGATTTCGGGAGCGGTCTTCTCCGAACTAGATTTCTCGCTTAACGTCTGCAAGTCATCGTCACCCCTGTCGTGTGTTTAGTAGCTGTACCGTGCATAATGTTTAGGCATTCTGTCTGTCTAAATATATGGTTGGAGTACTACGGGATTGACGCCCAATGTACGATACTCCAGAGTACTGTAATGTTTTTATTACCGTGTACACTACCGTATATTTTATTTCTCGTCATACTTGTAGCAGTACTCTATCATTCAGTAAATTTTGGAACTCTGTTAATCTGTACACAGGGGTGCTGCTATATTTATGCCCAATTTGAGTCTGCTGGGGTGTACTCTGCTGTACATTTTGAATGTGAGTACCCCTAAATATATCTTAGGGTACTCTAAAAGCTAAGAAATACTGGCTTTACAGCACAGTTGTGAACGTACGACAGAGTACTCGTCCAAATGTGCGGTGAAGTACTATGAGTGTACGGTTCCACGGCATTGACGGGTAAGATTTTACCATGTAGGTAGTACACAGCAGTCACTCCCTGGAGTAATAGTTATGGAACCATATTTGAATCGTTTGAGATCGACGATGGGTATTGATTCCGACGATGACACGGTGCTCGATATTTGAGCAAGAGCGGGATGTTGACGGCCATGGTAAACCGGGATCCGCGATGCTATTGGATCTGCAAACTAAGATACTATAGCGGAGAAGGTCACTTATAGAATACGCCTCGAATCTCTTAAATTCTTTTTGCAGACTGGGGACCAGAGACACCCGGAATGAGTGGAGCTTGCTATCAGTGACTCCAAGCAACAGTTTCAGCCTTCTATAGGACATCGGAATGATTAGTTGTTATCACGACGTCAAGATGTTGTCACTCGGTTATTATCACTCGATGGTTGCTAAAATGTGATGATTGATTGTATTTATCTATTAAGGCAACAAGGACCGTATATGTATGGTCTCTTATAATTGTATTCATACGCACTTATCTGAGACACATCACCTTCTATCCTGATACAAGCCATACCCTCATACAAGCCATATCTTCATGCAAGGCCGTATTCAATATCTAAAACAAAGAAAGTCCATTCCCTTAAAGTGCAACATATCTCCAATGTGATTTGCGGATCCCGGTTCAAGCCATTCTCGCTCGGATAAACGCCGCGATGTGGGGGAGCGGTCTTCTCCGAACGAGATCCCTCGCTTTATGAGCTTGCCCAAAGCTATGACATGTTACCGCCGTGCTTTCGGGTCCGATCGGTCAATTCCGGAAAGGTAACCTAATCACGGACGCAGAGTACCGGTTGACTCCGCGGAGCAACCTCCTCTGTGAACTGACTAGAACATCACGTACTGTGGCTGCGGAAGTTAAGAGTTTTCACTATTCCCTACCAGCCCGGATTGGGGAATTTGAAGCAGTGCACTCGTGGCAAGAATAATTGAAGCTACTGGCGCCCTTCAGCGTCCGACAGCGAGCGGGGCGGTGAAACACCCACTGTGGGATTCATTTGATCGGCGGGTCTTCTGCCAAAACCTGGAGTGCACAGATTCCCCACAATCGAGTATGAAAGAGATACTACACGGTTACGGAATTCGTTAGTCTGAGATGAGTAAGGCATTTCCTACTTACCGCCGGATGTACATCCGGGGGTCCAACTCCACCACTCACAAACAAAACTGTTTCACCCAGGTATCATATCATAATTGTTCTAGAAGCACAAAAGCTGGCACGTTGTTATTAGCTCTGTGTCATTACTACGCTTTCACTTCTACGGTGCCAAGACCACAAGCAAGATTCAAAGAATCCTGAAGATTTTGTGTATATCAGCTTGCATTCCCCAACTGGAAAAGTGAACCTTTGAATATAACCACAATAGTTTACTGATTTGCGTGTCCCCTCTTGCGTCCTGCCGTATTATCTGAGAGTACCTGTTTTTTAGTAGCGACGCAGGTAATACTGACGTAGTTGACGTTCATTGGTATATAGATTATCGCAACTAGGTTAGCAATATGGGACTTCAATCAATGCTCTTCTCAGTATTTCTGAATTTGCAGGATTCCTGCCATGTGTCCTGTTCAGTAACAGCCTGGCAAGGTAAGCGGACACTTCCTAAGAGGAACAGCGAACGAGTGAAGATTAGGAAGTTCTTAGTTGTTCGGAGGTTTATCTAGATTACCTGTAGAGAACTAGAGGATATTTAGTAGGTCGTTAGATTAGTTACTTATATTTAATGCGCCCCTCAAACAATTCCAAAGGTTTAAATTTTTTAGTACCAGACAGTGAAGGCAACGGTTCGGTAGTGAACCGGTTCAGACTAGTGGTTCGCGGTGCGGTTCGGACCGGTTCGGGGATGCCAACTGCATCGTATGAAACTGGTTCACTGTGCTAGAGGAACTGGTTCGGGACTGGTTCGAACCGGTTCGATTCCCTGTGACATTTAACTTGGTATAACCCTCATGTAAGTTGCCCAGAGGCTATAATGTAAGCTGTTTTACGTTCGTAACGAACCTAATTCATAGTCACCGCATTTCGGTACATGTACAACACTCCAAGGCTCCTTCAGTGCCCACCAAGATTTAAAACCACTTCCAGTTGTATGACTAAAGAAGTCTTGCCTGAACTGTCATGGAACTGGTTCACCCACCGAACCGGGACTAGTTCGAACCGTTGCCTTCACTGGTACTATATCATCCCACGTAGCACTCGCTTCACCGTAGAATACGTTATTCACATTTGAATGTGAAACATACAGACACATGAAAAAGAAAAACAATTTCCTAAGCCCCAAAACTTCCTATGAAACTCAAGCACAGACATTTCACATGCATTATCGATGACAGAACAAGGAACCGAAAACCCAAACCCATGACTTCCAGTGATCCCCTACACTTTTTCTTGGAATGTCAAACAGCTCCCCCCCCAATGTCTCACAGCTCTCTCCCAACTCCCCCTGTGCCTTGAGCGCCGCAATTGATGGCCGAGATCTCGTCGTGTACGACCACCGAAGAGAGTGCGTCTTCACCAACTTCAGTGGCAGTACTTCCGGCCAAGACGATGACCACAGCCTTATCCGACCGGACCGTGCAATATTTCTCAGCCTTCAGAGTCTGCGGTCCCGGCGTTGAATACGTCAAAATAGCTCTTCCGTCATCACCCGTTGTTGCAATCCCAACCCGAGCACCGCTCACAGGCACCCCAGTCGAACCGTTCGTGACCATCACCACCACTGGCTCGTTAACCCTGACCGTTTGGCGGATTGGCTCCAGTTTCAAAAAAGTGTGTTTGCCACATTTATCGAACCCAATCAACACATCATTCCCCGTAGCCACGCGCTGCTGACAACCGCCCACCTGCAGGAACCGGTAGTCCAGCAACAACCACGCGTATGCCCCGCCGCTATCGCTGTCGCTGCCGATCGCGGTGATGAAAAAGTCGTCAAACGTATCATACCACCTGCCGCTCCACCCGAACCCGTGGTACCTGGCCGCGTCGTCGAGCGCGGAGGTCACGGTGGCACCCGGTGACGGGTTTCGGTTGTTGTTGGTGCCGTCGCAGTGTCGGGTGGCGTTGTAGGGGGGTACGGTGACGTTGTGGCCACGGGTCTCAATGTCTCCCGAGAATATGGTCTCGTTGACGCCCTCGATTCGCAGATGCACAAATGCGGGGAGTCGGTTTTGGGTGCTCGGTTGGACGAAGATAATGCTGATGAGTGATAAAAATGTAATGAAAGCGTGTGGGGAGAGGAAAGCCATGACGATATGGGCAGAAATGAGCCTGTTGCTTGGTACCGCTTGTTGCTTAGTACAGCATCTGTTTACAGCTAGCTGATTGGGGTTCGGGAGCGAATCGAATGTTCTCTCAGATGACGCAAACGTTGGACGGAACTGTAACAGACACGGTGTTTGTAAAAACGTAAGTGATGTGATGCAGACACAAAATTTGTTGGCGAAGGTATGGTTATTTGAGACTCTCCAAAGATAAGCATTTCACAACTAATTACGTGTACTCGGTACGTGTGCTTCAGCGATGTCATCTGATTGGTTTGTCGTTTACTTCCGCCGTGGCTGCATCCGTAAGCGCTGAGGTTCTTGGCGCGGGTTGGGTCTAAGTCTGCACCTGGTTGGTTAGGCAGGTAGTGAAGGTGCCAAAAGCTTATTTTCCACCCCACCATCGGTCTTCGGCCGCTCCCGCTGACAGATTGAACTACAACAGCAATTTCTTTTTCTTCTCGGCAGAGGCTAAACGCAGCGGTTCTGTGGCTGCATACCGGCACATGAAACCCATCGGTTGTTTCACCTGGGTCGCAGTGCATTACCGAGTACTAGGGTATTATTAGCTGCAGCCCATCCCCGATTCGCCAGTATGTCTTACAATGAATCATAGTTCGTATTTTTTCGATGCTTATTGGCTTTCGAAATCATGTGTATCAGATGATGCGTCCATCCAACTGTTAGGCATAATATCCAAGTTCAACTCTAGGTGTTCCTACCACGGAGAAACATTTAGCTGAGTTGGCACGCTTTATTTGATTGGACAAACAAAAGCAATGTCACATCGAACACTTTCTACCTCTTATAAAGAACCTTTCATGACCTCAACACCACGAATTGGTGGGAATTACTCAATATGGTAATTGAGGGGAAGTTTTGTAAATTATGTTACCTCATCTATTTCCATTATCTAGTAGGATAAGATAGGATGTCAGGTGATGCTGGGGATTCTTACAGCAGTCATATAACGAGTCATATGTGTTGAGTGGTCGTATGAGCCACATGTTGAGTCAGTCAAAAGTTAAACCAATAACAGTATCAGTCGCACTGATAGACAAGTATGTATATTACTAGGTGCATTATATGATGGTTAAGGAATCAAGCAACATGCTTAACACAATCCTGCTTTATTCTCCACACACTATTTTAAAAGTCAGACCCTTCCACTACGCTTTATCAATACTCTCAAATGTATATTAGGGTACACTAAATGTTATAGAAGTACTTGCTGTACAACAGAGTGCTGTGAGCGTACTACAGAGTACTCTTCCAAATATACGGTGAAGTACTGTGGGTATACGTTAGAGTACTCTGCTCAGAGCGTGGAGCACTCAAACGTATATTTAGATCGAGACTGCCTCCCAGTAGAGCGACTTCGAAAGGTGCATTCAAATATACTTTTAGCTTGCATTCTAACCTCTCATCTTACACTTCTATTGACAAAGGAACGCGACAGTACTTTCCCAGTCTGCTCCACTCATGTCTGCTTATTCATCCATCTCCCTGACGAAACATTTAGTAGTACAAATGTACTCCGTCTGTCTCATTGTTCGATAGAATACTATTATATGTAAGATTCCACAGCGTTGACGGATAGGACTCTGCCACGTTGGTAGTTCACAGTAGTCGTTCCCTAGGGTGATATTTAAGGAACCACATTTGAATCGAGTGAGGTCGAATATAGGATATTAATTCAATAACTCGATCTATGAGCCAGGGTGAGATTTTGACAGCAACAACAACCGTTAGCGAGAGCGAGTTTCGCGATACTAATGGATCTGCAAATGAGAATGCTGTAGCGGAGATGATCGTTTGTAGAATACGCCGTAGATATAAACTTAGAATCCTTAATATTCCTATTGCAATATGCGCATCTGTGTAAATTGTGCAATTCCACCGTAATTTGAGTGAACCTACACTTTACTGCTGACTACCCAACGATTTCATTACTGTGATATTACTCTCTAACGCGCCACCAAGTTTTAATCCAATTAGTATAAAGCACCCATAACGCTGGACCATCCGCGTTACAACATACACTACAACACCCATGAAATATTCGTAAAACTGGGGACCAGAGACACCCGGAATTGGTGGGAGCCTGCTATCAGTGACTCCAAGTAACCGTTCCAGCATTCTATAGGACATCGGAACGATTGGGGTGGTTGTTATCACGAAGTCAAGATGTTGTCACTCGGTTATTATCACCAGTTGGCTGTTAAAAGTGATGATTGATTGTATTTGTCTATCGAAGCCACAAGGACTGTATATGTACGGTCTCTCATATTAGTATGCTTACGCATTTATCTGAGACGCATCACCCCGTATCCTGATACAAGTCATTTCTTCTTACAAGATACAAGGCCCTAACCGACGATTCTAGTAAATACGCAACAATTACTGGAAGATTATACACTGTCTAGTCGTTGACCTTGGAATTATTCCATTCAGCCCCCAGTATGTTGTTATCCCAGATAAAGGAACCATTTAGCCTAAGCTTCGGTTTTCTTCCCCGAGCTTGAGCCTAAAAGCGGAGATGGATGCTTACGGAGAACGGCTCTAGTTGTGAGTTTATTCCTTATGTAATGCATTGGCTCCCTCCATCCCATGCATGCTATTTATCAAGCTATAGCAACTGAGCTTCGCAAACAGACAGTTTATTTGTCCATATTCATGCAAACGAACCAACATCTCACCGTGCGTCAACTACCCATTCACATTTGATGGCAATTGAGCCAAACACTTCTGCGATTACGGTCATCCCTGTATATTACAGGCTAGAAACTCACTAAAACAAAACCAGTTCCGTTTCACATTCACTCATCTCTACGGAAGGGTTGGGGTGGATGGTAATGTCAAAGCGGATACTACAAGTTAAAACATAACACCCTTCATTACAGTTCAAATTCGTTTTACCAATTGTGTATAATATGTAACACTTGTCTCGAATGGAAGGGTGACCCATCCGTAAGAGAGTACCACTACTTTATCCCTCCTTTTTAGGACAAATTAATAACTACCTATCGACGGTGAACTTAGTCTTTGAGCTCCCAGAGTCGCACCTTATGACTACCGCCAGTTGCAAATTAATTCACATTCAGCATTCCGCAATTCTGGCCCACACATACTCACAAACTCAAATGACAGCCCCTGACTTCATCGAGAATCTCCTCCAGCACATCACCAGTCACACGAAGTGAGGTTCTGGCAATATTTCAGCATATTGTACCTACTGCAAACAGTAGGCATTGGAATCTGCCTACTCTAACCTATGTTTTGGGTTCCATTCCATGCTTCGGGTTCGGTAAAGCATCATGATCTATCACTCTGACCACTACCAAGAAGTCGTGTTGCGTGTACCTGCATCGTGAGTCCCAGCTCTGTTTGCGTGAGTCTCAGTTCCGTTTGATAGCAGCCTGTTTGAGGATATGCATGTGGTGGCATCAGGATAAGGGAGAGTGTCTCAAGATAGTGCAAACACGTATGCCAATGGATATGGGAGCAAGTACATATACGGGCCTTAAGCCCTCGAGAGATCAGTCAATCAAGAAGTCATTCAAGCATACAAAGTAACAAGTCGAGCTGTAGGGAAACCTGTGCATTTGTTCTACGGTACAAAGAAAAGAGCAAAACTCATGATATATTTAAGAGAGTTGTGTGCCTTGTGCCCGACCGGGTGACTTACAATCAAGTCAGCGCATAATTAGGTCTACTATAGCGTACAGCGAGGTTCGGACAGCGTCGGCGATTACACGCTCTAAATAACGAACAGACACCGGATTACATTATTCTTGATTAGTACATACGGAGTGTTTACCAAATTCGTGAGGACAAACAGACAGATCGGTGTGTGCCTGGGTTCGTAGACCATATACGGAGCATTCTATAAGTTTTAAGTGCTACTCTTATGAACCATTCAGTTTTTAAAGTTCCAATTGGAAGGGAAAATAATTCAACGCTGGATGGATAGCTATAACTGTAGTCCCCGTCTTCGACAATGGCGACTGAATACAATCTTCTCAATTTCTTCACGGAAATTTCTAGTGATGAATATGAACGGCAGATGGAGTAGAACTTAAAGATTATTACCTAGATCATCGAAGTTAGTTGATATCAGTTGTCGGTTGGGTTGTGGTGCTGTTGACTTTGCGATTGGTAGTCCGGTGCCCCTCAAATGAAATAAGCCCGCAATCCTACCAGATATGGTCTCGTATACGCGCGTGTTCTCAGGGGACAGTAGCATTTGCGCCATCTCTGATCTCAAGGTAAACCGTCAATGATGTGTTGTTAGTGCTAGCGAAAATATCACCAGCCACTTCATTTCATTGCTGTAGGTAGTGCTTTCTCTCTCTCCCGTCACCGTGTCTTTCATTTGGCACTTGGGGTAGGTGGCCTTTGGGGGTGGGTAGAGGTTTATTAGCGGAGAGGGGTGAGGTGGGCTCTGGGTGGTTGGCTGTCGACTAGGTAGATGGAGAGGTGCGAAGCTTCCGGGATGGATTGGGATATACGGGGAAGGATTGCACTGGTCCCGGGAAATGTTGTCTCCGGGAAATGTTGCTCCCATTTCTAGCAACTGGGCCCACATCCGTTAGAAGGATTGTTTAAAGGTCGTACCGTGCATTCTACATTCCTTTCTCAGCTATTCCAACTACCGAGATACCATCATCTAAGTTTAGGAAAGTACGTAGTTGGTTAGGGTTACATTCTGAGTCACCCGTGTTGCTCAAAATCGTATACATACGTGGACTGCGATTCACTGAGAATGACACCGCGTTTCTAACAACGTATACTGGGTCTCCGTGCCCACAGCGGAAATATTAATCTCAACATTAGTATGACACATCTCTAACATACCTTCCTCTGTGAAGGAGGACACGAGCCATAAAATAATGGTTTAGTGAATATTGGAGGTATGGAGGGAGTCTATCGCGTGCTACAATACTCGATGGTGCAATTCCAGGAACATTTCCACAATGTTATATGTCTGAGTAGGCGGAATGTTGAGGGTACGGGGAAAATTCACTAAAAACACTTTCAGATCGCACAGAGTGTAGAGTGTTGATGGGTTTCTGTTTGCTGCAGCGACAATCAAATCGGGATCGGTCTCAGCGTTCAACACGAAATTTGAATTTTTCTGCAATCGACTAATCGTCAACTACTTTGAATTCCTATTAAGATTTTACCGGCTTCTACCATAACGAAAAACATCCGATGGAGGTGTTGGGAATGATATAGAATGAAATTTTTTCGCAGCGTAGTCCGCCAGGTTTACTCTACTTGCTTGCGCTCTGATCTTACCTTCTATACTGCTTTCGCTAAGTTTGCACTACGGAGCGGGCGCCCAGGGTACTCGGTTCCTGTTCTGGCAACTTCCACACGGATCTGTTAATAATCATTAGCGCCACACATAATTGTGGATTTCGCCAGAAACAATCCAGCTGTACACTAACCTCAGAATCACCCTCTACCAATCTTTATTGCCGGGCCCGAGTACAGGAAACTAATCCTCCCTGCCGAGCAGGGTTCGCAGTTCTGGGCAATTACCGAATATACAGGGGTCTGAATGGCCAATGACTTTTTTCGGTAATACAACTAGTGAAAGTTGCGTATCCATCACACCAATCGCTAAATAGAAAAAGCAACTACTCCAGCGATCAGCATTAGCACCGACAGCCACGGGTAGGGCTGAGTGCCACACCTTATCCCCACCCCCTGCGCAACCTAAGATCCAGAAATTTAGTTTTTTTGAGGCTCTGTAAATGGTGTAAACTAACTTCACACCAGCTAATCCTCGCTGGGAGGTGTTTAGCTTTTACGGATTTTTAGCTAGAAGGGGTCAAGCTCAGGTCTAGCTCCCCAATCAACGTTAATGGTAGTCTGTGCGTTTTGTTTACCTTAGCCTGTTGTGTACTTTGCCTTTATGAATGGTTCAGTTTGGAGAAAGAGCGCATAGCGCCCGCACTGCTGAAGGGCAACAACCGATGGCACGCTCGACTATTGGCGGTATGTAAAACACTGCGTACATTGCTCATTTGCTACCATATAACAAGTAAAACATTAAAACCATTATACATATGGATATAGAAACCAACTGCTGACGCTATGACCTTGTTGCCTATCTCTACCGTACAAAATGAAAGATGGTATTTATAAGCGCAGTGATACCAAGCAACAACGGCGCAGTACCAATAGTCGCAGCTCCTGATTTACCACCACTGCGAGCTCCTGCAGTTGTACTAGAGCCACTGCCTGAACCGGAATCTCCCCTTGATGCACAGCTACTCGCATTCTCAAATTCAACAAACTGCCAGCATTAGCACTCACTCACTCCGCAGTCTGCGCAGGGTTTCAACTAACCTTTTCGATATAATGAATAACTCCATTCTTAGCAATAATATTGGACTTCACAATCTTTGCACCATTAACTAATATGTCCTTCCCCTTTTGCGTCACCACCAGCGTGGTACTTCCTTTGCTGTCATAGCAAGACTCGCTACGAGTACCTAGTTCTGGAGTGAACGCAAGTCCCCCATGGATGTAACGGTTGAGCTCCTTTTCATCTGGCGCGCCTCTTCCGTCGAAGGCAGAGTCTTGCGGCGCAAAGATCGTGATTTTTCGAGTTCGATTGACAGTGTCCAATAATCCGGTATCTTCGAGTGCAGAAAGGAACTTCTTTCCCCCAGTGATTTGGAACGTTTGTTCTATCCCTACAGGATGTGTAAAGAACCTGTTTCCCGTTAGCCTTGCTTGATCTCATAAACATTGCGGAAGCATACCCATCAGTCTTGTGAATCTCCCCTCTCTCAAACTTAATCGCCTCCCCCTTGACATTCCTCACTCTCCCAAGTCCCGAAACAATCCTTATCTCCCCATCCGTCTCCTCTGGCGGCTGTGAAACAATCCTTGCCCCCTCCCCCTCACCAAGCGCAATGTACTCGACCTCCCCCTTCAGCGCTGTCACTAGCGTATACTCCTTTATCTTAAGATCCCTCTCCCCCTCCGGCATCTCCGCGAAGTGGATCATCGTGTCAACGGGAACGTATTTGTCTTCGTCCTCTTTCCTGCGGGCGAGAATACTAGCAATGTCCTCATCCCGAGGCGTAAAGAAATAATATTGTTTAGTGCTGTTGAGGGAGCGGAGGACTTCGGGGGCTTGCGAGACCATGGATGTGAAGATTGTCAGGTCGGATTGTGATGAGAGAGCAGCCATGATGTCGGCGATGAAATCCGATGGCGCCGGACGCTGCGAGGATGCTGTGCGTAACGGCACCATTTCGTCGGTGGGAGTGACTATGACCTCGGATCCGGAGATGGTGACGGTTACGGGAGAGAACGTAGTGGTGAATACTGCTGCGGGAGGGTTTGTGGTATCGCCTTTGGCGGATGAAGTAGTGGGGAGTTGTGGTTCTCCGGTAGAATTTGGAGAGTCTGCAGTATTGGAATCTTCGGGTGTCGACGGTGAGCTACTATCACTTGCTGTGGGGAAATATGTGTTACCAGGGGATTCTGTAGCGGTTGGAGAGTCGGTGGTTGCAAGAGAATCCGTTGCGTCGGGAGAGTCCGTGCCTGCAGGTGGGCTTGCAAGGGGGTTCGTGGCCGCTGGAGAATCGGTGGCAACAGGAGAATTTGCAGGGGGGTTCGTGGCCGCTGGGGAATCAGTGTCCACCGGAGAATCGGTGGTAGCAGGAGGATTTGCAGGGGTATTTGTAGCGGTAGCCGGGTCTGTGGCCGCTGGGATATCGGTAGCAACAGGAGGATTTGTAAGGGGGTTCGTGACCGTTGGGGAATTGGTACCCACTGGAGAGTCAGTGGCAACAGGAGGATTTGCAGGGGTGTTCGTGGAGGTGGGCGGGTTTGCGGCCGCTGGAGAAACGGTAGCAACAGGACGATTTGCAGGAGTGTTCGTGGCCGCTGGAGAATCAGTAGCCACTGGAGAGTTGGTGGCAACAAGAGGATTCACAAGCGGGTTCGTGGCTGCTGGTACATCAGTAGCCGCTGGTGAATCGGTACCAGGATTATTGGCAAAGGGGTTCGTGGCAGCGGGCAGGTCTGTGGTCGTGGGAGAATCGGTAGTAATAAAAGGATTTGTACGGGGGATCGTAGCCGCTGGAGGGTCTGGGGCTACTTGAGAATCGGGGATAACAAGAGGATTTGTACGGCGGTTGGTGGCCGCTGGAGAATTGGTAGCAGCAGGAGGATTCGCAGTGGGGTTCGTCGCGGCGGGAGAGCCTGTGGCCGCTTGAGAATCGGGAACGAGAGGATTCGTACGGGGGTTCGTGGCCGCTGGAGAATCTGTAGCCGCTTGAGTATCGGGAACAAGAGGATTCGTACGAGGGTTCGTGGCCGCTGGAGAATCGGTAGCAGCAGGCGGATTCGCAAGGAGGTTGGTGGCAGCTAGGGAATCAATAGCCGCTGGAGAGTCAATGGTCGCTGGAGAGTCAGTGGCGACCGGTGGGTTCGTTGCACCAGTTGGGTCCGCAGGAGGGTTTGTAGTAGCAGGTGAATCTGTTACGGCAGGAGAGTTAGTATCAGCCGGAGAGCCCGTGATGGGAGGGTCGTGCCGACGATTGTAATTGTAGTCCAGTCAGGTTGGTTCCAGATAGGGAATGATTCATCCTGTGAACGAACGAGCGTAGGTGCAAGAAAAAACAGAACAAAAAACAGAACAAATATTGGAGACGGAACGGTCATGGTGAGGGAGGACGAAGGGACTACTATGGTGCGCAAAGTTAGGGGAGTAGGTGCGATCCACTTTATTCCCCAGACCTTATAAGTATTTATGGAAGACCACTCTCGCGATAAAAGCCATTGATGTTTTGCAGGAACATAACCTCGACCTAAACTAGTACCACAGCCCCGCAGGCAGGCTAGCTCAGAGTCAACCAGTAACACAGCCGACGCGTAGCCGGCGCACAATTACGGATGCCAATTTGCTTGTGAACTTTATGAAGCGGGAGCGGCTGGAGTGCTCTTAGCTTCGATTCGCATTTGAATCAACATAGGGGCACACGTTAATGTGTTTTCGCCTGATCAAGTACTGTGACGGCGGAGGTTAATTGTGTTGCACTCTTTAGCTAGCATATCGATGCTTCGGACAGCCGAGAACCCCTAACCCTGCAAACGCCAAAGCCAATCAAAATAAATGACTTGAACTGCCAAGAAGTTATTAGAAACTAATTACCTGTTTTAACATTACTCCGAAGCCTTGATTTGCCACTGTGCAATGGCGGAAGTCATTGGTGTGACACTTGTTAAGACATTTCCTGATGAGCCGGAATTAACCGTCCCGTTGTACTAAGTACGGGACGCTTCGGCCACTCACAACTAAAGAAGCAGTGTGACCGCAAGGGAACTGTGCTGTTTCACCCGAATATCATGTCACAATTGCACAAACGAGCTAGGAACGTATTATTAGCTATTTGCCATAACTACTCTTCATTAGATACTACGCACAGACCAAGAGTGCGTTCTGTAACCAATAGTTTTGTAGTTTGTGAACGAACGCGATCCAACATTCGGGAAGCTGAGCAGGGGTATTTGTTGGGTCGGTTATGTCTTGCACCATCTGCCGACGTTTAATCATAGTAAAGTGGTTAGCGTCGCCCAAGGACACTGGGTAGCTGGCTCACATCGGCCGCTTAGTTTAAAAAATTACACAAAGAAAAAACCACCTTTCTCTTTATTGAAAATAATAGACATTGTTGCGCTAGTGGTATGGTGGGTGAAAGGTGTTTGCTGTTATGGTAAGTTGTAACAAATTTCACCCCCAGAAGTAAAAGTCGAGAATCATTGGTTGAAGTTCAAGGTCATCCAGGTATTGGTGTTCTGAGACCATTCCTCATCTGAGCTCATGAGGTTCGATATTTGTATGTCAACTTCGACTTAAACTGGGCTACAGAACGCGCCCCAACAGAACAAGAATAAAGAATCTCAGACAGTTGGTAAAGTCAGCCTGCATTCACGTTCTGCAAAAGTGAATCCTACTTTGATACATGCCGAATCCAGCAATCCCGCTGCCCATCGTCACACAAAGGGCGATTTCAAGCTCTTTAGGTGCAAATGACCGTTTGATATTGGTTGTAACAGCCCATACCGTAAGATAGACCCCGACCGCCGGTTTGTAATCGGGCATAGCTCTTCGCCGGGCTCTCCGAAATAGGCCCGGTGTTGGTGTTCAGGGGTGGGCGCTAAATTGTGCTTCTAGCGATTGCCGATGTACGCGTTTGGATAGCCGATTCGGAATATTTGGAATGCTGATACTCTGAATGCCTATAGTTAGAAATTTGTTGGTTTGACAGCATTAGTTCAGTATGGGCGATCTTGGTTTTGGACAGGCGAGGCCGCTAGACGCCCGTAATGTTTTTTGGATATCCTTGGTTCGGTGATGAATACAGTCTGCTTGTGCTGTTTACCGAAGATCTGGACAATATTAGGTAACAGCTATCCAATACTACGCTTCTTGTCCGTCTACAAGCATTTCCGCCATGATGATTCACAACGACTAAGCTTTTTCCTGCCTACTCGCCCCGTTTGCATGACCGATGAAAATTCATGGCCACAAGTGTGAGCGCATCGCACATCTATTATCCATGCAGATCCAAGAGTACAGATCATCTATGGTCGTGAATGAGGCTACTGACCTTCGGACACCGCGGTTCGATTGAATTTACTCATGGGTGCCCGTTTTGCACTCACCCAGTGGGGGTGGGAACCTTTGAGTAAGTGCCAGAGGGTCCTATAGTTTGCATGTCCGCTCTTGCGTCCTAATCCGTGTAAGTCCCCGAATTAACCTCCTCATTCCGTAATAAGATCCTAAGCTGAGGCAAATCTGCCGCGGAATACACCCCAGCCGCAATTCTATTTAGCAATTTAACGGGCTAGAACTCCCGAGGCCTTATGACTCCTGCTCCGTAGGGCTTTGCGGGACCCTAGGCTATAAACAGTATGATATTGGGCAAGCGCGGAACATCTACCATTAAGTCGATGTCTCGGACCTGCATTGAGAGAAATCCGGCGTACCTGAATGCATGAAATCCACTTAGGAGCTGATAGTCGCAGATCAATTCATCATTGGTTCACAATTGTCTAAGCACAACCCTTTTGCAAGGCAGTGTAAGGCAGGTCATCCCGCCAAACGTAATTCGTTGAACACATGTACATTCCGCCATCGAACAACGCGTGATGCTGTACAGAGTGCTAACAACCCCCAGTGACATGTGCTGAAGTGCTTTTTCTCCCAGATGCTGACCAATACGAGCGTCACATATCAGTGAGTACCCTTGATAGCCAATATTCGCCTCTGGGACTGCTACAGTGGTTTGCATGATGTGCCACAGCCCACCCACGGCGATAGTTCGGATTTCATTCCCTCCCTGATCGCGCCGATTACATCTTGTGCGTATCAATAAAAGGCACGCACTCGCACTCACCAATATCAACTTCCATCTAAACAAACTACTAGCCTAGTGAGCTCAGGCGATTGTCTTCACCTCCTCTCCCAACAGCATTCCGACCTATTCCCACCAACCCGACTCTCTCCCACCACACCCATACACCGGAGGTAGTATACTTCTCTCCCGGAATTAAACCAAACTGATCAGACGAAAAAGGCAAATTGACTGAAAAGAAGTCGCATACGGTTCAGACAATGGATATATTTACGGATGTTAGCGATTCGGCCTTCCGAACTTGGGAGGTTTTCCATTATCCGCGAAAAGATGACTCCGTCAAAGCCATCGCGGTTTCAAGAGACACTGGCCAGTATCTGACCGCTTGTTATACGATTCTTTTGACACTTATTATTGTGATGATCTGGAATTTTATTGTTCTCATGATTCTTGCTTTTTATAGCGTCGACGAAAACTCCCTGGATGATACCGCAAAGCACCGAGGTATGGCTGTGGTCGGATTGTGGAATGCCGGGGAACCGCTAAAGGCACTCATGTTCATGGCGGAATACATTTCTGCCGTAATATCTACGGGGGAGTGGTCGAAAGTTGTTGGACCAGCATTTGGCTTGTTGTTTGTTGCGTTATGCTGTTTCGTCGCAAGTAATGCTGTCAGCATTGTTGTTGCCGGAAAGCTGGAGGTCGGTAACTTAGCCCCGGCAAGACCTAGTTCTGTTTATATCCCAAATATTCAACCCAGGAACAATGAAGACAAAGCACAACTTCAAGCTATTCTAGGTCCGGCAACATTGCGTGCCCTCGGAAGTTCCGAAGCTGCGGATGTCACAGTTCGCGACCGGCTCAACATCGTCGCCAAATATCCGGCCACGGCGCCGGGCGACTTTAGCCCCCATTTCACGCTCAGCTACAACTACTCAATCACGGGGCGGGACATGGGTTTGCAAAACTTCCCTCTACTTCGACAAGACGTCACAGGAAACTGTGAGACCGACTACAATTGGTTTGACAGGTACGATTCAGGGAATGAGATTTATTATCCTTGGAACAATCAACAGGCCGGTTATCCAGTACCGCGAACCGGTGAAGCAAATAGCCCACCCCGGGTTCGGGCCATTCTAGATCCTTCGATCCCAACAAACCCGAAAGCGTTCCCATCGCAAAGGAGATTCGGAGTAATCATCTATTCTGTTGGCCGCAGCAGTTACAGATCATCGACAGACCCTTGGTATTACACAGAACCTATTAAAAATATCCCCACATCAGATGAAGATCCACCAAGGAACAAGGTCAGAGTCAACCGACCCCCGCTATCCTGCTGGCAGAACGACACCTGGACGTATAACGGTCGCACTTACAAAAATATTTTCGAAGCATCGGATGCCCTGGAAGGAGTCTTTCCACTAGCATGGCGACTGTTACTTCAATCACAATTCACCCTGCCTAAGATCGCCAGCGTAACCAATTCCGCAGGTGCGTCTGCACTCACTTCCTCGATGACGTACGTGGGGAGTGGCTTCGATGCCGCGGCAGCCACAGTTGAAGACGAAATGAACCGCCTATTGGTGGCAACCTTCATCTCTTCATCTCACGTTTTCAGAGATACCGTCATGACACCTCCACAAGACGGCACGAAAAACCTAGCAAAGGGCCCTAACGGACAACCGCAGAATGGCGTCGCCAACTTTGTTGTATCCACTCCTCAGGTTACAGCATTGAGATTTTCAATCCTAGTTGCTGTCCCAGCAACCCTCATTGCGTTGATGTTATTAGGTATTATTGAAAAGATATTGAAATGGCGAGGATCGAATTTCCTTAAATACAGTCGGTGGTATGAGGCTGCATATCTCTATGGGGAGAGGGAGAAGGAGGGGAAGAAAAATCGGACTCATCCCGCCGACAATGATATAAAGAATTGGCGCGAGATTTTAAAACTTGTACGTTAAACCTATTACCTCACCCGTACCATCGTGAGACTAACGGAACACCACAGGAGACTCCATCAAAGTAGGCGGAGGATGAGTGAACAACGTTCGAGTTGATTGTTTTATAGCATTGGATTGTTTATTTGATACTTTGTAAGCCTATTGAGGTGGAGGAGGAGGACAGAAGGCGATGTTTGTTCATTGTAGTCAATTGAATGTTCACCGTTTGTTCGTTTGTTTCATAGTAAAGTAGGGAGGTACACCTTGGGTTCATGTGTGGACTGGCAGTCTAGACTAGATTGCGAATACAGATTAGCATTGTGTGATGGAATTCTGAAGGCGAAGTGTATATCAAGTTGACGGGTAAAAGCCATCATTCTATATGTTCTCGGGCAGTAATACTGAAGAAAATTCGGTCAACAAACTCGAGAATGGATGTATTCTATGAGTCAGCCAATCGGAATGCAGGAGAACTGTCATGGAATAAACTTACCCTGATCCATACACACTGACGGACTCCAGGATTCCTTTTTTAATTCGCTCTGTTGGGCTGGGTTATACTTGACGCCAAGCTACAAGGCTCAAAATCACGTGATAAAAGAAGATCAGGGTGCCACGCAAAGGATTTCCATGTTCCGAGCCCGTCGCTCAGTATGGGAGTTACGCTTAGCTAACGTTGAGATTAAGATATCAGGATATAGGGAGACTACTTATTTTGCCGTCAAGATATTCTCTAGGCAGCTCAATGACTCTTGTAGTAAGTCTAGTGTTGTACTATACATGAGATATTTCGTCCTACTCGACCCTGATACGATCTATGAATATCTTTTTGAGACTCCTATTTCTACGAAAGTTGTATGGCTAAAGTTAAAACTCATTTTATTACACGCTAAGATTTGTGAGATACTAGTTTTAGCAGATCTAAAGCTACTCGACGTCTAGTATTTGATGTCACTATTTATATTTTAGACACAGCGGCAGATGCGCGTGTGATTGGCGTTTATTGTTTCGAATTTGCTAGCGCTAGTGTTCAAAAGGGTGAATTAACGGCGGCTAGCTTCCTGAGAAGTTCTACTTATTTAACCCCCGGCATACTTACACAATCAGAACAAAACGATTGTAGACTGCTCGTCTCCCCGTTGTGCTGCCAAAATGATACTTTACCCGACAAGAACCCAACTCTCGAAGTCGACGCTAAGCCACCGCTCAACAAGCTCTTCAGCATCCTGTCCGCCCACAACACCATATCCATCTCCGGCGTCTCCCTCACCTTCTGCCCCTTCTACAAAACTGCCTTGGAAGTCGCCACCCTCTGCTACGTACCTCCATTCCAGTCTCTTGAGTCCTCGCACTAGCGGAATCCTTCGGTTCTCTCACACGCCAGCTACAAACCTCATGCTTTGCCAGCACCAAGAGCTAATAATTCACCGAAGAGCTTAGCAGAGAGCAAGCGTTTTGTACCCACGAACTCGACTTCGTGATTAGGCTAGCAGTGTATACGCCGTACTACCGCGGCTCCTGGATCACACTCCCAGCCAACACAGCCTGTTCAAATCCGAGTTCGAGTAAGTTACTAGCCTCCGAAATATTGAAGAGTCCGCACTCCCGCACGACGCCGAGCGCAAAGAAAAACTTGTTACTCTGATGTAGCTGCGTCGTGTGGTCCCCGAGTCTTCTCCGGCTCTAGAGTGGAGTCGATTGTTGTACGGTGGCGTGTGCTCGAGTAGTCGAGTGTGCGCGGGCGTATGCGAAGGTGTGTCTATTGTATCGTGTAACGAGACATGTCGCATCGACATAA